>Ga0247610_10006485_pt1 | contig 12164 bp, 11 predicted proteins | sample 174DNAGHGhighgp2_FD_193483 | JGI IMG/M metagenome (GOLD analysis project Ga0247610, IMG submission 193483) | Sheep rumen microbial communities from Palmerston North, Manawatu-Wanganui, New Zealand - 1742 DNA GHGhigh gp2 | ecosystem: Host-associated > Mammals > Digestive system > Stomach > Rumen...
GATACCACAGCATTACTACAGACACAAAAGGGGCTATAGAGGGGACTTTCCTCTATAGCCTCTTGTTTTATCTATAGTGATTCTCTAGAATTCCTCGGCCTCGATGTCGATGACTCGCGGGCCGTTTGGGTCATAGCGCGGGATGGTGAGATCTGCCTCTTCACCCTCCTCGGGACCGAACCACTCGCGCAGGCGCTCACGGGCCTTGCGCTCAATCTCGGGCGTGATGTACTTCTTCATGGTGAACAACGCCCAAGCCAGTGCCGCCAAATCGTCGGTGAATCCCAGTCCCAAAATAATATCGGGGATAAAGTCCAGCGGCAGGATAAAGTAACCCAATGCGCCCAGCACCTTGAGTTTCAAACTCTTGGGAACGGCCGGATCACGTGCCACATAGTAGAGCACAAGAACGTAATAGACAGCCTTGCGGCCTGCTTTCTTGGCCACTCTGCTCAGTTTCTTCCACAACTTGCTGTCGTTGAAGTACTGGGCATAGTCATCCAGATTGATGTCGTTGATAGTCATCCTGAGTCGTAATTAAAAGTCAATACTGCAATCCTTCACAGCAAATTACGTGCCAAAGTTGCGCTGCTTGCTGTTTCAGCGCAGTTAAGAGCACAGGGTTTGAAACTCTGATATGCGGGTGCCAACCAGAAACCAGGGATCAGAAACTAGGGACTAGAAACTACTCCTCATTGACGGTAACCTTGACCTTAGCGATGCGGTGCTTGATGACCTTGATGACGGTGAAAGTGAAGCGCTGGTGCTTGATGACCTCCTTCTCCTGCAGGAAGTCGCCCTTGATGTCGAGCAGCAGTCCGGCAATGGTTTCGGCCTCCTCGCCATGTTCACCCAACTCATCCTCGTCGATATCCAGGACACGGGCGAAGTCGCTCAAGAGTGTCTTGCCATCAAACATCCATGTGTTCTTGTTGATGCGGTTATAGAATTTCTCTTCGGTATCGTACTCGTCGTTGATGTCACCCACGATTTCCTCAAGAACATCCTCGAGTGTGGCAATGCCCTGGGTGCAGCCATACTCATCGACAATGATGGCCATGTGCATCTTCTTCATGCGGAAGTCCTCAAGCAGGTCATCGAGCATGCGCGTCTCGGGGACGAAATAGGCCGGACGCATCAACTTCTGCCACTTGAACGAGTTGTCCTGGTTGCCGATGTAGGGCAAGAGGTCCTTGGCATAGAGGATGCCCTTGATGTTGTCGGGGGTCTCCTCATAGACCGGCATGCGGGAATAGCCTGTATCGATGACCTTGCGCACCACCTCGTCGAAGGTATCGTCCTGATCGATATCCACAACATCGACGCGAGGCCTCATGATGTCGTTCACCGTCTTGTCGCCGAAGGAGAGAATGCCTTCCAGCAGTTCCTTCTCGTCAGGGTTCTGCACCTCGCTCACTTCAAGGGCGCGTGTGAGGTCATCAACCGAGAGTTCCTCGGTCTGTTGAGGCACGACCTTGTTGACAAGGCTCGTGCTGCGCACCAGCAGCACCGTCAGCGGCGAGAACAGCTTGACCGCTGCCTTGAGCGGTGCTGACGTGATAGCGGCAAACTTGGTGTTGAAATTGGTGGCATACAGTTTGGGAATCACCTCGCCGAAGAGGAGAATCAGGAAAGTCAGGATGATTGTCTGGACGATGAAGTTGAGCACCGTGCTGTGGAAGTTAAAAATCTGGTTCATGGCATAGTTCAGCACGATGGCAATCATGATGTTGACCAGATTGTTTCCCACCAGGATGGTAGCGAGCAGTTTCTCGGGTGCAGCGAGCAGCTCCCTTACCCGCTCACGGCGGTGGGAATCCTCAATATTGTCAATATCGTCGGGACGCAACGAGAAATAGGCGATTTCGCTGCCGGAATTAAACGCCGAGAGGAACAGTCCCAAGACAGAAACGATGATAGCAATGATGCTGCCCACAGTGGGTGCGTTGAAGGAAACAAGCGGTTGTCCGCTTGCAAAGCAAAGTACCGATAGAAGGCACGATAACGGGTCAGGGTCCAAAATACAAGTCGTTTTGTTGAATAATGCGACAAAGATACTGCAAGCTTAACACAAAAACAAATATTAACCTGTTTTTGTTGAAGCAAAGCCTTTCTTTAGCCTGCATGAAGTCACTGCATGGGCTCCACAGAATATCCTCGGTCACGCAGCAGCTGCAACAGTCCTTGGGCGCCGGGCAAATGGCCTGCACCGACACACACGAGACACGCGCGCTCGGGCATGATTTTCACCAACTTGGCTACCCAGTGACGGTTGCGGTCATAGAGAAGTGCGTCCAGCGACTCGTCATTGTCGCCACCAAGTTCGGGATCTGAGATGATGGACTCTATCTTGCTCAGGTCCTGGGCCATATAGGCCTCGACAAGAGCCGCTGACTGTACCTGGAAGAATTCATCTTTCTTGCAAGCCTCCAGCAGGTCCTTGGCCTGCTCGGTCATCGGTGAGTTGAAGAGCATGTCGATCTGCTCCTCGACGGTTTCAAATGCAAGTGACGGCCTCCCGACTTCGTTGGCTCTGGTCTGTACTCCGACGTCAATCAGCGAATTGACGTCCATGTTGGGGAAATATCTGATGGCCTGCATCGCCTGCATCTGGGTGCTGATGGCGACGGGCTTGAGGTTGTTCATCTGGCTGAGTTTCACACCCATATTGCCAAAGTATTTGTTGAAAACCTCCTCAATGACGCTATATTCCTCGGGAGAGTAAAGTTTGTCCAGCGTGCTGTCGAGCGGCGCTATCATGGCCTGAGCAGCCATGGCCTGGCTCTCGGCACTGACCATGCTTTCCTTTTCCAACTCGCCGATGACAATATCGCAGCCGTTGATGGCCTGTTCCATGCCAGGAATCTTATCCATCATCGATGCCGGAGCAAAGTGGTAAGTCCCCATGATATAACTAGGCCTTCCCAAGCCGTTACCGCTCACCTGCCACAGGAGTTGGGCCTGAGTCGCCAAGGCGACCAGCACCATTACAAACATCAGTAATGATCTTTTCATAGTCTTCTGTCTTTATCGGTCAAAAATCTTATCCACAAAGATAATCGTTTTTCCTGCCAAATGCATGATTTCGGGTCACAGTTTTTGCAAAATCCCATAAAATGATGATAAAAAACAAGGATTTTGCCAAAAAGTGGCTATTGTGCACCCTATTGAGCCGATGTAATTTTGCAGTATCAGAAAGTGAATTAGTTATTAGTTGATCTCAAGACTACAAGAAAAAGTAAAAAACCAAATAAAAAAGCCGCACCGATGGGATATCGATGCGGTTTTTTTGGTTTCTATCTCTAGTTTTTTATTTGTCTTTGGGATCCAGCCAAACGGGCTCCTCAACTTTCAGGCGGTCACCGCCTTTGGGGCCCTTCACCTGCATGTCATAGTACTCCTGGGTGTAGCCGGCAAAGGTGGGCGATGCGGGCGTTCCATGCTCGTTGCGCAGGAACTTGCCGTTCTTCTCCTTCTTGATGTTACCGTCGAGGTACTTCACGAAGAGATACTCACCCAACTTCCTGTAACGTGCTGTTGCGTCCTGGCCGGCATTGACCGAGTAATTGGTCAGCAGGCGGACGGCAGCATCACGGTCGGTGGTAAGCAAGGAGGTAGCCTGAGCCTCGATGACAGACTGCTGCTTGGCAAAGCCGTCCTCGATGGCACCCTGGACCTTGCGGATGTCGCCAATCATCTGTGAATAGCGGTGATAGGCCTGGTTGGCCACCCAGTTGTTAACCCAGAAGGCGCAATCCCAGTCCAGAGTATACATGTCAGCCTTGCCCTGGCGATAGCTCTCGGGCACTTCAGTGATGCAGCAGTACATAGGCACAAACACGGCAGTATTGGCATCGTCAACGCCAAACCAGAAGCATCCGCCTACCTCGTCGGGCAGCCATGAACGCATCTGAGCGGCAAACACCCACCCGGTCTGCTGGGTAGCGATAGCACGCTCCTGGCTGTACTTCACGCCATCCACCTCAAAGTCCATGGGACGCCAGCGGTAAGGCACGCCATAGGCAGTCGTGGCACCGGGATCAACGGTCATGTCAAAGGGCGTTCCCTCGAAGTGGTCGCGCATCATCTCCTGCATGTCGCGCACGCTGACCTTGCGGTCGGGCTTCACGTACAGGGGCATCACGTCGGCATCGGCACGGGTCTTGCCGTAGATGAAGGGCAGATAGGCATCCATGCCCTTGTGGAAGCGGTTGAAGTAGCTCCACACGCGGGCATCACAGCCGCGCAACGCACCGGCATCAAACTTCTGGTAAACAGGAGCAAAAGCGAAGTCGGCATCCTTGCCGCTGTAGAGACCTTTCTTCTTGGCAAACGAAATCACGTCCTTGCTGTACATGACGTTCTTCTTGTCCTTCATGTCAAACTTCCAGATGCGGGGATTGTTGGCATGGCCTGCGATGCAGTCATCGGGGATGCGGATTGCTACCCACACGGCACCGATTTCACCGGGACCCTTGCCAATCATGTCCATGATCCAGATCTCGTTGGGGTCACCAATCGAGAAGGACTCGCCCTCGCTGGCATAGCCGTACTTTGCCACCAGGTCGGTCATCCACTTGATGGCCTCGCGAGCAGTCTTGGAACGCTGCAGGGCAATGTACATCAGGCTACCATAGTCGATGATGGAGTTGCCCGTGGTGTCCCACAGCTGTTCATGGCCGCCCCAAGTGCTCTCGGCGATGGTCACCTGATGCTCGTTCATGTTACCCACGACGGCATAGGTGTGAGCCACCTCGGGGATTTCGCCCAGGGGCTTGCCGCTGTCCCAGTCAATGATTTTGCGCATCGAGCCGGGCGCATGGTCGGCAGCAGGGAGATACTGCAGGTCACCGAAGAGCGTGTGGCTGTCGGCGGCATAGGTGATGATGGTCGAGCCATCGACACTGGCATTCTTACCTACCAGCAGGTTGGTGCAGGCATCGGCTGCAGTCCACGCTGTAAGCGCCAGCAAAGCGGCCGATAAGAGTTTAATTGACAGATGTTTCATTTTTCTTTTGTTTAATTGTATATCAATAATTCTTGTGATTTCTTGTCAGTTGCCCACCGGGATGTCATAGCCCGTGAGACGGAAGGCCACCTTGAAGGGTGTCGCCTGCTTGCGGGGCTGCGGCCCGGCGTAGTAATAGAAGAGCCGCTGGACGTCAAACGACTTGACGCTGACCAGTTTGGTCTCGCCCGGCTTGAGGTTGACAGGCACGGTGACCGTGCGCTGAGTGAGCATCTCTCCGCTCATCGTAGTGTATCGCAGCAACAGCCTCACCGCGCTCATGCGGTTGCCGGTGTTGTTGGTGATGAAGAAAGATTCCTTGCTGTCGCTGGCTCGCTTGCTGTAGCCCTTGAGCGAGACGGCATTGGGATCAATCTGCGCCAGGCTGTCGGGCAGGAGGCCATCACTTGACTCGAGCGCGACAACGGGCACCTCGGTGCTGCGAAGGTTTTTTCGGGTTGTACGTGTACGAGCATCTAACGTACTGGCACACAACAGTATCACCAGCAGCAACAGGAGGGGCGGGAATGTTAATGAAATGTTAAAATCTCTTTTCATCACAGGTAACGGATACGATTAAACGGGTTGCCGTCGCCTCCCTCGGGATAAATTTTGCGGAATCCCACGGGCAAGCGTTCTTCCTTTTTCTCGGGGATGATGCTGACGCCCTGGAAGAGCGTCGGCAGGAAACGGGCGATATTGACGCGCACCTTGACTTTCCAGTGCGGCGGCTCAAAGGTGAGCGTTGTCGCCGACTTGTTGAGCGTTGCGACGCACTCGAGCGGCTTGATGAGCGTCACGCGGTCGCGCTGGCTATAGAGCCACAATTGGTACTTGTTGTCGACAGCACTGCTGGCGATGTAGCCGATGACGGTGCCCGGCATCACATTGATGTCGGGCGATTCAAGCAGGATAATGCGATAGCCGATGTTGTGCTGTCCCTTGTATCGCTCAATGCCGAGCGTCATTTCCTCGTTGGGATAGTACCAGATGCCCTCCAGGGGCTGCATGTCGGTCTCATCAAGACGCACGCGCATCGAGTCCACGTCCAGTCCGCCGAGGATAACCGACTTCTTGGGCACCCCGTTGCCTGCTGCCAGCATCAGCGGCAACAGGGCGAACGTGAGCAAGGTAAACAGAGCGCGTCGCGTCATGGGTTTCATCAATTGACGGTTGCAAAGCGGTAAATCACACCCAAACTGAGGATTTCCTTGAACTGCCAGTAGTTCCAGTCATCGTCACGGGCCCTGGAGCGGTCAAACCTCAGGTGGGTATAAAATTGGGTGGTAAGGTACTTGCCTATGGAGAAATCAAGCGTATTTTCCCAGTCACCCTGCACATACTCGTAGTTGGTGAACATATAGACCCTGGAAGTGAGCATCACATTGGGATTGAAGCGCCACAGCAGTTTTGCCTCGAAGTTACTACCCACGGTGCTCTTGCTATGATGTCCGGCATCGATACCGAAGCGTGTCGGGTCGATATCAGTGATGTTGCGGCAATACTTCAGGTTATAGGAAATGGGTGCGATTGCCAGCGTGAACATGCGGTCATCGGCCTTCTTGAGGTTGTAGGTCATACCGAGACCGATATTCAACTCGGCCGGGGAGAGGAAGGCTGCTGTCATCGTTCGGGTATTGACCTTGTAGTTATTCAGGAACTGTGTTGTGAACTGCAGCATGGCGCTGTAGTACCAATTCTTGACGGCCTTGTAACCCAATTGTGACGTAAACAGGAAGTTATCCTCGTTGATGATATACTTGCGGATGCTGTCGCCGTGAGTTGTCGCAATACCGAGTTTGTAGGACAAAGCGTTGTTGAACAACCAGTTGGGATGCAAATCCTGGTTCAGGTTGCAATTCCAGTTGATGGAGCCCAACAGTGCCAGGTTGTTCTCGCCGCCCTGATACCAGTTGCCACTGATGTAAGCCTGAGTGAACTGCAGCGATGCGTTGAAGACATGCAGCCAGTCATGCAAGGGCTCGGCGGGAGGCGTAGGGGGCGTGACGTCCTCGACCACCACCTGGGCGGGCGCTACCGTGAGCATTCCCTTCTTGGGATCACTGGGGATGACTCCCTCGGGAGGCGCTTCGGGCAGCCGATTGGCGTTATAGGCCACGAGCTGGGGGTTCTCGATCATGGCGCGCTGACGGATGCGTCTTGCACGGCTGGAATTATCCATGGCCTGCTGCAACCACTGGTCGGCGGCATCAAGATGGTATAATCCCTCGGTTTTTCCCGATTTAGCCGGAGTTTCCACAGCATCGGCGGTATAGCTGTCATAGACCAGGGGAGCATAGAGCATCCTGGATTCCGTGTCGGGTCGGTCGCCGTCATTAGCAGCGACAGGCAGTCCTGCCATTGCCAGTAGGGCAAATGCCAGGCACGCTTTGAGTGTCATCATCTTTTTCATCATAAGGCAGTTTCTTTTATATTTCGGAGGTGAATAAACATCTATAAAACTCTAAGTATCAGGCGTCATACAGCTTTTCCTTGCGAGGAGGCTTGGATTGTTCCTGCTGTTTCTTTTTGTCCTGTTTGCCCTGTCGGTCGGCATCCTGCTTGGTCTGGACGCGCTGCCGCTTGCGCTCGTGGTTGGGCTGCTGTTTCTTGTTCTCGGCAAAACTCTTGACCATGTCCTCAACGATCTCGCGGTTGCCGTACAGGTAATTGACCGTTATCTCGACAATCAGGTTCTGATGCTTGGATACCAGGTCGGCAATGACGGCACGAGAGCCGTCGGGCATGGTGCCCTCGATGCTATAGGTCTTCTTGAAGCCCTTGACCTTGATTTTGCCGTTGCTCAGGTCGTACATGTTGTATCCCAGTGCCTTGCGCTGCAGATTCTCGTTGAGTCTCTTCTTCTCGTTGTCCTCGACCTTGCTGTAGAGCTGCACCGTCATGACCATGTCCTCCCACTGCACCTCAAAGCGCGTCGTGCTGTTGAAGGTGACAAATCCGTTGTCGGGCGTCTCAAACGAGAGGTTATAACTGCTCCATTGATAGACAGTAGCCCCCGCCTTGATGCTGCACGAGAGCATCAGGAGCAAGAGCGTTGCCATTGTTGCCAGGTGTCTGTTACTTTTCATTGTCATTTGGGGTGATTTGGTTACTTGTCGGGTTGTTTCACATGATCAAGATAGCTGTTCCACTCCCCTTTTGTGCCACGGAAGACATTCAGGTCCACCTTGCCGCCGACGCCGTTGACCGTTCCCTCGTGGCTGAACTGCTGGAAACGGTGCGGCATGTTTGACAACAGGTCGGGGCTGGTGAATGAGCACAGCCACAGGTCACAGTCGACTGCCATGTTGGTGTAGTACTTGTTGAAGCCGTCAAGATTGGTGTAAATCATTACCGAGTAGCCCTTTTCCTCGAGAAGTTGGATCATCTTCATGACGCGCTTGAGTGCTGTTTCCCTGCTGGTTGTCGCTCCGTTGCCCCAGTCATCCTCCAGGTCGATGACCAGCGGCAGGTCCAGGTTGCGGCCACGAACGACGGACAGGAAATTCTCGGCCTGTTCCTCCCCGGTACGGTTTTTACGGAAGAAGTGGTAGGCACCCACCTTGAGTCCCGCATCCCTTGCCCGGTCGTAGTTTCGCCCGAAGGCATCGTCCTGATAGGTCTTTCCCTCGCTGGCCTTGATGAAGACAAACTGGTAATCATCGTCCTTGACCTGTTCAAAGTCGATGTCGCCGTTGTGCTTAGACACGTCAATGCCCGCCACCGGATAGCGGTAACGGTCAACATTGACAGAGTGCGGCATGATGATATAGCGCCAAGCCAGATAGGCCCCGGCCAACAACACAAGTGCTGCTGCCCCGGCAAGGAGCAGCCACTTGATGTAATCGGGACGTGTCGGCACTTGGCGTCTACCCATAGGCAATCAGTTTGCTAGAATAACGGGAAATTGGATGGGCTGTATACCCACCTCTGCTCAAACTCCTGCTGCGTGGAGGTGAAGAACAGCACGCCCTGGATGATGGAGATGACCCATGTCACTGTACCGAGCACGCCACAGGAGAGCAATGCCACGAGGAGGAAGATCACACCTGCAGTGGACTTGCCGATATAGAAATAATGCACTCCGACACTTCCCAGTAACAGGGCGAGAAGTCCTGCCACGCCGCGGCTCTTGCCTGAGGGTCCGCTAGAGAACACATCATCGACAGCGGCCTGAGCCTGATTGCCGAACTGGCGCCATTGCTCCTGGAAGTCGGTCTGCTCCTGTTCGCTATAGGACACGTTGGTTTCAGCGCCGCAATAGGGGCACTTCACACGATTCACTTTCTCTTGAGTGCTGTATTGTTTTCCGCACTCGGGACACTTATGAATGTACATAATAGTAAGGTTTTAATAAGTCAGTATTTGTACCCATTAGACGTACACTGTCCCTAAAAGGTTGCAAATAACGTGCCATTTTTTATCTGGCAGCAGATTCATCTCCCGTAATAACCAGGATAACCCTCTGTTATCCTGGATGTTCAGGCTACTGCAAGGTCAACGACGGCGCTGCTTGGAGTTGCCGCGCTGCTGCTGGCGCTGCTGTTGCTGCTGCAACTTCTGAGCTTCCTCGAGTCGCTGCATCCACTTGGACTTCTTCTTGGGCTTTGCGGCATTGGCGGCCATGGTGGCACGCACCTTGTCCTCGGTGATAAACAGTCGGCAGCTGTAGGTCTGCAGGATGGTGATCAACAGCGAGATGAAGTAATAGTAGCTCAAGCCCGATGCATAGTTGTTGAAGAAGAACAGGAACATCAGCGGCATGAGGTACATCATCCACTTCATGCCCGGCATCGACTGTGATGACGGCTGCGACTTGGTGGTCAAGTAGGTGTACAGGATGTTGGTCGCGGTCATCAGCAGGCAGAAGAGGCTCAGGTGGTTGCCGAAGAGGCTTGAGATGATGGGGATATTACCACCCCACTCAATGATCTTGTCGGGGGCGCTCAAGTCATTGGCCCAGAGGAAGGACTGGCCTCGCAGCTCGATGCATGAGGGGAAGAAGGTGAACATCGCGATGAGGATGGGCATCTGCAGCAGCATGGGCAGGCAGCCTCCCATGGGGTTGGCACCGGCCTGTCGGTAAAGCTCCATGGTCTTCTGCTGCTTCTTGATGGCATCCTCCTGGTTGGGATACTGCTCGTTGATCTTGGCAATATCCGGTGCCAGGATGCGCATCTTGGCCTGCGAGATATAACTCTTGTAGGTCAACGGCGAGAGGACAATCTTCAGGATGATGGTGAGTACCAGGATAATGAGTCCGTAGTTGCTCATGAACTTGCCCAACCAGTCAAACACGGGAATGATGATACCCGTATTGATCCAGCGGAAGAGCTTCCATCCCAGGGGGATGAGGTGGGTGAGCTTGAGGTCCTCCTTGGGCGAGAACTTATCATAGCTAGAGAGCAAGTGGTAGCGGTTCGGGCCCATGTAGAAGTAGAACGTAGCCGGATTGGGCTTGTCGCTGGAATAAGGCACCATGGAGTGAATGTTCACATCCTTGAGGTACTTCTCGTAGTCTGGCGCATCGTTATCGATGACTGTGCTGGTCATCTTGGCCGAGCTGAAGACGCTGTCGGTAATGAGCACCGTGGAGAAGAACTGGTTCTTGGCGCTGATCCACTTGAGTTTGTCCTGAACCTCCTTCTCGTCGTTCTGGTTCTCGTTGGTGTACTTCACGTCACCGCTCTTGCCGGCATACTTGTAGTAGATGCCGCTGTTGCGCTCCTCGAACTGCTTGCCGAACTCGTGACGCGAGATTTTCTGGTGCCAGTCAATGTCCACGAGGTTGATATTCAGCGGAATAACCTGTCCCATGCGCTGCTGCACCATCTCCATGCGCACCATGTAGGAGCCGGGGACGAGGGTGTACTTGAGGCCCCACTGTGCGCCGCCCTCGAGCTGGAGGTTCATGAGCACAGTGCTGTCATTGAGCTTCTTGGGCTCAAAGAAGAAGTTCTTGGTCTCAAAACGCTGCGTGTTGTTGCTCAAGGTGAAGCTGTAATCGTTGTCACCCTTGTCAAAGAGCACAAGCTGCGGCGTCTTGTAGGTCTTGTAACCCTTGAGCGTGGCACGCGAGATGATACCGCCCTTGGTGCTGAGTTCTACCTTAAGCGAGTCGTTCTCGATGGTGACCAATTCCTCGGTACCGGTCAGAGAGGCGGCAAAGGAGCCGTTCTTGGCATACACGTCAATGGCACGCTGCACGGCCTGCACGGCAAGATTGTGTGCTGCAGGGTTGGCGCTGGTGTGAGCCATGACCTCGTCCCACTGCACTGTGGTGTCACCGACGGTAACCGTACCGTTGATCTTGCCGTCCTTGAGGGAGAGCACAACGCCCTCGTTGTTGATGGCGGCATTGTCAGCCGGCATGTTCTGGAGCACGCTCTGCAGGTGCGCCACGTCCGATTCGCTCAGGGTGTCGATGATGGCGCCCGAGACGTCCACAGCGCTCTGTGCCTTCTCCACCGCTGCGATAGAGTCCATTTGTCGCTGTCGCTCGGCCATTTCGGCCTCGCTCGGCTGATTGAGCCACATGAAGCCGAAGATGACGGCTCCCATCAGCAACAATCCAATCAAAGTGTTTTTGTCCATTTATATAATATCTAAGTTTTTAGTTTTCTTCTACATATCTATCCCTGGGAAACCAAACAGGCCGCGCTGGCACGCTGGACTTGTTTTTTGCCTGACGGCATAATGCTCTAGTCTGATTTCCAGCCGCCACGGGGCGACTCAATCATTCATGCTTGCCCTCAATGATTGCGTCAATGAAGGACATGAACAGGGGGTGTGGATTGAGGACCGTGCTGGAGTACTCAGGGTGATACTGAGTGCCGATGTACCAGCGGTGTCCGGTGAGTTCGATGACCTCGGCGAGTCCGCTCTCGGGGTTGACGCCGGCAATCGTCATGCCAGCCTTCTCAAATCGCTCGCGGTACTCGTCGTTGAACTCGAAGCGATGGCGGTGCCTCTCTTCGATGTCCGTCACCCCATAGGCTTCTGCAACCTTCGTGCCAGGTTTGACATGGCAGGCATAGGCGCCCAGGCGCATCGTGCCTCCCAGGTTGGTTACCGTCTTCTGATCCTCCATGAGGTCGATGACGTTGTGGGTGGTCTTGGCATCCATCTCGGTGCTGTTGGCATCGGCCATTCGCAA
>Ga0247610_10006488_pt1 | contig 12161 bp, 6 predicted proteins | sample 174DNAGHGhighgp2_FD_193483 | JGI IMG/M metagenome (GOLD analysis project Ga0247610, IMG submission 193483) | Sheep rumen microbial communities from Palmerston North, Manawatu-Wanganui, New Zealand - 1742 DNA GHGhigh gp2 | ecosystem: Host-associated > Mammals > Digestive system > Stomach > Rumen ...
GGGGCGAATTCTCCACCTCGTATCGCGTACCTTATTATATAATAATTGGGGGACGATATTAGGTATTACCGTTATCATAGTGGCCATCTTCGTCTACGGCAACCTGCACTATCAACATAAATATCGTCAGGAGTTGACTCTTACCACCGACAAGAACTTGGAACATCCCATAAAGTTAGTTATGATTAGTGACCTGCACATCGGCTATCATAATCCTCGCAAGGAACTCAGTCGATGGATAGATATGATGAATGAGGAGCAGCCCGACATAGTGCTCATTGCAGGTGACATCATTGATATGAGTATACATCCGTTGAAAAAAGAGCAGATGCATGAAGAGTTTCATCGTTTGAAAGCGCCAATCTATGCCTGCTTAGGCAATCATGAATACTATAGTGGACAACCTGGTGCTCTACAATTCTATCGCAATGCAGGTATCAACCTATTGCGCGATAGTGTTGCCATCATTGGCGACTTATGTATTATTGGGCGCGACGACCGTGCCAATATACATCGCAAATCACTCGGGGCCATAATAAAATCAATAGATGGCAAATCGGCAAATAGCAAATACATGGTTTTGCTTGACCACCAGCCCTACAATCTAGAACAGGCTGAGCACCATCATGTAGACTTCCAGTTCAGTGGGCATACTCATCACGGACAGGTATGGCCTATCTCCTGGATTACGGAGAGCATCTATGAGTGTGCCCACGGTTCCTATCAACGCGGTAAAACCCAGTATTATGTCAGTAGTGGTCTTGGCATATGGGGTGGCAAATTCCGTATTGGCACACGCTCTGAATATATTGTAGCAGAAATAAGAAACCCCAAAAGATGAAACAAGAAATTGCAAAGAGACTAGAACTCTTGCGCGAGGAGCTCCGTCGTGAACATCTGGGCGCATACATCTTCAACACCAGTGACCCTCACAACAGTGAATATACTGCCGACCATTGGAAAGGCAGAGAGTGGATTAGTGGTTTCAACGGTTCGGCAGGAACAGCAGTCGTTACCCTCAACAATGCAGCCTTATGGACAGACTCCCGCTACTTTATCGCTGCAGAACAACAATTGAAGGGTACAGAATATCAGTTGATGAAACTGAAGATAGAAGGTACACCTACCATAGCCGAGTGGTTGGGCAAGGAACTGGCCGATGCTGACAGCAAAGAAGTGGGTGCCGATGGCAGCACACATACTGTTTCAGATATCAGCGATTTGAAAGATGAACTCCGTCAACAAGGAGGTCTGACGCTCCGCACCAATTTCGACGTATTACAGCGCATCTGGAAAGATCGTCCATCAATACCGTTTGATGCCATTATGCTACAACCCTACAATTTGGCAGGAGAGACAACTCCGCAAAAGTTAACTCGCATCCGTAAGACATTGCGTGAAATGCATGCCGATGGTATGTTGATGAGCCAGCTCGACGATATAGCCTGGACTCTAAACTTGCGAGGGTCAGACGTACACTGCTGTCCAGTATTCATCAGTCATCTACTGATAGGAAGTCAGCAGGCCACACTGTTTGTCGATGAATGCAAATTAACCCAAGAAGTACGCAGCTATCTTGCAGAACAACAGATCACGACACGTCCCTACAAGGCTGTGGGTGAAACACTACAGAAGTGGGGTGAGTGGAACATCCTTATCAATCCAAATGAGGTAAGCGAAGCATTGGCCCGACAAGTCAAAGCCCATGAAATCATCCGTAAACCATCGCCTGTTCCTGCCATGAAAGCCATAAAAAACGAGGCTGAGCAACAAGGCATACGCAACGCGATGGTAAAGGATGGTATCGCACTCGTCAAATGGCTTCGATGGTTGAAACCTGCCGTAGAGGCTGGTGGACAAACAGAGATTACAATTAGCGATAAGCTAGAACAACTGCGCAGCGAACAACCCTTGTATCGCGGACTCTCGTTCGACACCATTGCCGGATATGAGGAACACGGTGCTATCGTACACTATGAGGCAACACCAGAAACAGACAAAGTCTTGGAACCCCGTGGATTGCTACTTGTTGATAGTGGAGCACAATATCAGGACGGAACTACAGATATCACACGTACCATTGCCCTAGGTCCATTGACTGATGAGCAACGTAAGGTCTACACGCTAGTGCTAAAAGGTCATATTGACCTACAAATGCTTCATTTTCCCGATGGAGCCAGTGGTACACAACTTGATGCTATAGCCCGTCAACCTTTGTGGCAAGCTGGTCTCAACTATCTGCATGGCACAGGGCATGGCGTGGGAGCCTATCTCAACGTCCACGAAGGACCACACCAGATTCGCATGGAATGGAAACCTACCCCACTACGTAAGGGCATGACCGTGACCGACGAGCCAGGCATCTACTTAGAGGGGCGCTTTGGCGTACGTACGGAAAACGTATTGTTAATACAGGATGCTGAAGAGACTGAGTGCGGACGATTCCTACGTTTCGAAACCCTAACACTCTGTCCTATTGACACCACACCCATCCTGTCCGAGCTGTTGAATAAAGAAGAGATAGATTGGTTGAATACCTATCATGCTGAGGTATATAACAAACTCGCCCCCCACCTAAACGATGAAGAGCGAGTCTGGTTGCAAGAAGCCACACGGCCTCTATAATTTCTTTTCTTTTTTCAGCGTAGCGCCTTTTTCATCCATTCCATCTGCCCACGATCCGTCGCATCACTGGTCCAATGTTCGTTGATAGGTGTCAACAGGCTCTCCTTTTCGCATGTCATCACATTCCAGACGGCATACGACGTTGTGGGTGGACAGGTATCATCGTTATAACCCCATGTCATATAAACAGGTGTCTCGACGTGACCGGCAAAGTTTACGACATCATAGTAAGGCAACACCTTCATGCAAGCCTCATTGTAGGCACCACTCTCCTTTGTAAAGTGAGGGTAACCACTTGTTAAACCAGCCGAACCTGCTGCCATATCACTCAGTGCAGGATGGTTGGCACAGCATCCCGTTATACGCGTATCGAGTGCTGACGCTATCAATGCTAAGGCACCGCCCTGGCTACCACCCTGAACAAAGACATTCCGTCCGTCCCATTCAGGCAAAGATGTCAATACGTCGATACAACGTACCAATCCTAAGTAGACATGTCGCATATAGTATTGATCACGATTTTCTAAGTTTTGACGCAGGTAGCCATTGTCACGATTATTAAAGGCCGCATTGATTTCCGACCATTGCTGGTCAGTCATCGTTGGGTTCAATCCATGAATCTCTATAGCCAAGCGAATAAAACCGTTCTCAGGATAGAAGCGACGTGCAGTAGCGTCCTTGATGGTCTTCACACCAGCTCCTGGAGGTGTCAGTACCACAGGACAAGAGGCTTTCTTCGCACCTTTGGGCATCAACAGATAGGCATAAAACGAATGGCGCTGACGGTCGATATCAATCTTCAGACGATAACACTCAACCCTTTCATTAGATAATTCAGCCACAAACTCCTTCGTATAGTGCATGGGCATCTTCTTGTTCTCCTCCAGTTGCTGTTGCCAGAACGTCCAAAAGTCCTTCGGTTCTTGAGTAAAAGGCCGTATCTCTGTAGGAGAAAAGCCGATCTTCACATGGTGAGAGTACGTTTTACCATCTAACGTCATTTTTAGGCGCAGGTCACGGAAGCAAGGCTTCTTAGCCGTCCCCATACTAATTTTTGCACGACCACATTTCAACTGCACAGATCCATGCTGATCGGCAGGCAGTAGGTCGGTTCCTATCTCCCACTCCACCAGTCCGTCGCGCGGAATACCATACTTATAGAATTGTACCTCAACAGTGGCCTTCTCGCCAGTCTTGTATAGCCAGTCAGCATGGTCGGGCACCGTCACCCACAGATAGTCACTGCGGTAAGGATAATTCTCTGCCTGCACAGCTATTAACGTGCAAAGCATCAACATTAGAAAAAAAAATCGTTTCATCATCTCTCAGTAGTTTGTTTGTTATTTCACTTATCACTCATTACTTATCACTCGCATAGCGCCTATAGTGCCACAATTCCAGCGAATTGATAATATTCTGCCACAATACGTAACAGCCTGCACCAATAGATGACACAGGATTCAGATACATATAGGCCACCCAGATGCTCAGCGCCGTATTCTTCTGGAATAGCGCCTGTCCAGCATTCACTTCTTCACCCATTTGTCGTCCTATAACGCGACCAATGCCAAACTGTACGAAACAGAGCAGGAACGTGGTTATAGCTATCATCAATAACAGAAACAACGATGCACTGCTGTGAACGATATTCTTTACGGTAATGCCTGTAGTAATGCTCAACGAGATGGACCAAAAATAAAAGCTCAGATTAGGTTGCGCAGCTATCTTAGCACAGAGATTTTTGACAAAATGCTGCATCAGCCACCCTAAGACTAAGGGCAACAACAAAACAATACTAACCTTCTGCAGTATTATCAAGAATGCATCGAAAAAAGATACATGCTCTGATTGTTCCAAGATAGGAAATACTAGCGGTATCATCAGTGCCGACACCAAAGAAGAAATAAGCACGTATGTCGTCATCGTCGAGATGTTTCCTCCCAATTTGCCAACTACGACAGGTGCTGCCGATGCTGCAGGTCCGATGATGCACGTCAACACGGCCTCCCACAACAACTTTTGTTCCACATCAGCCTCAACCCAAAAGATAACACCTATATTAACAGCGACTAACAACAACTGAGCCACCAGCACACCGATGTGCCAGCAATGCGGACGCATCTGGTGGAAGTCGACCTTGCAGAAGGTGACAAATAGTGTTAAGAAGACGAACAGCGGAAAGATGACGTCAAACACGGGGCTTAACTCATTGCCAAGTTCATCTAATTGCGGTACATAATAAAAAGTCAGATAACACAACGTACCCACAGCAATGGCCACAGGCAGCGTCCAATCTTTTAAGAATCTTAGCAGTTTGTCCATAATTCGCTGCAAAAGTACGAATAAGTGAGCAAAATGCCAAATTTATTTGAGTATTTTCGAACGGAAGTAGCTTCGACGAAGTCAAATGTACGAAAAATAATTGAGAAATAAGAATTATTTCGTATCTTTGCACTCAAAACAACGATTATACTATGTTAGTAAAGACATATTGTGCGGCAGTCAACGGCTTGGAAGTCACAACGGTAACAGTAGAGGTCAGCATGTCGCGAGGCGTGCAGTTCCATCTGACCGGTCTGGCCGACACTGCCGTCAAGGAGAGCTACGATCGTATCAAAGCCGCCCTTACCAACAACGGTTTCAAGATGCCAACGATGGACATCACCGTCAATTTGGCTCCTGCCGATATCAAAAAGGAGGGGTCGGGTTATGACTTGCCACTGGCTATTGGCATTCTTGCAGCCAACGGCAAGGTTACCAGCGATATGTTGGAAAAATATATGTTGGTAGGCGAACTAGGACTCGACGGTCGTCTACAACCCATACGCGGTGCTCTACCCATTGCCATCCGTGCCCGTGCTGAAAAATTCAAAGGACTCATCGTACCACAGCAGAACATCCGCGAAGCGGCTGTTGTCAACCAACTGGAGGTCTATGGTATGGACTCACTAATGGATGTCATCAACTTCCTAAATGGCAACTCTAATAATGTGCCTACCATCATCGACACGCGTCGCGAATTCTACGAACAGCAGAACCATTACGAACTCGACTTTGCCGACGTCAAAGGACAGGAGAGCGTCAAACGCGCCTTGGAGGTGGCTGCTGCCGGTGGACACAACCTGATTATGATAGGCCCGCCAGGTAGTGGTAAGTCGATGTTGGCCAAGCGGTTGCCCAGCATTCTACCACCCCTATCGCTGGCCGAGAGTTTGGAGACCACCCAAATTCATAGTGTAGCAGGTAAACTGAGTCGTGACACCAGTCTTATCAGCCAGCGTCCCTTCCGTGCGCCCCACCATACTATTTCACAAGTCGCTTTGGTCGGTGGTGGCAACAATCCACAACCTGGCGAAATTAGTTTGGCTCATAATGGCGTCCTCTTCCTTGACGAGATGCCAGAACTGAGCCGAAGTGTGCTTGAAGTATTGCGCCAACCTTTGGAAGACCGCAAGATAAGTATCAGTCGTGCCAAGTACAGCGTCGAATATCCTTGCTCGTTTATGCTCGTAGCCTCGATGAACCCTTGTCCCTGCGGCTATTATGGCGACCCAACCCACCATTGCGTCTGCACGCCTGGCCAAATACAACGTTACATGAACAAGATTAGTGGTCCTCTACTCGACCGCATAGACATCCATTGTGAAATTCAAGCTGTGCCCTTCAAGCAATTGTCTGAGATGCAACCAGGAGAAGCCAGTGAGAAGATTCGCGAACGCGTCATTGCCGCCCGCAAAATTCAGGAAGAGCGTTTTCGTCCCTTTAAGGGCATCCATTGCAATGCCATGATGAGCGAAAAGATGCTCCATCAGTTTGCTGAACCTGATGAAGCTTCACTCGACATGCTCCGTATGGCGATGGAACGCCTGAAACTCTCAGCCCGAGCCTATAGTCGCATCCTGAAGGTTGCCCGTACCATTGCTGACCTTGCTGGTTCAGAGAAGGTACAGTCCATGCACATAGCTGAAGCCATTGGCTATCGCAATCTTGATCGTGGCGACTGGGCAGAACGAGGGTTATAATTTGCAGTCTCGTTTTTTTTGATTATCTTTGCACCAAACTACAAGAAGGTATGCGAAACATAATGCTATATATGTCCTTAATGCTGACAATTCTGGCGGTTAGTACTGATGTTCAGGCCAGCGCAGACGGACGATTGTCGGCGTGGTTAGAAGAGGTCGTTGAGCAAGATGCTCAGCAGGCTGGACGAAGGGCTGCCGACGGTACAGAACAGTTCACTACGGTCTTCCTTCAAATGAAGGACGGCATTGACGACGAGACGCTGGTGCGGCTAGGCTGCAAGAAGTATGCCCAATTGGGCGACATCGCCATCGTTACCGTGCCTCTGAGCAGAGTCAGCGAACTGGCAGAACAGCCAGAGGTGGTTCGCGTGGAGGCTAACGATAAAGCACGATTTACGATGGACAACGTGGCAACGGCTACGAACGTGCTACCCGTCTACGAGCAGACTTCTGAACATCCGGCTTTTACGGGACAGGGCGTCATCGTCGGATTAGAGGACGTAGGCTTCGACTTGACTCATCCCACGTTTTACGACGACACGTCGCTCAGCCACTACCGCATCAAGGCGTTCTGGGATATGCTGGCACCACATACCGACAACGACCGGTTACCCGTAGGTAACGAGTGGACGACGGCAGAAGACATTCTGGCGCAATGCCATGCTACAGACAATCACCTCTTCTATCATGGCACCCATACGACAGGCACTGCGGCAGGTAGCGGATACGACTCGCCCTATCGTGGCATGGCATGGGAGAGCGACATCTGTCTAGTGGCTAATGCTGTGACGGAAGACACCGTGCTCATCAACCCATCAGACTATTACCTCTATACCAATGCGACGGACGCTTTGGGATTCAAGTACATCTTCGACTATGCCGAAAGCCAACATAAACCGTGCGTAGTATCGTTCAGCGAAGGCTATACGCCACGTATGGACGGTGACGACCGCCTGTATGCCACCTTCCTAAGCCGACTGACAGGGCCTGGCCGCATCTTTGTTTCGTCGGCAGGCAATGAGCGCCAACGTCTGACATACGTGCATAAGCCGCAGGGAGTTGAAACTGCGGGCAGTTTCATAGAGGCCTACGAGAAGCGTGTGACCTATCGACTGATGACGGACGGCAAGCCTACATTACGGTTAATTGCTTATCAAGATAAGGACGTAGCAGACAAGGAACTGCGCATAGCGATAAGCAGCGACGGCAGGAGCGGTAACAATCTAAAGGACACGCTCTTTATCAATGGCGACACCTGTGCCGTGAGTATCGAGAGATACAATGCACAACTCGTAGAAGACAAAATTGGCTATATTATTGTGCTGACAGCCAATCGTAAACTCCACGGCATGAAACCGATGGCCCTCGTGATAGAGGGAGAAAACTGCGAGGCAGAGCTCCTAGGCAGTTCGTCATACGGGTTTACGAATAAGGACACCGATACGCGGTGGAACGATGCAGAAAGTAGTCACAACATACTGGCACCAGGCTGTTTCGACGCTGCGATAACAGTTGGAAGCACATCGCACCGATTGCAGTACACGAACATGAAAGGCGATAGTATAACTGACACGCACGCCAAAACTGCAGGACTACTGTCATGGTTCTCGTCAGTAGGACCTACTCTCGATGGGCGAATAAAACCCGACGTGACAGCACCTGGCAACTACGTCATCTCAGCACTCAGCACCTATTATCTCGAGGCACACCCCAATGGGACTTACAATCACGTGAAGCATTTCGACGCACAGGGGCGTACCTACGCCTGGGCGGCAGATTTGGGCACATCAATGTCGACACCTGCCGTAGCGGGCATCATAGCTCTCTGGCTACAAGCCAAGCCTACCCTGACGCCTGATGACATACGCGGCACCCTGCAGCGCACTTGCCGACATCCAGAAGAGGGGCTCGACTATCCCAACAATCTTTATGGATATGGAGACATCGATGCCTATAGGGGCCTGCTCGATGTTCTGAACATCAGTGGCATCAAAGAACTTAGCTACCACCAGCCTCAAAGCGTGCGGGTGGGTATAAAGGACGGACAACTGCATATGCAATTCGCTCAAAAGCCCTCTAGACCTGTCATGCTCAGCATTTATACGGCAACAGGCGAATTGAAATATCAGCAGAGACTACTCAATACTGGTCAGGAAGTGATGCTTCCACTGCCCATCAAGGGCAATGGCGTATATGTCGTCCAATTGACGGGGAAAGATAAAGGAGTTACGGGCTCGCAACTGATCAGATTATAGGAGGGTTATCATTTGCAAGCCTTTTCTGCTGCTTTTCGGGCTGCGCGCTCTGCCTTCTTGGCGGCACGTTTTTCAGCCTTCTGCTGCTTTCGCAAGGCTTTTTCCTCAGCCTTTTGCTGTTTGCGAAGTGCTTTTTCTTCAGCTTTTTGCTGTTTGTGAAGTGCCTTCTCGTCAGCTTTCTGTTGCTTGCGTTCGTCGCGTGCTGCCTTGTCTTCATCGGACAGTTTATGGAATCGAAGACCTGGCTTGATTTTGGTCTTCTTCATCTCATCGGTGTTGGTGAACGAGAAGCTACAAAGCACATCGATACGCCCACCCTTCATCGTAATATTGCCATCGGCCACAGCACCGTCACTCTTAATGTTAGCCACAATATTGCGCACCTTAACCTTCTTGTACGCAGCCTCATAGACTTCTGCATCAACCTGTCCGATAGGCAGTTTACCACCTTTTTGTTTACGCATAATAGCCGTACGAGGCTTGGAGATATCAAATTTAAAGTCGGCCTTGCAGGCTATCTTGCCGATGTCGGGCATATCCATAACCCGTCCTAACATGAAGGAGTCGCTACGAGCTGTTCCGTAAACGTATTTGTTAAGTTCGTCAAGGGCGAAATTGAAATTGATGCGACCACCAGCGGTATTCAGCAAACCTTGGAAGGTCTCTTTCTTCCACAACACGTTGAAATCGCCTGTATAATGGATAGTACCCAGATTATGCAGTTGCTTCATCATAAACTTCTTGACAGGGAACTGGCTGATGATGCGTTCTTTGATACCGCCCTGCGCTGTCATTTTGTTGACGTGGAAATGGACATTCAGTTGGTGTTTGTCTTTCAAACCCGTAATACCGCCATCAGCACTGATAGTCAGCTTCTTTTCTGGAGTAGTGACGCTGACATTCTGGAACTTCAGATGCTCAGCATCGCCACTGAAATTGACACGCAACAACAGAGGCATCGTGAAGCCTGACAAGACGGGGGCAAAAGGACGGGCAATATCCTTCAGAATGACACGTCCTGTGACAGGAGTGGCAGAGAACTTAAACGGACGATCCAATTTCTTGCTGGGCAATAATATCGTAGCATCAGCTATCTTCAACTGTGAGTTAGGCAGATGGATAGCGACATCGCTTAAATGCCACGTACCTCTGACAAACTGTGCTTTGGCCTGTAATGACTTAAGCTCCAAGCCAGAGCCTTTGTCGAGAGCACGACATTGGGTAATGGTAGCCACAATGCTGTCGTTCAGAAAATGATGGATGTCAGCCGTGAGGGCTGCCTCAATATCGAAATGACCTGCATCGAAGGCACCTCGCTTGGGTTTCCCTTTGTTTTTACGAGGCTTATGATTATCGGTAACGAAATGGATACCGTCAATCTCCGCCTGCCCCTTTGTGCTATCACCCCAACAGAACAGATGATCTATCTTGAGGCGATTGTCAACATCGCCCTTCTTAGTATGACTGACCCACGAACGCTGCACATCGGTAATTGTGACGGTATGCTTACCACTGCCTTCTCGCTTATATAACAGGTTCTGCAAGGAATAGGTCTGATTATTGAAGGACACATCAATATTAGCCAGCGAGACCTTACTGAGATTGAGCGTCAGTTTCTTTTTCTTGCCCTGTTCTTCCTTGGGCTTCTGGTCACGTGACGCCGTAGAATCCTTCTTAAAGGCATCGATAATAAACTGGAAGTTGGCAGCAGAGTCAGGTCTTGGCTTATAGAGTTGTGCCTTGACACCGTCTATCGACGCATCGGTAATACGCACCTCGTTACGAAGCAGTGGCAACCACTTCACATTAACAGACAAACGATTGAGCTGTAACATCTTTCGATGCTGGAGGTCTTCCACATCCAAACCATAGAGATAAATATCCTGTGAGAAAAGACCAATGCTGACGCTATCAATCTCGACGCGCGTCTGCAACTTATCGGACAACAAACCTATGGCATGTTTGAGCAGTTTGTTCTGAAAGGCATCGGTATTCAAAAGGAATACTGTGCCTACTATCAGTACCATCAAGGACGCTATCAGTCCTCCCAGCACCTTCAGAACAGTTAACCCTCGCCCCTTAACCATGAACCATTATAGTTTGACATCAGATAATATCTTACGTGTGGCGCCCGTCATCTGTTCCACGAACTTTCCAGACTGTCGACCAGCTTCCGCTATTGTATCGGGAGAACTGATAAAGCGCTGCATGATGTGTTGGAAGTCATCAGGGTTTTTAATCTCCAGTCCGCCACCACAGGCTTTCAAGCCTTGGGCCTCCTGAAAACGCTCGTTATTGGGACCAAAAATGACGGGAACATCCCAGACTGCAGCCTCCAACGTATTATGAATGCCCACACCAAAGCCACCACCAACATAGGTAACATCTGCATAACGATAGATGCTGCTAAGGAGTCCGAAGCAGTCGATGATTAGTATTTCTATATCTTCTAGATTTTCTAGAGTCTCTAGATTTTCTAGAGCAGAATATCTTGCGACCTTGCGACCTGCCAATAGCTTTTCAATCTGTTGCAGGTGCTCCTCGCCAATGACATGCGGAGCTATGATGAGCTTCCAATCCTTATGCTCATTAAAGAAAGGAATGAATATCTCTTCGTCTGGTTGCCATGAAGAGCCGGCAATGAATACTTTGGGCTTTTGACTATTAGCTGTTAACTTTTGGCAGAAGGCTTCAACGATGGGCAGTTGCTTGGCAGCAGCCTTAATCTGTAGCACACGGTCAAAACGCGTATCGCCCACTACAGTAACATCCGTAATACCTATCGTAGCCAACAACTCACGACTCACCTCATTCTGTACATAAAAATGGGTGAAGCACTTCAGTACATGGGCATACTGATGACCATACCAGCGAAAAAACACCTGACCTGGACGGAAGATACTACTGACACTATAAACGGGAATACCACGATGACGTAGAATATGCAGATAGTTATACCAGAACTCATATTTGATAAAAAACGCCATCACAGGACGGACAGTACGTAGGAAACGACGTGCATTGGTGATGGTGTCTAGAGGCAGATAACAGATAATATCAGCTCCTTCGTAATTTTTGCGCACCTCATAGCCAGATGGTGAGAAAAAAGTAAGCAGGATTTTATATTCAGGGTGGTCGCGACGTAGCTGTTCCATCAATGGACGACCTTGTTCAAACTCACCCAACGAGGCTGCATGGAACCATACGTATCTGGCACTAGGGTCTACCTTTTCTCTCAGAATACGGATGGCCTCGCGCT
>Ga0247610_10006489_pt1 | contig 12158 bp, 5 predicted proteins | sample 174DNAGHGhighgp2_FD_193483 | JGI IMG/M metagenome (GOLD analysis project Ga0247610, IMG submission 193483) | Sheep rumen microbial communities from Palmerston North, Manawatu-Wanganui, New Zealand - 1742 DNA GHGhigh gp2 | ecosystem: Host-associated > Mammals > Digestive system > Stomach > Rumen ...
CATGTTTCAGCATCATGAGGCTTAGTAAAGTTTCACGGGTGCAAAGTTACGACTATTTTTAGAATTAATCGCCAATCATATACAATTTTTAGCAAAATACCTCACTGTTGGTATTCCCTGTTCCGCTATTTTTCGTACCTTTGCACCCGAAAACGAAAGAAAAGAGGATTATGAAAAAAACGATATTATGGATAGCAGCACTCGTGGTTGGTGCGGTATTGGGACTGTTAGGGCTGCATTGGCTCGACCAGACGATGGAGTTTGTGGCAGTGGTTTACACACGACTGTTCCAGCTGTTGGCCGTGCCGACAATCGTTTTGGCGGTCATCACAACGTTTGCCACATTCGGCTCGAAGGGCTCTGGCAGGGTTTTTGGTCGTACGTTGACTTACACCCTTCTGACGACCTTTGCAGCGGCGGCAGTGGGAGCGGTGCTCTATGTGCTGGTGGCTCCTGGCAATCTGCCTGCTGACGCTATCGGACAGGGTGAGGAGGTTGCCGCCGATACTCCACACCTCTCTTATTACAGTCATCTGATGGGTCTCATACCCAATAACATCGTCAAGCCTTTCCTTGAAGGCAATGTGCTCTCGCTGTTGCTGCTGGCCTTTGCCATCGGCATCGGACTGTCGAAGTTGCCTGAATCCGAGAATAAGGCTGTGGTCGTAAAGGGGCTGCTGGGACTTCAGGAGCTGCTCTTCCTGCTGATTCGCGGCCTTATCTGGACCCTGCCCCTTGGCATCGTGGCTTTCTCTGCCCAGCTGTCGGCACAGGTGTCGGCAGGTGTCGTAGCCGACAGCATCGGTAAGTATGTGCTGGTGGTGCTGGGTGGTAATGTGATACAGTTCTTCGTTGTGTTGCCGCTGTTTCTGTTGGCGCGAGGCCTGAACCCTATCCATGTGCTGGGGCGGATGATGCCTGCCGTGCTGATGGCCCTCTTCACCAAGAGCAGTGCAGCCACGCTGCCAGTGACGATGGATACTGCAGAGAATCGTCTGGGTGTCAAGAAGAATATTGCCCGCTTCGTTTTGCCCATCTGCACCACAATCAATATGAACGGCTGTGCAGCCTTTATCCTCGTCACCTCGCTCTTCGTGATGCAGAATGGCGGTACACCGCTTACATGGTCGACCATCCTCTTGTGGATTCTCATCTCCGTCGTCTCTGCTGTAGGTAATGCTGGTGTGCCCATGGGCTGCTATTTCCTGACGCTCTCGCTGATGTCGGGCATAGGTGCTCCTGTCGCCATCCTGGGTGTCATCCTGCCCATCTATACTATTATAGATATGGTGGAAACGGCTGAAAATGTATGGTCGGACTCCTGCGTTGTGGCCATGACTAACCACGATTTATAGCAAAATACCATGTTTGTGGTATGCGAATAACGCGCCCGCGGTATTGTGGAGGTGGAAAAAACAGCCTACCTTTGCACCCAGAAACATTTAGTTATTTATTTATAAAAGGATAAGATTATGACAAAGATTGCAAAACAGCTGACTGAGCTCATCGGCAACACTCCACTTCTTGAGCTCAACAAGTATTCACAGGCAAAGGGTCTCGAGACCCCGGTTATTGCTAAAGTAGAGTTTTTCAACCCCGGCGGTAGCGTAAAGGACCGTATTGCCCTCGCCATGATCGAGGACGCTGAGGCTAAGGGTATCTTGAAGCCCGGTGCCACCATCATCGAACCCACATCAGGAAATACGGGCGTAGGACTGGCACTGGTATCTGCCGTCAAGGGCTACCATCTTATCCTTACCATGCCTGAGACCATGAGTATTGAGCGCCGTAATCTTGTGAAGGCCTATGGCGCCGAGGTTCGCCTCACCTCTGGTAAAGACGGTATGCCAGGCGCCATCCGCGCTGCCGAGGAGTTGCGCGACTCTATCCCTGGTGCTGTCATCCTGCAGCAGTTTGAGAACGCAGCCAATCCCGCCAAGCATTATGCCACTACAGGGCCGGAGATCTGGCGCGATACCGATGGTCAGGTGGACATCTTCGTAGGGGGTGTAGGTACTGGCGGTACTATCTCTGGAACAGGTAAGTATCTGAAGGAGCAGAACCCCAACGTGAAGATCATCGCCGTTGAGCCAAAGTCGAGCCCCGTCTTGAACGGTGGCAAGAGCGGTCCTCACAAGATTCAGGGTATCGGTGCAGGTTTCATTCCCAAGACTTACGATGCTGAGGTGATCGACGAGGTGTTCGACGTAGAAAACGACGATGCCATCCGCACAGGTCGTGAGGTGGCCCAGTCAGAAGGTCTGCTGGTGGGTATCTCTGCGGGTGCTGCCCTCTATGCAGCCATCCAGGTGGCCAAGCGTCCAGAGAACAAGGGAAAGAAGATTGTAGTCCTGCTGCCTGATACGGGTGAGCGCTATCTCTCTACCGTTCTCTACGCTTTCGAGGATTATCCTCTTTAACCCCTATACTCCGTAGGCGTCACGCCAAACTGCTTCTTGAACACCACAGAGAAGTGGCTTTGCGTACTGAAACCGCACTTGTCGGAAACTTCTGAGACGGTATATTTGCCGCTCTTCAGGAGTTCCGCGGCGCGGTTTAGTTTGTAAGTACGGAAAAAGTTCGAGGGTGTCTCGCCAGTCAGTCCTTTGATTTTGTAGTAGAGCTTGGTTCGCGAGATGAGCAGTAGTCTGGTGATACGTGTCACATCGAGTTCCGAGTTCGATAACTCTTCCTCCATCAGCTTGTAGAGCTCCTCCATGAAGTGCTTGTCCTGCTCGGAGAGGGCGTTGTCGAGTTGGGAGTTGAGGGCTGAAAGCTGGGAGTTGGTGTTCGAGGTCAATAATTGCCTCACACGTTCACGGTTTTTCAGCTGACTCTGTATCAGAGCTGATAGTACGGCAGGCTCGAAAGGCTTTGTCACGTAGGCGTCTGCACCCACGTTCAATCCCTCCACCTGATTCTCGGCCGTTACCTTGGCCGTCACCAGAATTACGGGTATATGACTTAGCTGGATGTCCTGCTTAATCTCCTGACACAGCTCGTAACCGTCTTTTCCTGGCATCGCCACATCGCTCAACACGATGTTGGGTTCCTCTGCCCGCATCTCCTCAAGGGCCGTGTCTGCATCGAGACAGGTGATGAGCCTATAGTCTTGTGAGAAGAGTATGCGCATGTAGTTGATGATCTCTGTGTCGTCGTCGACGACGAGGATGGTCGGACGGTGGTCGTCGTCCTTTTCCGGGGAGACAGGGGAATATGTGGACAAGGAGTCCAAGACCATAGCTGAAGTGGGGGGAGTCTTGTCTTCCTGTAATAGACTTCGTTCTGCCTCGGTATAAGCGCTCTCGTTCATGGGATAGATGAGCGTAAAGACGGCACCAGTGCCCTCTGTACGATTGCCTGCCGTCAGACTTCCGTGGTGTAGTTCTGCCAGACGGCGCGAGTAGTAGAGGCCGATGCCCGTACCCCAATTCACGATTGCTTTCGTCTGGTTGTCGAGCTGGTAGTAGCGCTTAAAGATATTCTCTTTCTGCTCCTCAGGGATGCCCTTGCCTGTATCGGCAATGGTCACCTTCACCTGATTGTCTGCTACATCCAACGATACGTCGATATGGCCTCCACGGGGCGTAAACTTCAGGGCGTTCGACAGCAGGTTCGACACAATCTTCTCCAATTTGTCACTGTCTGTCCAAGCCATGAGCTGGTCTTCCATCCCGAATCGGTTCAGCGTCAGGCCTTTTTCGTGGGCGTTAAACTCAAAGGTGTCGCAGATGTCGTTCATCGCCTTCACCACGTCGGTCTGCTCCACGCAAAGTCGTAGGGTGTCATTCTCCAGTTTGTTGAAATCCATCAGCTGGTTCACGAGTTTAAACATCCTTTGGATGCTGCGCTGGGCCACAGTCAGCAGATTACGCTCACCACTGTCCAGTGAACCGCTCTTTGACAGTTGTCTGACGGGCCCTGCGATCATCGTCAAGGGCGTACGGAACTCATGGGCGATATTGGCAAAGAAACTCATGTTCATCGCGTTGACGCGCTTTTCCTGTTCCTTCTCCATTTGTGCCTGACGGGCTGCCCTGCGCGCCATCACCACTCTATGGGCGTTCTGATAGAGATACCACGCGAGGGCCGATGCCAGTACCAGATAGATGATCCACGCCCACCACGATAGGGCAGGAGCCGACTCGATGACAATGCGGATCGAGCGCTCGTCGCCAGCTACCTCGTCGCTAGCACTGTCGGTGGTGCGAACGCGCAGGGTGTAGTGGCCTGAGGGCAAGTTGGCGTAGTTGGCCCAGTGGTCATTGCCCGCATCAATCCATTCGCTGTCGAATCCGTCGAGCTTATAATAATAATGTACGCGCTCGTATTCGCCGAAGTCGAGGGCGGTAAACGAGATGCCGAAGCTGTTCTCATGATGCTTCAGACGCACCTCACGACAACTGTCGAGTATCGCCTCTATAGGACCTTCTGCGGCAGGACGTACCAGTTGGTTGTGAATCTTCAAGTCGCAGAATATCAGTGGAATCTGTCGGATGGTGTCGATGTCGGCAGGGTTGAACATGGTAATGCCCTCCGTACTGCCAAATACCAGACTGCCGTTGGGTAGCTGGCACGAGGCACGATCCACGAACTCATCGCCACCAATGCCGTCGGCCTTATAGAGTGTTGTGATGCGTCCTGTCTTTCTGTCCCATCTGTTCAACCCCTTCATGGTGCTGATCCAGATGTTCTCCTGACAGTCCTCCTCGATGCTCGCCACGTCAGAACATGAGAGACCGCCAATACGCGTCATCCTGTTCGCTTGGATGTCGTACCTCAGTAATCCGTTGCTCACGGTGCCTATCCACACATAGCCCTGCTTGTCCTCATGCATGCTGGTGGGGATATATACGCTTCTGCGGATACACTTCTGCATGTCCTGTATCTCCAGCTGTGTCAGTTTACCCGTCGTGGGATTCATCTGCAGGATATTTTGATAGAAGGCTGATATCAGCATCTGTCCGTCACTCAGTTTCAGCAATGAGGGGATGAAGGTATAGTCCACATTAAATGCCTGCTTCATCTCGGGCTCGCTGCTGCCAGGGTGGAACCCATAAAGATAAGTCGATGCTGTCGAGGCCCATACCGTACCGTCGTCCGTCTGCTCAATGTCCATCGCCATCGGCACGGGCCACTGGCCGAGGATATTCAGTCTCGTCCCGTCGTATCGGCATTTCATCACGATATTGCTCGTCGAGAGCCACAACAGTCCATCGCGGTCGCAGAAAATGTGGTTTACGGCGTTCTTGGTCTCACCAGCTGGCAGCCCCTCAATCCCAATCTGCTCGGCCTTCTGCGTCGCAGTATGATACACGAACACACCTTTCAGCATCGTCGATACCCAGAGGTTCTGCTGCTTGTCTATTGCCACGGCCATCACCGATGAGTTCTCGATCATTCGGTTCAGATAGCTGTCGCTGCCGCCGAACTTCTCTTTATAATAGTAGTCTACGAAGAGCCCCTTGTCGTAAGAGCCCAGCCAGATATTTTTCCTGGAGTCTTGGAAAATCTGCGTCACGTAGGCATCTGGCACGGGTAGGGTAAAGCCGGCTTCGCCCTCGCCCACCAGTGTGTGGGTGAGCAGGTTCAGTTCGAAGAGACCATTCTTCGAGGTGTTCAGCAGGATGGTGTTGTTTTCCAGCAGACAGGCAGCCTGTACCACGCTGCCGTTCTTCAGTAACCTCGCCTTCATCTCTGTATTTAACGGCACCTCCTGACGGCCTTTCGTGTCGAAAAGCATCAACGTACCGTTGCCAGACGACAGCAGCAACCCGTTCTTCAACATGGCGAAATAGTAGAATCCAGCTCCCTCGGGGTGCTTCAGTTCCGTGCGTAGCTTAAAGTCGTTGCCGCTATAGATTAACAGGTTCTCAGAACCAATCAGCAGAATGTCGTCGCTTGAGTCGATGAAGAAGTCGCCCCAAGACTGGTTTGTCAGCTGACGGTTGATGCGAGGCAGGAAGATATGGTGATGCTCGTCGTAAACCATTACCTCCGTGCCGTTGTAGACCATCACGCGTCCCTTCGAGTCCATCAGCAGCTTACGGGCGTTGCGGTTGCTCGTCTGCATGGGTATGCGCTCGAAATTGTCTTGTCTGGTATATCGGCATACGCCGTTCACTGTCGCCACCCAGAGCCGTCCCTGCTTGTCGTTGAGCAGATCCTGCACGTTATTGTCAGGCAGTCCCAGCGAGTCCTCCGTGCAGAAATATTGGTGATACGCATGTCCGTCATAGCGGTTCAGTCCTCTGAACGTCGCAATCCATAGCTGACCCGTAGCATCCTCCTCGATGTCCTGCACGCGGCTGTTAGATAGTTCGCCAGCCACCACCAGTCCATGTTCCTCGTCCTTATCCTTGCTCCCATCGCACAAATCCTTTTGCTGACAGGAAACAATCATCAACGTACTGAAAAACGCAGCCAGTGCTACGGCAAGATTCTCTTTTAGTCTCATAGTGTCGTAATTTTATGCTGCAAAGATACGATGATTTTTTGAATTTATGGTGCTTTTTTACAGAAAGGTTTAATCGGGCAGAGGTGTTTTTGAACGAATCGGATAAGTTTTGAACAAATAGGAAAGTGCCGGAAACGATTTGAACAAAGGGGAAAAACGAAAAACAGATTCAGAACGCTACCTTTTTAAATATTATATACTTTTGCAGCCGAAAACGAGACCAAAGCATTAAAATTTTCAAATAATAGTTCTAACAATTTAACTCAAACAATTAAAACTCAATGAAAAAGAGCAGTATTTTGATGATGATGATGGCACTGATGATGTCGGTGACTTCATTCGCCCAAGGAATCAAGGGCACTGTGATTGATGAGAACGGTGAGGCCGTAATCGGTGCAACGATTGCTGACAAGAACGACAGCAAGAACGCTACCATTACCGACTTCGACGGAAACTTTGTAATTAATGTGAAGGCTGGACAGACCATCGTGGTCTCTTACATCGGCTATGAGACCCAGGAGTTGGCAGCCAAGAATGGCATGACCATTAAGATTCAGCCTGACAACAAGGTGCTCGACGAGGTGGTCGTAGTTGGTTATGGTGTACAGAAGAAGAGTTCGGTGACGGGTGCCATCTCGCAGGTTAAACCAGAGGATATGGAAAACCGTACCATCTCGAATGCCCAGCAAGCTCTGCAGGGTAAGACCTCTGGTGTGCAGATCATTCAGTCGAGTGCAGCCCCAGGCAGCTCGCCTACCGTACGTGTGCGCGGTTATTCCTCTAATAGTAGTTCTGAACCTCTCTACGTGGTGGACGGTGTGCGCCTGAGCGACATCAGCGGTATCGACCCTGCCACCATCGCCTCGATGGAAATCCTGAAGGACGCTGCTTCGGCTGCCATCTATGGTGCTGAGGCTGGTAACGGCGTGGTGCTGATTACCACCAAGAAGGGTAAGGCCGGACAGGGTAAAATCAGTTACGACTTCCAATGGACTGACGAGAGTCTGGCCCGCATCCCCAAGATGTTGAGCGCACAGGAGTATAAGCAGTATATGATGGAGGGTAACCTCTTTACTGAGGACTACATTAACGCCAACTGGGACGGCACCACCAACACCAAGTGGACGGACGTGGCTTTCACCCACGGTCACATGCAGAAGCACAACTTCTCGTTCACTGGTGGTAACGATCGCGGCAACTACTACCTGGCCCTCTCATACTTGAATAATAATGGTATCGTAAAGGGCGATGCAGACACTTATAAGCGTCTGACAGCCACCATCAATGGAGAGTATAAGATAAAAGATTGGCTGAAGGTTGGTACAACGAACCAGGTGGAGAAGTACAACGTGCGTCAGGTATCTTCTAACAATGAGTACGGCTCTCTGCTGACGGCTGTGCTGATGATGGATCCGCTGACCCCTGACACCTATGGAAAGACCCTGCCAGAAATATATCAGACCTATCAGGCCGCAGGAAAGACATTCCTGCAGGATGGTGCTGGCAATTACTATGGTATCTCTCAGTTCTACAATGGTGAGCAATATCACCCCATGGTTATGCGTGACAATGGTCTGAGCAAGAGCTCTGGCTATAACGTGACGGGAAGTATCTATGGCGACTTCACGCTGATTCCCAACCTGACCATCACGTCTCGTTTCGGTTATCGTCTGGCTGGCTCTCGTAGCTCTTCTACCTCACTGCCTTTCTACGGCAATGCCGTTCAGAGCCGCGACTACGTAAGCCAGAGCAACACCTCTTCTACCACGATCTACTATCAGTGGGAGAACTTCGCAAACTATATGAAGACCTTCGCTGATGCCCACACCGTGAGTGCCATGGTCGGTATGTCGTTCCAAGACAATAACTACGACTACGTGACTGGCGGTCTGGACGCTAACGGTGAGGATGCCCTGAAAAAGAACGATCCGCTCTTCTACTATCTGAACTACGCCAATGCCTCAGCTACCAAGAGCGTCAGCGGTGAGACCACCAACACTACGAAATACTCATACTTCGGTCGTGTGGGCTATGACTACATGGGTCGTTACCTCTTTCAGGCTTCGCTGCGTGCTGATGCTGCCGACCTCTCGAAGCTCTCTAAAAAGAGTCGCTGGGGATACTTCCCTGCCGTATCTGTAGGTTGGACTATCAGCGAGGAGAAGTTCTTCAATCCACTGAAGAGCTGGTTCGACAGCTTGAAATTCCGTGCATCTTGGGGCCAGAACGGTAGTCTCTCGGCCTTGAGCGGCTATAGCTACAGCACAGACATTGCTCTGGGCGGGCTGTATCCCTTCAACTCCGGTATCCAGTACACACAGGCTGCTGCCCCCTCAACGATGGGTAACGATGACCTGAAGTGGGAAACGTCTGAGCAGCTGAACTTCGGTCTCGACGGTATCCTGCTGGGTGGACGTCTGACCTTCGGTATCGACTACTTCATCAAAAAGACCAAGGACCTGCTGGTTTGGAACACCACCCCTTCGCTGGTCATCGGTGGTTCTACATCGCCTATCAACGCTGGTAATGTGGAGAACAAAGGCTTTGAGTTCGACCTGGGTTGGAGAGACCATATCGGCGACTTCAGCTATGGCATCCGTGCCAACCTCTCTACCCTGAAGAATGAGGTAACCTATATTGACCCGTCAATCACCCGTCTGTCTGGTAGCACCTTCCATACCTATACGATCACTTACTTCGAGCAGGGCTATCCTGTATACTACTTCCGAGGCTTCAAGTTCGACAAGATCAATCCTGAGACTGGTGACCCGATGTTCGTAGACATCAATGGTGACAATCAGATCACCAACGACGATATGACCGATATCGGCAACGCCATTCCCAATATTACCTATGGTATCACCCTGACGGCTGCCTATCAGGGCTTCGACCTGACCGTATTCGGCACAGGTGCTGCAGGCAACAAGATTTTCAATTGTATCAACCGCCCGGACTACGCTACCTCTAATAAGATGAAGGAGGTGATGTACGACGACCGTTGGACTCCCACCAACACCAATGGTACGAAGCCCCGTGCAGGAGCCAACGACATCGATAAGTATGTGGACTCCAGCGCTATGGTTTACGATGGTAGCTACTTCAAGTTCAAGCAGATCCAGCTGGGTTACACCCTACCGAAGAGCCTGATCAGTAAGGTAGGCATCAGCCACTCTCGCATATACTGCTCTCTCGACGACTTCTTTACCATCTCGAAGTATCCCGGTTTCGATCCTGAGGCCAGCGCCAACGCCACCACTGGTATGGGCGTAGACAAGGGTGCTTATCCTACATCAAAGAAGGTGGTGCTGGGCTTCAATATAGAGTTCTAAGGAAAGGTAAAAAAGTAAAAAGGTAAAAAAGACAATTATGAAAAAGAATATATTATATATCGCAATGCTTGGTTTCGCTTCTCTGATGACTGTGAGTTGTGAAAAAGAACTCGACATCGAGAAACACGGCAATATGGGTAGCATGGACACATACTACACCACCGACGAGAATATTAACACGGCTTCGGCATCGCTCTATCTGCAGATGCGCAGCAACTACTATAACTGGTTCTTCACCAAGAACCTGCTCTCTGACGACTCTTGGTGTGGTGGTGGTCAGCGTAATGACAATGGCCAGATGGAGGAGTTGAACGAGTACTCTTTCGACACTAATCACAGCATGATTGAGAGCCTCTACTCAGGACTTTATGGTATCATCTACAAGGCCAATCTGATTATCGACAAGACTGAGGGTGATACGCCTGTGATGAAACACGCTATCAACGAGGCCAAGGTGTTTCGTGCTTTCGGACACTTCGAACTGGCTTCTCTCTTTGGAACGGCCCCGGTGGTTGACCATCTGCTGGAGCCGGGCGAGTATCGTCAGGCTAATGGTACCGCAGCCGACCTCTGGGCTTTCGTGGAGAAGGACCTCACCGAGGCTATAGGCTCTGGTACGCTGCCTTCAAAGAACGATGTCAACGATCAGGAAACCGGTATCCGTGTGACCAAGGAATACGCCCAGGCACTGTTGGGTAAGGCTTACCTCTTCCAAGGAAAGTACAGCGAGGCAGCCTCGATGCTCGACAATGTGATCAACTCTAAGAAGTATGCCCTCTATCCAGGTGAGTACGATGCCCAGTTCCATGCTCTGGCTAACAACAACTGCGAGTCGCTCTTTGAACTCCAGAAGCGTAACGATGCAGAGCAGATGTGGAACCAGTTAGACATGCTCTTCCTGATGCAGGGCTGGCGTACGAGCGTACTGATGTATAGCGGACAGGCAGCCCAGGAGTTGGCAACAGGTACCTATGGTTTCTTCAATCCACGCAAGTCGCTCTATGATGCTTTCGTGGCTTGGGAAGGTGCCGACGGCTATCGTCTGAACAAGTCCATCATGACCTACGATCAGATTAAGGCTTACGGCGTAGAGGCTCAGCCCGGTGCCAGCGTCTATGGCAACGAAGGTTATTTCTACTGGAAGAACCAGTCGCTGAAGTCGGACGTGATTGTGGATATGTCGTACTTCCAGGGTGGACAGTATATCGACCAGAAGGTGATGCGTTATGCAGAGGTGTTGCTGATGGCTGCAGAGGCTCAGCTTCAGTCAGGCAACGCATCGAAGGCTCTGGAGTATGTCAATGAAGTGCGTGCACGTGCCAAGGAGACACCGCTGACAGAAATCTCTATGAGTGACATTAAGATGGAGAAGCGTCTGGAGCTCTGCAACGAAGCTATCCGTTTCCAGGACCTGGTGCGCTGGGGTGACGCCAAAAGTGCTATGGGTGAGCAGGGTAAGGATGTGCCTGCCTTCACAACCAATGGCGTACAATGGAACTGGCACAACACCAAATATGGCTTCCAGGATAGGAACATGCTGTTGCCTATTCCTCTGAAGGAACTCGAGTTGAATCCTAACATGCAGCAGAATCCTGGATGGTGATTTGTAAAGGTAAAAAGTAAAAAGGTAAAAAGATTATAAAAGAATAGGAAATGGTGCAAAGGTTCAAATTAATTTTGTATCTTTGCACCAACCTAAAAAGACTACAAAAATGAAAACAATTAGAATGATGGTAGTGGCAGCCCTCTGTCTCATGGGCTCAGCCGCTCAGGCTCAGCAAAACCTGAGCTGGGGACAGGGTCCGCAGGTGGCTTCGCCCGATGTACATGCCGACAACTCAGTAACATTTAATCTGATTGCCCCTGAGGCGCAGAAGGTGCAGATCACTGGCGATTTCCTGCCAACGCAGAAAATCAAGGTGGAAGGCTATGGTGAGGTTGAAGCCCCTGGCGTAGTGGACCTCGTGAAGAACGATAAGGGTGTATGGAGCTTTACGTCAGAACCCCTGAAACCCGAGCTTTATACCTATAACATGATGGTGGATGGCGTGAAGATTATCGACCCGCTGAATGTGTATAACATCCGTGATATCAACAACCTGTTCAGTGTGTTGCTGATTGGCGGTGATGCCCGTACAGATCTCTATAAGGTAAACAAGGTGGCCCACGGAACGGTGAGTAAGGTATGGTACGAGAGTCCTACGGCAGGTTTAACACGTCGTTTGACGGTCTATACCCCTGCTGGCTACGAGACCAGTGGTAAGGATTATCCCGTATTCTATCTGTTGCATGGTATCGGTGGTGACGAGAATGCCTGGAGTGAACTTGGTCGTGCCGCCCAGATCCTTGACAACCTCATTGCCCAGGGGAAG
>Ga0247610_10006490_pt1 | contig 12156 bp, 20 predicted proteins | sample 174DNAGHGhighgp2_FD_193483 | JGI IMG/M metagenome (GOLD analysis project Ga0247610, IMG submission 193483) | Sheep rumen microbial communities from Palmerston North, Manawatu-Wanganui, New Zealand - 1742 DNA GHGhigh gp2 | ecosystem: Host-associated > Mammals > Digestive system > Stomach > Rumen...
AGCGCTGTTGTGCTAGTGCAAAGAGCATCTGAAACATCATTGAGATTTTGGAATCTTACAAGATCAGAGTCTGTGACTTGTATGATGTCAATGTTCTCTCGCTTGATGTCACACACTTTAACGCTTGACAAAGAAGTATCAGCATCACCACTAGTATTATGTGCATGAACTATTATGTAGTTTCCTGGAACAAATGTTATTTTATCATGTGTAGTATAGCTTGATGGTGGAGGATTTACTTCATTTCCAGTCAAGCTTATGTAGTACATCCAACCATTGTTAAGTTCTTTGTTCTTTACTTCATCTGTTATTGTTATATCTTCACCAGCATAGCTACCACCATGCAGCAATGCTACATATGTTGAAAGATCATATGGCTCATTGAACATGTTAAGCTTCAAGTGACCTTTGTAATTGACTCCACCTTTTACATCAGAACGAATAGCTGTTATAGCATCTGAAAGATCTTTTGCAGAAAGTTCAACATCTGAGCGAAGATCTGGAATTAGTCCAATTGTTTTAGGATCTTCTTCTGTTCCAGGATCTTCATTTAGAAGCTTAACAGACAGATCATTGACTTTGTTGCTCAAGCTGTTTTCAGCTGTTATTACACTGCTTGAAATAGAAGTCACTTGTGCGCTAAGACCAACATTTTCAGCACTTATAGTATTAGAAATTCCAGTTATAGCATCAGATATTGTTGAAGTTACTGTAGCGCAAAGATTTGGAATGAAACCAGTTGTTTCGTCAAGCAGCTTAGTGCTTAGACCATCTACTTTTCCATTAATTCCAGTCTTAAAAGCAGAAAATTTGTTGCTTAAGCTGCTAGAATCAGTTATCACATCAGCTGAAATAGAATTAACTCTAGCAACAAGACCAGTTCCTTCTGCGTCTACAGTAGTAGTAAGTGCATTTACATCTCTTTGCAAATTTGCTATAGACAAGTCATAGTCACGAATGATGTTTACATCTGCAAATGTTATGTCTGAAACTGCAGCTACATCATGCTTCAAGAATATGTAGTCATTTGGATGAAGCACTGTGCTGTCTTGATCATTTTCATGCGTATAGTCATATGAAGTTCTAGCTGGATCATCTGCAACGGCTTTAAACAAGAATCCAGCGCAAAGATAGCTGCTAGGCGCTTCAACTTTGTCACTTCCAAACAACAATCCATATAGTTTTTTGTCTGGATTTATTGTGACATTCTGATACACAAAGTCATTTCTAAGCGTAACTTCACCTAGATAGCGAACCGCAGAAAGATTAAAGCTTTGTTCTTCATCAAATTTGTCTTTCAATGCAGTAAGCTATTCATTCATTCCAGAAACTAGAGTGTAGCTAGCAATTCCATTTTCTTCAACTAAATTGCCAGCTTCATTCTTTCCAGTTGTATCTTTTACAATGTCAGTGTCTTTCAAGAAGACAACTTGATTTGGATCGTGTGTGTAGTTCATATTCTTAAAACTTCTTTCTAGCTTCTTTCTTTGTCAAATCAATTTCCATTATAATGGTCGATCTTGTCAATGTTCAATGCGCCATTGCGTATTGTCAATGCATATCTGTCATAAGTTGCTTCATCTATGATGATAAGTTTTGACACGGTTGCAGTCAAACTTACTACAGTGCTGTCAGGATTTGTATGTCGATGTGCTGGAAGTTCTACATTTCCAGACAATGCACCATCAACAACTCCACTTATAGTGCTTACATTGCTCTTTATTGCAGTAAGCTCATCATTCAATGTTGTTGTCTGGTTGTCAACTACTGCACTTACTTTAGACCATGCATCTACTGACAGCTCATTTGCTTCTAGCGTTCCAGTGCTTAGTCCATTTTCATCTGCAGATATTCCTTTTGCTGACAGCATTGAGCTTCCAACTGACAAGTTTCCAGCTACATCTAGATCATTGTTTGTTGACAACTTTCCGTTTGCAGTGAGTCCACCATCTGTTGCAGTCAATTTTCCATCTATAATTATGCTGTCAGATGCAGACAATGTTGTTGTTGATATAGCATTTGCAGACAAACCAGTGCTGTCAGCTGCAACATTCTCAACTTTCAAGTTTGATGCTGACAATCCACTTGCACTTATTCCATCTGCTGTAGCAACAAAGTTTTTAGCTGAAAGACCATTTTCATCAACAGAAAGATTTTCAGCAACAACAACTTTTTCACTTGCATCAATGATTCTTGCAGTTAAATTGTCAACAGTCAAGTTTTCAGCTGACAAATTGTCAGCAGTAAGTCCAGTTGTATCAGCTACAATGTTGTTAGATATTGAAATAGCGCTTTCAACTAGTTGGACATTTACATTAGCGCTTGTTGCTGACAATGACTCAACTGAAAGCTCATCACTTAAGTATGCACTTCCAGCAGTAATTCCACTTGCAGTCAAGTTGCTTGCAATGAAGCTGTCTGCAGACAAGTTTTCTGCTGACAAATTGTCAGCTGTAAGTCCAGTTGTATCTGCTACAATGTTTTCTCCAACAGAAATAGCAGTCTCAATCTTCTATGCATTGGCAACAACGTTTGCTGCTGACAATTCTGCTGCAGTAAGTGCAGATGCAAGAGTGCTTCCTTCAAATGTGTTTGTTCCAGTAGCAGTATTGTCTGCCACATTTATGAAGTACTTGTCATCAGATGCTGTGCTTAGATTTGTTATATGGCTGCTGTAGTCTTTCACAACAACTACATTGCTGACATTCACATCTGACAGCTTTCCATCTTCAGTGAGCATTATGTAGTCATTGTTGTTGAGCTTAAGAACTTCAGCATCTTCATTGCTTGTCTCTTTGAACTCGTATGTCTTAAGTGGATCAGCACCATCTTCAAGCACACATCTGAATGTGTAGCCACGCTCAAGTGTTTGTTCAGGATCTATTCTGTCGCATGTTCCAACAAGCATTGACAGGTGTGTATGCTCATCTTCTTCAACTGCATCTGGATCATTGTAGTTAGTCTTTAGAACAACATCTCCTTTGAAGTGCATTGCATCTGAAAGAGCATCTATAGCTGCACCATGTCTAGCAGTCACCTCTTCTAGTGAACCAATGCGACTTTCATGATCAGCTGATATGTCAGCAAGCTCTCTGAATCTCAAGCGATCTTCATTCTAGTTCAAGTCTGTGATAAGATATTTTCCATTCTGCACTTCATTCACTTGAAGTGTAGTCCACTGATTTGTAGGAAGCGTTATCTTTTGCAGCTTGTTGTTGTAGTATGTAGCAGGATTGCCATCTTCTTTTACAAGCTTTACTTCTACTTCATCAAATGTTTCACTCTTGAATCTCAACACTAGCAAGAACTCTCTAGACACTTGGTAGTTTGGATCGTAGTCAAGCTTAGATGGAAGCTGAACTACTATTTCATTCATTCCATCTAGCACAACATCTAAGTCATAAGGAACTAGCGTTGTCTGTTGCATATCGCCAATGTCAAATGACATGTAGTAAGTCTTGTCTACATAGTCACGTACATCAGAATCACCAAGCTAGTAGTTCTCATTTACGAACGTATTGTCAAGATCAACGACAGCGCTTAATGTAAGTGACTCAATTATTGCATCTGGATCTGCAGAGTAGTCATTTGGTGCTGCTTCTCTTGAAACAACTAGAACATGCGTAAAGTCATTTTGCTGTTGTACATCATTGATTATTTCAGGATTATTGAGAGTATAGTGCACACTTAAAATGCTGTAGTCAGAATATACAACATCAATTGAAGCACCATCTACATCATCATGCGCAAACCAAGTATTTTTTCCTACTTTGTTTAAAGTGTATGTCTTCTTAAGTCTGTCTACTGTTACTACATCTGTCAGATCAACATCAGCCTTTGAAAAAGTTTGTCCATAGTCTAATGCTTCATCTATAGTCTTGTTGTACAGATATGGCACAACATAGCCAGTCATTTGCGTATCAGATCCATCAAATGATGTGAACACAAATGGATATTTGTTCAATCTGGCTGCATCATACTGCTTGAATATGATCTAATTGCTGTCAGAATCAATTTCTGCTTCAATATATCTGTTGTATGTACGAAGATTTGTAGGCTTTTGGTATGTTGATATTATTGTGCTGAAGTTGTTGTCAGTGTTCAAATATGCATAACGTGTGCTGTCATCTTCAATGTCATTTATTCTTATAGAAGTTATTTGATTCTCTTCATTGAACTGTATTCCATCTTCATTTCCAGCCGTCTAGTAGACTCTGCAAATACGCTTGTTCTTGTTTCTGTCTACTACATCAAAGAATGGAACACTATGTACACCAAGCTCAAGCTTGAATGTATTGTCATTCTGATATGTTATTCTTTGAGCTCCAACTGATGTTGAAGCACTTGCAACATTGTCATACCAAACACCTTTGAAGTCATTGAACAATCCAATGTCTGTTGTTGATGGTGCTTCAATGTCATACTGTCCACTCATTACAGTGTTTTGGTCATTGCAAGACAAAGAATATGCTTTTCCAACTATAGTCTATGTTCCACTAAGAATCAGATTGTAGTAGCAAAGCTAAGTTGCATGCAAGTAGAACTGCTTTCCAGGTGAAAGTAGTTTAGTAGGATCAGATGGAGTATATTCAAGTGTATATCCATTTATTGCAGCTTGCTGTGTAGAAGCTCTAGTGAATTCATACAGATGGTTTCCAAGCAGTGCTTTTGAAATTCCTTCATGCTTAGTGCTAAGTTCTGCATACGTCTTGACTTTAACAGTATTGTCAACAACATTCACTCTAGCAATGTCAACACATCTGTCATCATTAGTAAGATAGACAACTTTAGCATCTGGAACTTCCATGTCAAATATGTTGACTGCCATGTCTTGAGCTACAAGTGGATATATGTCAGCTGCAGCATGTCCTTGTCTTCCATTGTTTAGTATGTAATGGCGTTTATACTCAAGCTCAGCAAGAACATCGGCGCTTGTCTTGTCAATCTTGTTGTCTAGTGCAGTTGATGTCTCGTTTAAGTTTTCTATTATTTCAGCATCAGCTGCTTGGCAATCAGCACAAAGTGTTGAAATAGCATTACTAAGCTATTTATCTTCAAAAGTACGATTTCTAACTTCAGCATCATGCAAAGACCAAAGGTTTGTAAGTTGTCCACTTATTATCTAGTCATCGCGATCTCTTGTAGTTCCTTCAGTCAAAATCTAATTATGAAGCTCTGCACTTACATCATATACTGTTCCAGTGTTTTCATCATCGTTATATACAGAGTTGATTTTATCACGAAGAGCATTATTTTGCTCAATTCTATTAGTAGTTTCAGCAATAAGATCACTACTTACTGCGTCTATTTCTCCAGAAATATAAGAACTAACATCATATATAGTAGTTGTCAACTAGTCTACATTTGTAGTAAGCTCATCACTTATGAATGCACTTGTTCCACTTATGATGTCAGTCAAATCATTGCTTATAGTCTAAGCAAGTCCAGTAAGATTGTCAGACAAAATTCTGTCTGCTTGTTCTCTAGCAGTCAAATCATCTTTGTAGCTAAGATCTCTCTCAAATCCACCAAGATCTGTTTCTACTTGTCGTTTTATGCTGTAGATAAGACCTGTTTCGCTATTAGAAAGAGCAGAAAATTTGTTTTCATATATTTCATCAAATGCAGTAAGTTTGTTTGTAACTGCTCTTTCAGCTTCATTAACAATTCCATCTACACGTCTATCAAGTCTATCTACATTAGAAGTAAGGTTTGTATTGACTGTTGCTGCACAAAGTTTTGCTTCACCTGCTGCAGCGGTTGCTGCTGTTAGTTCTTGCTTGCAGGTAAGGAAGTCTGCTTCTTTGACATAATCATCAAGGTCAAGGTTCAAGCCATCTACATCCTTGAAAGTAGCTCCAGAAATCTCTACATTTCTAAGCTTTACTCCTGAAAGTGTTCCACCATTGATGTCAATGTTGTCCACTTGCATTGTTCCTTTAAAAGTTCCCCAATACTCGTTCTCATTATTGTGGAGCTTTACTACTTGAGGAGTTACGCGACTGTTGTAGTCTACAATGATGCTTTCTTGTACTCTGTTGTGCAAATCTGTATATGTTGACATCTTATTGTGTCCTTATTCTTGCTGTGCTATCTTATTTACTCTAGAAATGATGTTGGACATAAGAAACGTATAATATAATAAATAGTTAAAATGCGAAAAAGACAGAAAAAATCTTCAGAGTTCAAAAAGCTTCTTGAAAACTTAGATGAAGACAGTCTCATGTTTGTCTTCAGTTTTGCTTGTGTAGAAGTTGATGTCAATCCAGATGTCTATTCAAAGAAAGACAAGAAGAAGATGTTCTAGATTGCTAATGAACTTGCAAACAAAATATACATAGACAAGACTTATGTTGAGTTCAAAGAAAACAAGCATAAAGACACTTTCATGTATGAAGATGGCTGGAAGCAATTGTGCAGACTAGTTCTTACTACACATTTTGGAAACAAAGCTACAAAAGAGCAAGATGAGCAACTAAGAGAAGCATATTAGACTATGATATGCATTTATGTGTCAAACTGCTTGAAGCTATTTGGCTATGATGATGAGAATTTCTCTATAGAGATAGCGGCTGGATCTAAGTTTCAAGTAGAAGTCTACTATGACACTGTCTAGGAGTGGAAGTATTATCCTGGAAAATGGCAAACATGGCTCAAGTAAAGTCTAAGATTGCTAAGTTTACATTTCTAAGAAACTTGTTATAATTTAAGCATGGTAGTAAACGTCATATCAGATATTCATGCAGACTATGATTTTGAAAACAACAAAGTCATATACAATGCACCATACAACTTCTCTGTGACAGACATATGTGAAGCAGCGAAGGCGCTGAATGGCTTTTTTGCAGAAAACATGGCTAAGTTCAGAGAGCTTCCTTTCAAAAATGATCTCATGAACAACATGTTTGACTTGCCATACATCACCAATGTTGAGCAGCTTGCAGATTGGGTAGCTGCAATGAACAGAGAGATACAGCTTGCATGCATTGGCTTGAACACTGAAAATGTCTTCATCTGGTCTAGAGTAATAACTGTAGTTGAGTTCTTCTTCAGAGACAACAAGTTGAAGTGGAGCTATGAAGGAATAGACATTGATGACATAAAGACTTTTCTCTTCAAGCAGATGTTTGACTTTGATCCTAAGAAGCTTGAGCCAGCTGATGTTCTTCTTATTGCAGGAGATCTTGGATATGTCAACACTTATGACAAGATTCTTGCTGACATCAAAGAGCAGACAAAAGGAAACTTCAAGCATGTTCTAGCAATAGCTGGAAATCATGACCATTGGTTTGTGAAGTCTATGTCTAAAGATGAAGAGCGTCCAGAAGCTATTTGCCTCGACAATGACTACTGTGAACTTAACATTGGAGAGTATGCTTTTCTTGGCTGCACTCTTTGGACTCCACTTGGAGACAATTGGATGCAATGGTCTTGCTGCAAGCATATGAATGACTACAGATATATTCCTCATTTCAAGATAGCTGACTGCATTAAGCAATATGAGATACAGTCAACTTGGCTTAGAAGCAAGATTGCTGCAAATGCTGGAAAGAAGATTGTAGTCTTTACGCACCATCAGCCATTCAAAGAGCTTATAGAGAATGACACTAAGCATAATGGATGGGATGGAACTGATGTGTCTGGTGCTTATGCTGTGCTTGATGGATCTTTGAATGACGTGAATGAGCATAATAATATAATGTTGTGGGCGTGCGGGCATACACATATGAACTATGATGGCATGCTTCATGGAATACATGTAGTAAGAAATCCAATTGGCTACAGAGACCATTATGGATGGTGCTATTCACCACCAGAAAATTGCCAATCTAAGACTTGGTATAGCAAGCTTGTAGAAGTGTAAGTATTATATTAAATGGAGATTAAACATGTACGTCAACTTCAAGGGAAAGACAGCATAGCTTTATACTGATGAGAAGAAGATAATTCGTTAGTTTAGAGCTAATGCAGAGATTGTCAATGCACAAGTTCAAGGAAAAGGAAAAGACGCTACTGTAGCATTGACAATGAAGAATGGAAAGACAATTTTGTACAAGTCAAATGGCCAAATCATTAGACGCTGACATATGAAAAAAGAAGATCTAGACAACGAGATTGCACAAAGCATCAAAGAAGTGAAGGCTGCTATAAAGAACAAGCCTAAGGAGAACTATCGCATAGTTCATGTTGACTATGCTGCTTATAAAGCTAATGAACTTAGCTATAAGCCTTAGACTGTCAAGTACTTCATTGCTGCAAATGATGAAGAAGCATACAATTATCTTCTAGACTTCAAAAAGTCTTATGCAGTAGAAGAGAGCAATGAGTATTTCTGGATGCATGCTAACACTACTATTGGCAGTGATGGAAAGTACTATGATGACATTCTTGGTGGTCTTGATGAGTACAAGTCTAAAAGGTCGTTTTGGCAGAAGTTTTCTACTTGGTGGTATGTCAATGTCTCAAGCAGAGTAAGTGACTTCTGGTACAAAGTCAAAGACATTCTTTATTGGCTTAAGACTAAGCATAATCGTGTCGAGCAATGGGAGATATTCTCATCAATGATGGAAGTTCTTGAATACAATCTTCCAAAGCTTATTGAGCACCATACTGGAGTTCCTTCTAGATATTGTGTTGAAGCAAGAAAGCAGCTTCATGCAAATGAACCAGATTTTGATCTTAAGAAGAGTCTTGATGAAGATCCAAATGGTGATGAGAAAGAGCTTGAACTTGCAACAAAGCTTTATGTAGCAGATCTTGAGAAGCTTCTTTTGAACATACGTCTGCTAAACTACTATTCAGAGTATGGAATAATTGATGAGAAGAATCCAGTTGAAGTAGAGCTTAAGAAGAAGTACAGCATACCATACATTCCAGGTGGATGGCAAATGATTGACTACAAAGCGCTTGCTAAGCTTGAAGATGAGTGCAATGCTGCAGTTTTTGACTAGCTGAAAGATATGGGCCGTTGTTTGTGGGACTAAATTGTGTTTATTTCTGTATTTTCAGCTAGAAGCCACAACAAAAAGTTGTGGCTTTATTTTTTGCAGTTAACAAGTGGTGAGAACATGATATAATATGAATATGGAAATTGACAACTTTGACATATTCAGAAAGCATTTGACTTTCAAAGAGAAGACAGACAGGTACATTGTCCACATTCTTCGTAGGCCCAAAGACCTTATTGAAGATCCAGTAATGAAAGCAATTGGATCTAATGAGCATCAGCGTCTGCTTAGAACATACTATATTGACAGTCTTGAGTACTTTGACACAAAGATTCCTGCAATAAAAGAGCTTTGCACTACAAACAGAGCTCGTGCATACATCTTGCCTCAAGTCCGCAACAACTATGAGTGTTTGCTTTCTCTTGGTGAGAAGGTTCTTGAGACAATACGTCTTGGAAACTTCTCAGCTAAGCCCGAGCATTTGCTTAGGTCCGCTTATTGCGAGTACCATAAGTCACGTGACAAGCAATGGATTCTTGATCTTGATGACGATTGCATGACTGAATACATATTCAGCAAAAATTTTGGTGGAGTGTCTTTGTAGACAAAACAATGGACGCTTGAACAAGTGCTAGAGCTTGTAAAGAAAAATCTTGTAACGTGTGGAAAAGATCCTGAACTTGCATATGTAGTCAAGACAAAGTCTGGCCATCATATAATAACTTCACCATTCAATCTTCAAGCAGCAGAAAAAGAATGCAACTTGATGTATGAAGGCGTAAAGAAGTTTGTTGTGAAGAAAGAAGAGTATTGGCTGAAGCGTGGCGATCCTGGCTATACTGGAAGTCCAGGTTTAGACCGTAAATATAAAGTTGAGCAAAAAGAACTTGTTGGCTGGCTGCACAAAGATGGAATGAGCTTGCTGTATCTCAATCTTCCTTAAGAGCTTGAAGTTCCATCTCTATTCTAAAGTCAAAGACGCCTGACTGCTTGTAGCATAGCATCTGCTCTGCAACTTCATTTGCGTCATGTGTTTCGAGCAAGTCTTCAATGTAGACTTGCTCGAGCTTTTTCTCTATCAAATACTTTATGTCATCTATACCAGACTTGTCCAGTCTTAGCGTAGTCTTCTAAGACATTTTGCATCCAAGTCTCATAGTCATTGCCTGCCAGATCCTTTTCAGAAAGGACAAGATCTTCAGGTGTCTTAAACAACTTGCAAAGGCCTTCATACTTTGGATCTCCATCAAGCTTCTTCACTATATCTGGAAGATATGACATTGGCGATATGCATATTTCAGCATCTTTATGATATACATTATCGCAGTAGTACATGAACACTGCTGTGTCATATCCAACATAGTCTGGAACAGCAAATGCATGCAAGAACCCACGTGGAACATAAAGTTTGTTCTGCTTCAATGGATCTAGCAGATATGCAGCAGTTACACCAAATGTCTTTGAGTCTGGTCTTGCGTCAGTTATTATGTCATATATTGGTCTATGGACAGCCTCAACAAGCTTTGCCTAGCACCATTTTCCATACTATGCATGGCAGCCTCTTACTACTCGCTGCATTGATGTGCTTCTGTTTATCTGCTTTATGTCTCTAAGCTCTTCTCCTACAAGAACTTCAGAGAAGCTTCCTCTTTGGTCACCAAACACTTTAGGCTCCATCACCATTGGAGCATCACCATTCACTCTGTCAAATGTGTCATCAAATTTGTTTGTCAACATGATATGTTTCCTTGCTCGATTGCTTCTTTGTACCATAAAGTTGTAAGTTCAAATCTCTTATTCATGCTTATTGTGTCATGCCATGCAAGTCCTTTTTTCTTGAGTTTGCTTGCATCTAGCCAATAGCATATGTCATGTGCTGGCCGATCTTTGACGAATTGTATAAGACTTTCATCTTTTCCACAATATCTTAGCAGCATCTTCACTAAGTCAATGTTGCATATCAAGTTCTTTGGATTTGGCGCTATGTTGTATGTCTGTCCAGCTTGTCCAAACTTCAAGATGTTCATGACGCATTGATTGTGCTCATCTACAAATATCCAATATCTTCTTTGCTTTCCATCACCATACACAGGAATTTTTTTGTCGGCGAATGCATTGCATATTGTTGTTGGAACTAGCTTCTCTACATGCTGCCATGGTCCAAAATTGTTTGTGCATCTGCTTATTGTTGCATTAAGCTTGAATGTCTTGATGTAAGACATCACTGCAAGCTCTGCTGCAGCTTTTGATGCGGCATAAGGCGAAGTTGGATCTAGTCGCGCAAGCTCAGTGCAGTCTATGTTGCTTTCAGGAGATATTGCTCCAATTACTTCATCAGTAGATATCTAGTGAAATCTGCAATTGTATTTTCTTGCAACTTCAAGGCAGTTTGCAGTTCCAATGACATTTGTGCTGAAGAACACATTTGGACCTGCAATAGAGTTGTCAACATGGCTTTCAGCAGCAAAGTTCACTATTGTATCAATGTTGTATTGCTTGACTGCATTTTCAAGAGCAACAACATCTCGTATGTCAGCTTTTACATGTGGAATCTTCTTGCTTTTAAGCCATGCTTTCTTCTGCTTCAACATGAACTTAGCAGCATATGTCTCAACATCATAGCTTACAAACAAGTCATTCTTATGCTAAGTGCTCCAAAGTTGCAAAGCATTGAATCCAATGAAGCCAAGCGCTCCAGTAACTAAACATCTCATCTTTTTCTCCTAAAGTTCTCTATATCACTTATCTTTATTCCAGTGCGCTCTTCAACCATTCGCACAAAATTGCTAGCATCATTGAGACTGTTGAATGTTCCAACGTCAAGCCAAGCATTTCCAACACCAATGCGCTTCATCTTAAGCTGCTTTCTAGCGAGATATGCTTTGTTGACATCAGTTATCTCATACTCTCCTCTAGCGCTTGGCTTGAGACTCTTAGCTATCTCAACTACGTCATTGTTGTAGAAGTATATTCCTGGCACAGCATAGTTGCTTTTTGGCTTTGCTGGCTTCTCTTCTATAGAAAGCACATTTCCATCTTCATCAAACTCAACAACGCCGTACCGTTCTGGATCTGAGACAGGATAGCCAAATATCACGTTGTCATCTGATCGGCTTGCTTCTCTGACTACTTTCTCTAGCTAGTTGCCATAGAAGATGTTGTCACCAAGAATCAAGCAGACTTTGTCTTCTCCAATGAACTCTTCTCC
>Ga0247610_10006495_pt1 | contig 12151 bp, 10 predicted proteins | sample 174DNAGHGhighgp2_FD_193483 | JGI IMG/M metagenome (GOLD analysis project Ga0247610, IMG submission 193483) | Sheep rumen microbial communities from Palmerston North, Manawatu-Wanganui, New Zealand - 1742 DNA GHGhigh gp2 | ecosystem: Host-associated > Mammals > Digestive system > Stomach > Rumen...
AGGTAATATAAAAAAAGAATACTCACTAGATGAATTTAAAAATTTTTATGCTGAATTCTTAGATAGTGTAAAAATAGAAACAAAAAGAACTAAAAGCAATTAATAATAAATTCAAAAAAAAAAAAAGAGAGAATGAACAAATGTTCATTCTCTCTTTTTTCTATAACTATTCGTATAACGGAGCAAGTTTCTTTTCTTGCTGCGGGATTACTCCTTCTTCTATTGATTGATATACTCTGTAATCAATTACAGGGAAGCAGTTATCAACAGCTTCAATTTCTTTTAACTTGTTATCATCAATAGAATTATTTTCTATCATATCAGCGATTAAGCTAAATCTGTCAACGTGTTCATTAAATCTGTCTGTTGCATAATCTTTAGCCTGCCAAGTTGTAATTAAGAATGGCCAATCAGAAGATTGTAGAAGCAAGTTTTCTCTTGCAAGCTGATTTAATGCTCTGTGAAGAAGCTTATCTTCCGGAATATTCGGATACTTATCTGCAATAGCCGAAATTCTTTTTTCACAAGAGTGAATAATAGGCCACATCCATTCTGTTAAGTGGTTCATCCATACATAGAAATGACCGCCTTGTCCCCAAGAGCTTTCAGGGATTTGGATAGCTTCTTTCGGCGGATATTTTGTTACATATTCGCCTGCTGTCATTCTTTCTACATCAGGAATATAATTGTTGAATTTTTTAATAACTTGCTTAATAAATTCAACACCTTCAAACCACCAGTGACCAAACAATTCTGTATCAAAAGAAACCATTACAAGACCTTCTTTGTTGTTTGCAAGTTTGTAATCATTTAACAAATGATAAATTAATGTTGTATAGTGGTCTGAATTTTCATTAACCTTATTCATTGCAAGAACTGGATCATATAACATCTTATCACCCAAATCTGTTGTAGGCGATGTTATTCTCCAGTAATGCATACCGGATTTATCATCCTTTTTGTGGAATTCTCTAAAACAACCGTCTCCGGGATATCCGTCAGCTGCTGACCAAACCTGATATCCAGCTCTGTCATTTCTTCCCATTACGGCAACTTGAGCATCCGGCAGCCAGTATGCAGAATATGTATCATATCCCGTTTTTGGTCTGTCCGGCAACGGAATATATTCTATGTTCCCGTACATACCTATTACACGTCTGTTACCTATTGAGTTTCCGCCTTCAATTACATGAGATTCAGTAAAGAAATAGTGAATATCATTATTTTGAAGAGTAACTTCAATTGCAGGTCTCCAATGTTTTTTACCGTCTTTTCCAACAAATTCATATCCTTGACGATAAGCACATTCAGGAAGCCAAGCACCCATTGCTTTTTTGCCAAACAATCTTTTTGTTGTATCTTGACCTACTTTGAATTGTGCATTCAAGTTATTATCAGTAGCAAGAAGCGGTGAGAAACCATGAGTTGCACCGGAAGTTGTAATTTCAATACAACCCAAATCTTGATACTTCTTAAAATACTTAATAAGATTTTTTTCATATTTATTAACAAAATCATCTCTTAATTTATTCCACCAATCAAAATAGTATTTTGCTAAATATTTTAAGTGTTGAGAATGAGCAACTTTAGGATCCGGATATCTTTCTAAATCCTTAGCTACTGATGCGATTCTCGAATCAATATATTCCACGAAACCGTTTTGCAAATGTTCGTCATTCAACTGTTCTGCAAGTATTGGTGTAATTCCGACTGTTAATTTTGCCTTAATACCTTCGTCATATAATTCTGAAATTGCATTCAAAAGAGGAACATAAGTTTCTGCCATACATTCGTAAAGGTTTTCTTCACCGAACGGCCACATACCTGCCATTCTGTAATATGGAAGGTGACTATGTAACATAAATACAAATTGTCCTACTGACATTTTTGCCTCCATTCATTTCTCGCGTTTGGGAACTTTTTTGTACCCTATATATAAAATTACATTATTATTTATAACATAATATTAACAAAAAAGTAACTCTTTAGTATTAGTCCACCGGAATAATGTTACAATTGTTTACTATATTTCAGACAATATTTTTTAGAACTGCATTATATAAGGCTTATATACATATATAGCATAATATTTTTTACCCGATTGCAAATATTTTTTCATTATTGACTGCACATACCGAACAAAAATCTGTCTCTGCATTTATAGATTTAGAATAATCTTTAAATGAACTGCCGACTCTTCCTCTGTAATCATTTACTAAGAAAGGACAAGCATACACCCCTTTTGTAGAAATTACTCTTCCAAACATACAATCCGTACTTGGAGAAATTTCGTAATGCTGTTCCTTTTCACATATCGGAAATGATGGAGAAACCTGAATATCAACCCCTTTAATATTGTTTTCATTAAATATTCTGCTTATATTATTAAAAATTTCTTGTTTCACAAGATTATAATAATTTTGAACAGACAAAACCGATGTAAAATTATATCTTGATAATATTTTTAAAGATAAAATATTTTGTCTGAAATTGCCTCTATATTTTACTCTGTCACTCAAAATTTCATCATAATGGGCAATTGATAATTTAAAAAATATCTGATTTGTACCTTCATCTTCTACCTTTTTTAAGAATCTTACTTTTTTTTCATTTAAAAAGCTTGCATTTGTACATATGCACACATTAGATCTTTTCAAGCAAAGTCTTAGTATTGCATTAAAATCAGGATGAGTCATTGGTTCTGCTCCTCCTAAATAAATACAATAAATATTTTCATTTTTTGTATCTGTTAACGCTTGTTTTACTAAATCCAAAGAAATAAAATCTTTAACCTCCTTTTTTAGGGGGAAATCAATATAACAGCCAGAACATCTTTGATTACAATTTTTTGATGTCATCTCTATAAACAAATTATTTAGTTCCTTCATCTTATAAACAGGTGCTGTACGTACGCTCATAATATTCTCCTTTTTGATTTGTGACTATATAATACTAATTCCGTCAATATTAAAAAAAAATTATCGTATTGGGGGAAAATTTTTAACTTAAAATTCGACAAGCGGAGAATAGAAATTAAAATTTTATTTAGGTTAAATAAAATCATTAAATCTTTTTCATACTTCCAGCTATTCTTAATTCCAAGCTCCATTTTTGGAGCTTTTTCTTTTGGTAAATATTCTTGTAACTAAACAAAAAAAATGTTAGTATTATTTGTATATGAATAAAGAGAGCAAGAAACATATATTAGCAATACTACCAATAAGCATTGGAGGACGTTTAACAACAAACAGTATTATTGACGGTTTTAAACAAAATAACTGTGATGTTACTGTTTTTGATGAGCTATTTGAAAATAATATAGCGAATTGCTTATCAAAAAAATATGATTACATAGTCGGATATGATTTTTCAGGATTAAAAATAAAGATTGACAACAATCTTGAAATACCATCTATTAATTATTTTTCAGATGATATAAGAAGCAAAACATCGGGGCCTGAGTGGGAAAAGTATTTACCATATCTTGAAAATAATGATAATTACACATTTTATTGGGATAAACAACTAACAAGTTACGAAATGTTTAAGAATATCCACTATCTTCCGCATTTTGTTAATTTTGATATTTATAAAGATATGGGAACTGAGCCGGAGTTTGATGTCTTATTTGCCGGACGACTTGATACGGATTATAGATTAAGTTTTTTTGAAGAACTTTTACTAAAACTTCCTTCTCTAAAATTTGCTTGGTACGCAATTGAAAAACACCACGAAGACGCAAAAAGAAGAGCAAAATATCCTGAATTTATTGATTTAGCTTATCAAGGTTTTATCGATAATGAAGAGGATATGGCACGAGCAATTAATAATTCAAAAATAGTTTTTAATATGAACTCTCAAGGAATTTCATCACTTAATTACAGAACATTTCAAACAGTCGCCTGCAAACGTTTAATGATAAGCGACTACAGAGAAGAACTTGCTCTATTTGAAGGAAATATGCCTTTTTATGAGGACTTTTCGGATTTAATTTTTAAAATAGAGAGCTATCTTGATGAAAAAGAAGCATATAAAAAAGTAACCGAAGAGTGCTACAGAATTGCGAAACAAAACCATAATTCTAAAGACTGTGTTCGTTATATTTTAAAAACCTGTTCTCATAAAATTTAAAACATTATGCTAATATCTTTACATTGCGTCACATTTTCTTGAAGGTAAAAATCTTTTAGAGTATCCTTGTATTGTTGTTACAAATTATTTGGGAATTAGTATGTTAATGGAAAAAGGTTTTGTAGAAAATGGGTTTATCATTGATTTAAGCAATGCTAAAAACACAGCCCAGCTTATTTTTGAACTAAGTTCAATAATGGAACACCCTGATACTAAAGGCAAAAAGATTTGTTTAAAAATAGGAAGTATGGATTTAAAACAATCTCAATTATTGAGCATTAAAGCTCTTGTTGAATCCATGGATGCAACAATTGCTTTTATTGATACAACTTCAGAACAAACAAATGCTTCTGCAGTAAGTCTGGGAATGATTGTTTCTAAAGTTTCAGATGAAATGGAGATCATTTCATTAGAAACACCATCAACTGAAGAAAATATTTCAGAAGTTGAAATAAAAGAAGAAATTGCAGAAAATGAGATTTCAGAAGAATCTGAAGAGAATTTCGAAACAAAAACTGTAGAAATAAATTCGGGAGCAGAGATTGCTTCTCCTATTGAAACTGTTGAGGGAGTCGAAGACATATATGAAGAGCAATCTACTCAAGAGGTTTCGGAAGTTATACCTACAGAGAATTTTGACAGATATGATTTTGGTTCATTAGCGGCAAGCGAAGGACTATTACCAACTGAAGAAACAAGCAAATATATTATTCTTGATACAGGGAATGTTTTACCTGAAGGTATTGAAGAAAATTCAACTAATACCGAAAAACTCCCTACATTGTATTTGAACCAAACTTTACGTTCAGGACAAACCGTTACTTATGACGGAAATATATTTATAATTGGTGATGCACATCCTGGCAGCGAAATAATTGCCTCAGGAGACATTACGGTTTGGGGAATTTTGGGCGGAATTGCACACGCAGGAAGCCAAGGCAATATAACCTCAAAAGTCAGAGCACTTAAACTTAATGCAATTCAATTAAGAATTGCAGGACTATATGCGAGACGTAATGATACATTAAATGTACCGTTCGTACAAAAAACAAATGAGTTTACTCCAGAGGAAGCTCAAATTGAAGACGGAAAAATAGTAATTTACAAAAAATTAAGGAGAGATTAATGACCGGTCGAGTAATAGTAATAACATCCGGAAAAGGCGGTGTAGGTAAAACAACAACAAGTGCTAACATTGGTACTGCACTGGCTAAAGACGGACATAAGGTAGTTCTTATTGATACAGATTTAGGCTTAAGAAACTTAGACTTGCTTCTTGGGCTTGAAAACAGAATTGTTTATACAATTGTTGATGTTATTGAAGAACGCTGCAAATTAAAACAAGCATTGGTAAAAGATAAAAAGAATCCTAATCTTTCACTGTTGGCAGCAGCTCAAACAAGAGACAAATCTGCAGTAAATGCAGAGCAATTAAAAGAAATATGTGAAAAGCTTAAGAAAGACAACGACTTCGTACTTGTTGATTGTCCTGCAGGTATTGAACAAGGTTTCCAAAATGCTGTAGCCGGAGCGAGCGAAGCTATTGTTGTTACGACTCCTGAAATGTCTGCTATTCGTGACGCTGACAGAATCATCGGTCTTCTTGAAGCAAAAGAAGAAATCAAAAGTTATAAACTGCTTTTAAATAGGGTTCGTCCTAACTTAATCAAATCAAATGATATGATGAGCGTTGATGACGTTGTAGAAATTCTTTCTTGCCCGCTAGTCGGTATAATTCCTGAAGATACAGGAATCATTACTTCTACAAACAAAGGTGAGCCGATTGTTAATGATGAAAACGCACTTGCTGGTAAAGCGTACAGAAATGTAGCACAAAGAATTTTAGGCGAAGAGGTTCCTTTCTTAAACCTTGATGAACCAAAAGGATTTATGGCAAAAATTAAAAACGCTTTTGCAAAGCTGAAAGCGAAGGTGTAAGATGGGAATATTCTCAGACATATATAATACAGTCGCTAAGTTTTTTCGTCCTCAGGAAGAAACCGAAGGAGAAGCGTCAAAATCTGTTGCCACAAACAGATTAAAACTGGTTTTGATGCAGGACAGAACAAATCTTACTCCAAGAATTCTTGAACAAATGAGAAGTGAATTAATTGACCTTCTATCAAGATATGTTGAACTTGATAAAGAATTACTTGAACTTAATTTTGAACAAGAAGGAGATCAGGTTGCTCTAATGCTTTCAATTCCTGTTATCAGAGCAAAGGATGAAGAAGAAATTGAAGCAGCATTAAAAGCTAAAAAAGAAACTGAAGAACAAGATGAAGAAGATACAGAAGATGAATCTGATGAGATAGAAGAATCTGAAATTGTTGATGAAGCAGAAGAGAATTCCGACGAAGACAATAATGATGATGAAATTTCAGACGAAACGGAAGAAATTCAAGATAACGAAGAAGATATTATAGAAAATAATGAAAAATCAAAAAATGTTTCGACTCCGAAAGAAATGAGTTCAGAATCTTCAGAAACTGTTGAAGAAGATATTAAAACAGAAGAAGTAACTTCTGAGAATTAGACAATAAAGGAAGTAAAATGATTACAATAAAAGACGTTGAACACGTAGCTAAGTTAGCACGTTTGGAACTAACAGAAGAAGAGAAAGAAAAATATACAAAACAATTAGGCGACGTTTTAAAACATGTTGATGCAATGAACGAGGTTGATACTACTAATGTTGAACCTATGGCACACGCAATAGATTTTGTAAACGTAGTAAGAGAAGACAAAGTATTCTACGAACAATCAAAAGAAGAGCTTATGAAAAACGCTCCTAGTGAAGAAAACGGTTTCTTTAGGGTACCTAAAATTAACTAATGTTTTGGTTCAAAGTTAAATAAATAAGTGATTAAGTATACTTCAAAATACTTATTCGCTTGTTTGTTAATTTTTAAGGAGAAAAAATGACAAAATATATATTTATAACAGGTGGAGTTGTAAGTTCTTTAGGAAAAGGAATTATAGGTGCTTCTTTAGGTAAATTGCTTAGAGCAAGAGGTTTTTCTGTTGCTATTCAAAAATTTGACCCTTATATAAATGTTGACCCCGGCACCATGAGCCCGTTTCAGCATGGCGAAGTGTTTGTAACTGATGACGGAGCTGAAACGGATTTGGACTTAGGACATTATGAAAGATTTATTGACACTAACTTTTCTCAATTGAGTAATGTAACATCAGGAAGCGTCTACCAGACTGTTATACAAAAAGAACGCAGAGGAGATTATTTAGGGGGGACCGTTCAGGTTATCCCGCATATTACTAACGAGATTAAATCAAGACTCGTAAAAGCACAGAAACACTTTAAGCCTGATTTTCAAATTATTGAAATCGGAGGAACAATAGGTGACATTGAAGGTTTGCCTTTTATTGAAGCCATCAGACAATTTAAAACAGAAGCGGGGATTGGTAATGCAATAAACATTCACTGCACACTATTACCTTATCTTCCGACTTCGGGTGAACTTAAAACAAAACCATCGCAACATAGCGTGCAGGTTCTGAGAAGTTACGGGCTTCTGCCAGAAATCCTTGTTTGCAGGACTTCACGTGCTATTCCAAAAACCGAAAAAGACAAGCTTGCTCTATTCTGTTCCGTATCAAAAGAAGCTGTAATAGAATGTCGGGATATGAAAAGCATTTATGAAGTTCCTCTGGCACTTGAAGAACAAAAATTTGCAGATGTTGTTCTTAAACTCCTTCAAGTTCCTGAAAGAAAACCTGATTTAGATACGTGGAAAGATTTAGTTGAAAAAATCAATCATCCGAAAGGAAGTATAAAAATTGCAATTGCAGGTAAGTACACCAAGCTTTCGGATGCGTATATTTCAGTTGTTGAATCTATAAAACACGCTGGATACGCAAATGACGTTAAAACGGAAATAAAATGGATAAATTCTGAAGATTGTGTTGATTGGGAACAATGCAAAGAACTAATGAAAGATGTAGACGGCGTTATTGTTCCAGGAGGCTTCGGAATAAGAGGAATCGAAGGAAAACTTAACGTAATAAAATATGCAAGAGAAAATAATGTTCCGTTTTTAGGAATTTGCTTAGGTATGCAATGCGCCGTTATTGAATATGCAAGAAATGTTGCAAAAATCCAAAATGCAAATTCTACAGAGTTTGATGAAAATTCTGCAAACCCTGTCATAGACCTGATGCTTGAGCAGAAAAATGTTAAGGGTTATGGCGGGACAATGAGACTTGGAGCTTATGATTGCCACATAAAAAAAGGAACACGTGCATATGAGGTATACGGTTCAACTAAAATTTCAGAACGCCACAGACACAGATATGAAGTTAATACAGAATATATAGAACCGCTAAAAAAAGCCGGACTTATATTTTCAGGTATGTCACCTGACGGAATGTTATCGGAAATTATTGAGCTTCCTGAACTTGATTGGTTTGTGGCTTCTCAATTCCATCCGGAATTCAAATCACGTCCGGAAAGACCGCATCCTTTGTTTAAAGGACTTATTGATGCTGTTATAAAACAAAAACAAAACTAGAAATAGTTATTGAATATTAAAAAGGAGCCTTTTGTGAGACTCCTTTTTTATGCACCTTCGCATTTATTTATTATTTGCCATTTATATTCGACTATTTACGGCGTGGAGCGTTTTGTCTTGCACCTGCACCATTACCGTTTATCAGATCTCCAATAAGTCCTTCTGTTGGATCTGAACAGCTACAGCATTTATCCCAGTTATTCAGGATATCGATAATAGTATCTAGTTTATCACCATTATCTTTGATGTATTGCATTTTTGCATCTAATGCTCTGATTAAATCACCGATATTTTCGAATTTATCAGGATCTACGCCAAGCAAGTTAGCTAACTTAATAAAGTATTGTTTGTCTCTATCACTGAGCATTTGATCAAGTCTATCATAGTCAATGTCTTTATATTGATTTAATTTTTCTATGATAGTTGCACGATCTGCTTCTGCTTTAGCTGCATATTCATTAGCTTTTTGTTGATTTTGAATTACTTCTGCCAGCTTAGCATCAAATTGTGCTAACAGTGCCGTCTGATCACCCTGACCACTGAGTAATTTATTTAATATATCTTGAAGTTCTCCAAGACCGGTTAATGCCTTGTTCCAATATGTATTAAATAATGTCAATCTTGTATCGATTGAACGAACAGTTGCTGCAATATCATCTAATGTTTCCTGAAGCCCTGCAATCTGATCACTTATACCTGCCAGTGCCTCCTGAACAGCTTTTAATTCGGCTGTGATATTTGTTGCACCATTATTAACTGCTGCTGTTAATGCTGCAAGAGCTGCTTTTAATTCAGGAGAAAGCTCACCATTAATGTTTTTAACTGCTTCAAGAATTTCTGTTAATTTTTGAGCTTGAGTTTCTTCTGCGCCCATTACATCTTTATCAAATGCTTCTATCGCCGCTTTTAATTCTTCTGTTGACATATTTGCGGCATCTTTAATGTCTTTACCTAACATCTTGAACATTGCTTCAAGCTTATCATAGTCTATTCCTTGAGCTTCAATAGCTTCCTTAAGTTCTTTATTACCTTCTTTTACAGCTTCTGTAATAATTTGTTTCAATTGAGCCGGATCTAAAGACTTAAGTTCTTTTCTTATTGCCCTGATTTCTTCAAGTTCTTTTCTCGCTAATCTGTTAGCTTCGTCAGCTTTCATGTTATTTATTACACCATTCATATAGATTCCGCCAAGAGCTGCTAATGATTGACGTTTGTAATCTTGGAATGATTTGTAGAGTTTATTCAATGTATCTGCCATACCGTTAACTGTTGCAGCAATTGATTGAACTCCGCTGTTGATTTCTTCCAATAACTTTATAATTGCATCTGCAAATGCTTTTGCATCAAGTTCACCTTTTGAATATTTTTCAAGAAGAGCTGTCATTTTAGCCAAAATTTGTTTATTTACTTCAAGCTCAGCTTTTTGAGCAGCAAGTAATTGTTGAAGTGTGCAATTTGTAGTAAGTCCTAATCTTGCAATTTCTGCTCTTAATGCTGCTGTTGACATACCCATTACTTGAGCTATCCATTCAAAGTTTTTATCCATTTTTTCTCCAAGCTTATCTGTTGCTTGTTCAAACACTTCAGTTTGTTTTGTTACTGCTTCTATCAATTTTGATAATTGACCTTTATAACCAAAAGCAGATTCAAGAAGTTTAAGTTCTTTGCCTTGATTATTTTTGACATCAACTGCTACATTGTACAAATTCGGTAAATATGTTTCGATGTTTTCACGAATAGCAGAAACATCTTCTGCAATATTCTTAACATAACCGTTTAACCATTCCATAAACTGAGCAATATTAATTTCACCGCTTATCAATTGATCAAGTTTGCCGTTTAATATTATGTTTGCTTCATCTTCTTTAATACCGCGTTCAATTAAGATAGCTATAACTTCGTCCCATTTTCCTAAAATAAGATTTCTAAATGTAGCATTAGCATTTTGTTCATCTTTCATAATCAAAATTGCCTGATTTAATAAATCAATCGCAGTATCAATCTTTTTATCACGTTCTGCATCTCTTTGATCTCTGTCTTTCATATCTTGACGCATAGCTTTCAATTCTTGAAGAATTGCTAACAATACTTCATTATCTGTATTTTCAAAATTAGCATATTGGAAGTTTTCTGTTTTTGGATATTCTGGCGCACAAGATGTAATAGAACCTGCAGCAACAGCAGCAGTTGTAACTGCAAGAGCAGTTTTAACAATCTTTGATTTTTGACCGAAAGCTATATTTGTTGAATAAGGAGCTACATATGATTTAGCATCAGCAGCTTCTTCTTTTTCTTCACCTTCCACACCAATTGATTTTGCCAAATTAGGATTGCTCATTAAATTTCTTAAGCCTTGGAACATCAAAGCATTCATACCTTTTTGAGGATTCTGTTCCCCTGAATTTGGAGTTTCAGATACTGTACCTGAAGTTTCTCCGCCTTCAAATCTGATTTTTTTAATCAGTAATTCGTTCATTGTAATGTTCATACGTATATACTCCTTTTTTAACGTAAAATTTTATACCTTTATACTTAGCCTAAAAAACGTAAAAAAAGTTTTTGCTAGTTGTAATAATTTTTTGTAATAAATGTTTACAATTATTATTTGATTAATGTTATTAATATTTATAAGGTTTTTCATGATATAATTATTTTAGATTTGGGGAGTATATGTCAGATAAAAAAACTTTAATTTTAATTGATGGTCATGCACTTGCATTCAGACAGTTTTTTGCGCTGGAAAGAACCAACATGAAAAATTCCGAAAATCAGCCTACATGGGCGGTATATGGATTCTTTAAAGCAATTTTTGATTTGCTTCAAACAATAAAACCTGATTTTATAGCAGTTGCTTTTGATGTTGGACGTCAAACATTCAGAGTGGAAAAATTCAGCGAGTATAAAGCTCAAAGAGAAGCCATGCCGGACACATTAAGAACCCAAATCGGCCTTATTTGTGAAGGGCTGAATGCATTTGATATTCCGATTTATACAAAAGAAGGATATGAAGCAGATGATGTTATAGGAACAATTTCAAAAATTGCATCCGATAACGGACACAATACTCTAATTCTAACAGGTGACCAAGACAGTTTTCAACTCATTGATAAAGAAGGAACCGTTAAGGTTCTGATACCGTCTAAAGGCGAACTAACAGAGTACGATTGGAATAAAGTTTATGAAAAACTGGGAGTTTATCCTGACCAGATAACTGACTATAAAGGTTTAAGAGGAGATACTTCTGATAATATTCCGGGAGTTAAAGGTATCGGAGAAAAAACTGCTCAAAAACTTTTAAACAGATATCCGACACTTGAGGCTGTTTTAGAGGATGTTGAGAATATTCCGGAAAAAGCAGTTAAGCAGAAATTGATTGACGGGAAAGAAATTGCAGTTTTGTCAAAAGATTTGCCTACAATCATCAGGGATGTTGATGTCCAATTTGATATTTCCACAGCTTGTGTAACGCTGCCAAATCTTGAAAAGGTTTC
>Ga0247610_10006496_pt1 | contig 12150 bp, 13 predicted proteins | sample 174DNAGHGhighgp2_FD_193483 | JGI IMG/M metagenome (GOLD analysis project Ga0247610, IMG submission 193483) | Sheep rumen microbial communities from Palmerston North, Manawatu-Wanganui, New Zealand - 1742 DNA GHGhigh gp2 | ecosystem: Host-associated > Mammals > Digestive system > Stomach > Rumen...
TCGGGCATATTTTATAATTTCAGCCCAGAAACTTTGAGGTTTTATCGTTGCAACATCTGCTCTTATGCCGTCAGCTTTTAGTTCAATAATTTTGTCTATAAACTTTTTATGAGCAGCCATTACGTCATGATTTAACTTATTATCATTGCCCGTATTAAACAATCTGACATCAGTCCAATCTGCTGGAACTATAGAACACTGTTTTTCATCTTTTATAAAAAGCTCGGGATTTGTCAAAAATAAGTCATAAGAACCGCAGCTTGGCAAATCAATAATAACTCTTATACCTCTTTTATGACATTCTTCAACAAATTTTTTCGCCTGTGATATAAGTAATAATTCAGATGATTTATCCGCAAGCTGAGGATTAATCTTATCAAAAGATGATATTGCATACAAAGAACCTGCTGTACCAAGCGCTTTCAACTTCCCGACCGGAGTAATAGGAAGAACATGCAATGTATTTATTCCCATACCTTTTATTTCATCAAGCCGTTCAATTGCATTAATAAAATTTCCGCTTTCTTCACCTTCATCAATGATTTCGTTGCCGTTAAGGTCTTTTGCGTTAAACGTTCTAAGATTAACTCCGAGAATATTTGAATTTCCGCTTAAAAATTCTGTGCGCAGGTTATTTGTATATTCAGCACAACAAATACCGGAAAAGAATACAGATATTATTAAAACAAGTATAGTTTTTTTCATAAGAGCTCCCATTACTCTTTTATTTGAAATACACATTTTACGCAATGCGCTTTTGGCTGAAGAACAAGATTATCTTCTAAATCATACATTTTGGCAATTCTTGTAATCAAAGGTTCCCCGCACATAGGACATCTTAAATCCGTTTTATGATTAAGAATTTGCGTTTTTAAGTTGTCGATAACATCATCCGAGATTTCCTGAAACTCAAAACTGCGTTCATATTCTTTTAATTCTTTTGGTGATATTTTCAGAACTCTTGCAAGCTGTTGGCGTTGAGTTACGGATAAAAATAACTCTTTTCCTGATTCAATATCTTCTATTATCTCTATTTTTATATTTGCTTTGTTAGCCAGTCCTATTGCGGAAAGCCCTGCATTTTCTCTTTTTTGTATAATAAATTCTGCCAAACTTTTCATAATATTACTTATACACCAAAAATAAAAACTTTTTTAGTTGTGATAAAATAAATATGAAATATTAAGACATTCGGATAATTGTAAGAACAATAAATTAACTGTATAAAAGAGAAGAAATGTTAATACGTGCATTAAAAAAAATAAAAGAAGACATCAATGTTATATACGAAAAAGACCCTGCGGCTAACAATATATTGGAAATCATTTTTTGTTATCCGGGATTTCAGGCTCTTGTAATGCATAGAATTGCGCACAAACTTGCTTATTGGAAAATTCCGTTCATTCCGCGCTTGATTTCGTATTGGACAAGAATTTTTACAGGAATAGAAATTCACCCGAAAGCATCAATAGGAAACAGATTTTTTATTGATCACGGAGAAGGGGTCGTAATCGGTGAAACTTCTATAATCGGTGATGATGTTTTAATTTATCAACAGGTTACATTGGGCGGAATCGGAAGTGAACATGGAAAGCGCCACCCGACAATCGGTAATAACGTTATAATTGGCGCAGGCGCAAAGGTTCTCGGTAATATTATTATAGGCAACAATGTAAGAATTGGTGCTGGTTCGGTTGTAATTGACAATGTTCCGGAAAATTCTACTGTAGTCGGAGTTCCCGGAAGAGTTGTTCAGCAAAAGTTTATTAATAATGAAGGTGTATTAATGCATAACAGAATTCCGGACCCTGTTAAATGTGAACTTAACCGAATCAAATATGAAATTCAGGACTTAAAAGACAAAGTTAATAATAACAATGAGCCGAATTAACTTTTATACTGCGTGATATGAGCCGATAACATAAAACATTTTAGTAAGAGGTTTTATTTCTTTAAAGGCTTTTTTAGTGGTTTCATCATCAATATGTCCTTCAAAATCAATATAAAATATGTATTCACCCAATTCTTTTTTTGACGGGCGTGAATCTATGTATGACATATTAATATTATTTTTTTCCAATATTGATAAGATTTTGTTTAATGCACCAGCCTGATTTTCCGTAGAAAAAGTAATACTTGTTTTATCTTTACCTGTCTTTTGGGTTAAAAATTTACCTAAAAGAATAAAACGGGTTATATTATTTTCTTCATCATTAATTTTTTCTTTTATTATAGGGAAATTATACATTTTTGCACATTCTGCACTTCCTATTGCTGCTATATCTTTGTTCTTTTTATCAAGAGAACGAATAGCTGCTGAAGTGGAAAGAGTTGCTTCTTCTATCAATGAATCCGGAAAATTATTCAGGATAAAATGTTTGCATTGAGCAAGAGCCTGCGGATGAGAGCGAATAACTTTAATTTCTGAAAGATTTTGCGCATATCCGACCAAAGAATGTTCTACTTTAATAGTGGTTTCTGCAAGGATTTTTATACCTTCTTTTTTCAAAGAAGATAAATTGTCCAAAGTTTCTCTTACAATACCTTCAAGAGAATTCTCAATAGGAATGACGGCGGCCATATCTTCTGAATTTTCATCTTTTAATGCTTTAATAATCGAAGATATAGATTTAATACTTGTACTTACGCAATTTAAACCGAAAGCTTTTATAAAACTCTCTTTTGCAAAATCACTATATGAACCGTTTGGGCCTAAGAATATTAATTTTCTGATTTTTTTTGTATCAAATATATTTTGTTCCATTTTTTACCTGTCTTCTCCAAAATCTCTTTGTAAAACGTTATTGATACGTCTTGTAGCTTTTTCTATGTCACCGGTTTTATAGTATAGTCTCGCAAGTAATATCTCTCTTGATGAATTAGGACTCATATTATATGCTTTTATAGCAAAAGATAAGGCTGTTCCGTATCGTTTTGATACTGCATAAATAGATGCTATTTCTTCATAACTGTCAGCTATTATTCGCTTATCATTTGTTAAAGAAGCAACACTGTTGAATTCTTCAAGAGCTGCAACGTATTGTTTATTGCTTTTATATTTTTTACCGGCTTCCATAGCTTTAGCTATTTTTTCTTCTTTTGTAAGTTCTGCCGGTTTATTGTCTTTCTCTTCGTTGTTGTTATCAGCTGAAATATCTGCAGACTCTCCTTTTGGCGCTTCTATTTCAACGAATTCAGGAGCTTCATTATAACTAGGCAATGTAATATTAAGTCCTTTTTTAGTTTCAACAACTACATTTTCATTCTGCTCTTCTTGATTTGATGCATTATTATCTTCTTCATCAGCAGGTAAAGTATTTATTTGTTCTAATCGTGCTCTGTTGCTAATTTTTGGCTGGTCAGGCAGATACTCAAATGCCTTTATTACAATGATTAAGAATATTACGCATACTGCTATCAGCATAATTAAAAATTTCTTAGAATTAAAATCCGCATATTTGTTATCCATACTACTCAGCTCCAATTTTATTTTTTGTATTGTTAATATTTTTATTTAATTCTACACCAAAAGCAAACATTGCAAAATCATATTTTACAGGATCGTTTGGAGAATATTTTTTTAACTGTTTCATTAACTCTAAAACAGCCTTATAGTCGTTGCTTTTCCTTCTTAGGAGTTCCATTTCTCTTGAAATTCTTGCAACATGAACATCCAGAGGAATAAATAAATCTTTTGGTTTCATAAAGTTCCAAATGCCGATATCTACGTTTGATTTTCTGACCATCCAGCGTAAAAACATGTTCATTCTTTTCATAGCGCCGCCGTTTCTTGGGTTTGGTATAAGATGAAAGAACCCATGACCAGCATTTTTTGGTGCTCTTGAGAAAAAATAATCGGTTATGTAAGATAAAAACTCGTCATAATTTTCACCTCTTGAACCGGTTTCTAAAACAGTGTTTTTAAAGCCATATTCAAAAAGTTCTTCGAGTCCGGAACTTTCTATGTACAGATTCTTTAAAATCTCAAATATAGGAATAATGTCATAATCTTTTGAAAAACGGTATTCTATTCCCTTTAAGTTTTTAAAATCTCCGTTTTGAATGTAATTATAAATGTCATTATCTGCTCTATTAAACAAATCATTAAGCATCTTGATAAACATTTTGCGATTTCCGTAAGCAAATAAAGATGAAATAAAACCCATTAGTTCTGTGTCTTTTTTTGATGTTCCTCTATGAATAAATTGTACAGGGTCATCTTTTATAAATTCTTTATTTTCATATTTTTCTGCTAATTTATCAAGCTCTTCTTTTGATATCATTTCCTTATTCCTGCAAAAAATTCTTTTAACAGTTTATCACAGTTTTCTTCTTCAATCCCTGAAAAAATTTTGATTTTTGAATTAGCAAGTTTTGGTAAGTCAATAACTGTACCCATTGCACCATATTGAGAATTATAAGAACCAAAATAAACTGCTTTTATTCCTGATTGAATTATTGCCCATGCACACATAGGACAAGGTTCAAGCGTTACGTACATTTCGCAATCCGTAAGTCTTGATGTTTTCAATTTTTCTTGCGCTTGTTTTATTGCAAGAATTTCAGCGTGAGCGGTTATGTCATTTTTTTCTTCTCTTTTATTATGAGCAGAAGCAATAATTTCGCCGTTTCTTTTTATTACGCATCCTATCGGAACATCTTTTTGTGTTTGTTTTGCTTCATTGATTGCATTTAGCATTAACTGATATCCTTAATTAATAACGCTTAAAACTTCATAAATATTCATTTTATTGGCTTTACCTCTGATTTCTACATCGGAAATTTTCATAACATCAATTATACCTTTTGTTTCTTCATAAGTAGATGTACTTATAAGCATTTTTGTTTTGTAAATTTTGTTATAACTTTCCAGTCTGCTTGCAAGGTTAACGGTATCGCCAATAACAGTGTATTCCATTCTGTTAACGGAACCAATATTACCGACAAAAACTTCGCCAGTATTTATTCCTACTCCGATTTCTATTCTAGGTTTATTTTCTTGTTCCCATTTCTTATGCAGTTCTTTTACTTTTTCAAGCATTTCATATCCGCATCTTACGGCATTTTGAGGATGATTTTTGTCTTGAATAGGTTCTCCGAAGATTGCCATAACGGCATCTCCTATAAATTTATTAATAATACCGTTGTATTTAGTTATTATTGGTTCCATTTCCGTGAAATATTCGTTCAGAATCTCAGAAACCTGCTGTGCTGTCATTTGTTCAGACATTGATGTAAATCCTCTTATGTCTGCAAACAGAACCGTTACGGTTGCTTTTTTTCCGCCCAATCCTAAATTATCAATATTCTGAACAACACGTTTCATAACGTCTTCAGACATGTATTTGCCCATTGCTTTTTTAACTTTTTCTTTGCTTCTGTTTTCGAGAACAAATTTATGCGTATATGCAAAAATCATTGTTAAAACAAACATTACAACAGGTGTTGCAACATTAATAATAACCGAGTAATAATAACAAACAACACAAATTAACAGATATCCTATTATTGAGGCTATTGATAAAGAAATAGCTTTATATAAATCATTAACTCTGATTACGGTATAAATAATAATCATGCCCAAGATTGCAAATAATATATTCCAAAAATCAGAAATAATTTTTAAGAAATCTTTGTGTACGAGATTGTCGAGACATGTTGCCTGAATATCAGATCCGGATTGATTTGCATTCAATGGAGTATTTTTAACATCATTCAAACCAGCTCCAGCAGACACATTTGCACCAAATATTACATATTTATTCTTAAATTCTTTCGGATTAATTTTAGGCTTTTTACCATTTTTAATACTGTCAAAAGAATCCATTATTTCTATAGCTGAATAAACTTTATGTGAATATCCAAGTCCATCATTTTTATAGAATTTTATCGGAACAAATGTTTGGTACTTAGATATTTTTATTGGTATTTTGTAATTTAAATCAGGAATTTCCACTGATTTCTTATTTATAATAATATTCGGATGATTATTTGCTAACATAAATGCAGAAAAAGATAGTGAAGGTATTGTATAACCATAATAGTTAAATACAAGCTCATGATTTCTGAAAATTTCGTCACCGGTTTTTAGAGTTATATCACCATTAATAAAACCGGGATACATTGAAACAGAACCGGTATGAGCAAGAGCATTAAAATAAGGTTCGGGAAATTTCATTAAACTTCCGTATAACTCAGGCATTTCTGTTTTTACATCTACATTTAATGCATATTTTTCAATAAATTTTTTATCATATTTTTTATCAGCATCCGTTTCTTCGCCGGTATAAGGAATAGGAATCAATCCGCTCACAAAGCTTTTTGATTTTGATACCGAATTATAGAATTTCTTATCAGACTCTGGATTATCTCTGTCAGGAGTTGCAATTACCATATCTTGAACGAGAACTTTTGCTTCTGTATATTCTTCAAAATAATCAATTACTTTTGTAAACAATTCTCTTTTCCAAGGCCACCGGTATCTTTCTACTGATTTATCGTCAACCATTACAAGAACAATATCATCATGCCCGTTTACATTTTTGTATTTGTCGAATGAAAAAGTTTGTGTCAGTACATTTTTTAACATAAAGTCATAAACTTTCGGTTCGATTATCTTATATGTTAAACAGTACGCTGCAATGAATATTGCTGTAATAACAATTGCAAGTATAATATTTTTTATCTTATTCATAATCATCCAATCTCTTTTTATTTTATTATGATATAATATTTTAAAATAAAAGGATACATGTAAATGAGTGAAAATTATATAGAAATGATAGCAAGGGATAAAATTTATCCGATACTAAGAGGCAAAGATCCAGATAAAATCATAGAAGTGTCAAAAGCTCTTGTAGATGGTGGAATAAGAGTTATTGAAATAAACGTGGAACACCCTGAAATATATTCGGCAATTCGTGAAGTTTCAAAATTTGCACATGTTTGTGCAGGTGGTATTATAACTTCAATGCAGGCAGATGCGGCTTTTGAATGCGGAGCGGAAATTTTTTCATCCCCGATTTTTCAAATGAGCTTAATTAAAATTTCAAAAAACAAAAGAGTTCCGTTCATAGCGGGAGCAACTACCGCTAATGAAGCATACAGTGCATGGAAATCCAGAATTCCTTTAATTAAGTTATTCCCGACAGAAGCAATGGGCGGAGTTCAATATATTAGCGATATTCTAAGGCAGATGCCGTTTTTGAAACTTATGCCAATGGGTAATATTAAGTTAAACGAAGTTGTTAATTATATTAAATCAGGTGCAGTTGCGGTAGGAGTTGGCAGAGATTTTTACCAAGGTTTTCAGCCTGTTGAAATTACCAGAAGAACTAAAGATATTCTTAGAGAGCTTAGAGGATTAAGAGGATGGACTCAAAATCAAAAATAGGAATTATAGGGGAGTGTTTAATAGAACTTTCTTCTAACGGAACGCTTGCAGAAAGTTCTACTTTAAATAAATACTATGGTGGTGATACAGTTACTACTGCCGTTGCAATATCAAGACTGAGCGGGTCTGTATCCTATATTTCGCAAATTGGAAATGACGGATTCAGCGAATTTATAACAACCAGTCTTAAAAAAGAAGGGATAGACATTTCGTTTATTAAACAAAATGAAGAACAAAACGGAATGTACATTCTTTCAAATGCAGATTCAAATCATGAGCTGCTGTACTACAAAAGAAAAACAGCTGCAACAAAGCTGTCAATAGCTGACTTTAGTGAAAATGACATAAATAATTTTAAACTTATATATTCGACAGGTGTTGTTCAATCTTTAAGTGCAAGCGCAAGAGAACTTGTTAGAGAAAGTTTTAAAATTGCAAGAAAGAATGATATTTTAACAGCGTATGACCCTAATTATACATCTTGTTTTATGAATTCTACGGATACAAAAGAATATCTGGATGAAATTATTGACTATACGGATATTGTTTTCTTAAGCCTGAAAAATGATATTGTCGGATTATATGAAGTTGATTCTATTGACCAACTAATGAAAAGACTTTGGGATAAAGGAGTAAAAATAGTTGTATTGAAATCCCATATTGATAATGGTTATTATTTAGGTGCAAATGGTGAAATTACTTTTACCGAATTCTATAATTCATCAAAAGCTGTTGATACAAGAGCTTCAGGTGATGTATTCAATGGCGGATTTTTATACGCTTTAACAAATGGATACAACTCAAAAGATGCAGTTAAATTTGCATCTGTTGTATCAGGACTTCAAACACAAAATTATGGCGCAATACAAGCGATTCCTTACTTAAAAAATGTTATGGAGAATATTCAATAGTGACAAAATACATAGTATCCGGATATATAGGATTTGATAACTTTGGTGATGAAGCTATTGCAAGCATTTTGATAAAGCAGCTTAAAGAAAAAGATGCGGAAAAAGTTACGCTAATATCTTCTAATCCTTCAAAAACATCAAAATTATATGATGTTTCGAGCTGTGGAAGATTTAATTTTCTACCTGAACTTTTAAAATCAGATGTTCTTATATCTGGCGGAGGAAGCTTGCTGCAGGATGTTACAAGTTTTAAAAGCTTGATGTATTACCTGATTATAATATACACAGCACTTATATTTGGCAAAAAAGTCATTATATTTTCTCAGGGAATAGGGCCTATCAATTCAAAATTAGGTCAGTTCCTGACAAAAATTGCACTGGGATTAGCTTCAGAAGTAACCGTAAGAGACGGAAAATCTCAGGCACTGTTAAATAAGTGGGGAATAAAATCAACTCTTGTTTTAGACCCGGTTCTGACATTAGATTTTGAAAACAAACACAATATAGGAACAGTCGGAATTCAACTCAGAGATTTTGAAACACTCAGCGAGGTTTTTATAGATAATCTTGCTAAAAAGGTGTCCGATGAATTCAAAGATAAAGAAATAAAAATATTTTCTTTGCAGGATTCCATAGATTTAAGTGTATGTTTTAAATTCAAATCCTGCTTGGGAAAATACGGAATAAATAACTCTAAAATCATATCGGGACTTTCAGTTAATGATACATATGAAGAGATTTCAAATTTGGAATATTTAGTAAGTATGAGATTTCATTCATTGGTTGTTGGTGTAAAATCAGGAGTAAAAACGCTTGGAATAAACTATGATCCGAAAATTAAAAATTTATCGGAAGAATACCATTTCCCTATAATAGAATTAAGTCAAACTAATTTTGACAACGAATTTTCAACTCTCAAAAATAGTAAATAGAGCCATTTTAGGATAAAATGTAAAGTTTTGTAACATTTGTATTATAAAAAAGGCAATTTTTTAACATTTATATACTTTATATATACAAGAGATATTTAAGAGAGCAGATTAAAATCTTAAACATCGAAATTATGTTACACAAGATTATATAGGAGCATTTATTATGGCAGTTGGAGCAAGAGAGTTTATTGACAAATTATTGGTAGACAAGTATTCAAACGAAAAAGTGGATAATCATGACGAAGATGCATTAGTATCTAAGGTAAATCCTGATGACATGCTATATGCTATGAATGCAGCATCATCGAATTACAGAAACATGTTGAATTTGAACGCAAGACTTACTATGGTATGCTATGGAGTAGTATCAAAATCAGCAAAATATGTTAAAACCGACTCGTACGCGATGGCGTAGAGTTCTGCTGGCGGAAAAAGAGGAAAAGTTTATAAACTGTCATATCTGATGTATAATTCAAGGTATGGCAGTTTATTTTTTATACGGGGATGAAGATTTTAATATTGATTTAGAGATTGAAAAGATGAAAAGCAATCTCAATCAGGATTTTATTTCTATGAATTTTCAAATATATACAAATCCTGATTATCAAACATTAATTTCTGTTTTAAGAACTTCTCCAATGATGTTTGGGAATATGCTTATTATAATAAATGCTGAAGGTTATTTTTCGAGCGCTAAAAATTATTTTGAGGATAGTGAACTTGAAGATATAGAAGATGCACTCAAAAACAATCCGGAAACTTTGGATATTGTTTTTGTTGTAAAACTTCCCCGAGATGAAAATAAAAAGCTTGATTCAAGAAGAAAGTTATATAAAATCTTATCAGGATATAATGCAAAAGAATTCCCGACTTATAAAACGTATAAAACAGCAGAGATTTCTGCTTGGATTAAAAACAGGGGAAAATCAAAGGGTATAAGTTTGGAAAATGATGCAACAGAGCTTCTTATTGAACAATTGGGTAATAATTTGAGACAGTTTGATACAGAGCTTGATAAACTGAAGCTGGTTGCATATCCGAGTACGACTGTTACAAAAGACATGGTTAAAGTTATTTGTGTATCCAATCAAGACTTGTTTAATTTTACTGAGCTTATAATGGTCGGGAAAAAAGACAAGGCGCTTTTGGAGTTTAAGAAGCTTTTGGATAAAAAACATCCTTTGGAGCTTTTATCTGCAATTCAAACAATGCTTAGAAAATGGATTATTTTAAAACTAAAATCATCGGATTGTTCTGCCTATGAACTTTCAAAGATAACCGGCATGCACGAATTTGTCGTTAAACAGACTCTTCAAAAGCTAAAAAATACTCCGGTTTCGGAATTGGTAAAGCTAAAAGAAAATTTGTATGATGTAGAATACAAAATTAAATCAGCAGAAAGTATTGATATGATATCGGAGGTTGAGTGTGCAATTATCAGATAAGTATCCTTTTTTAACCAACTATTTTACTGAGGCGCTTTCAGCTTCTAATAGAGCATTACCGCAAAGTATATTGTTCTACGGAAACGATTTGAATGCTCAATATGTTTTGGCAACGGAAATCGCAAGACTTTTGAACTGCCAAAAAGATAAATTAGATGATTGTGACTGCTTGAATTGCAAATGGATTAAAGAAAATTCTCATCCTGCAATAATGACAATATCTAAAGTTGATAACAAGCCTGAGGATGATGATTCTAAAACGGTTATTTCTGTAAAACAATCTCAGATGATAAAAGAACAGCTTGTTAATTCTTCTGAATTCCACAGAGTTTTTATTTTTTGCGACAGAGATGAAAACGGGAATATTTCGGGGCTTAATCCGATGAATTTTCAGGCTGAAACGGCAAATTCACTTTTAAAAATTATAGAAGAGCCTCAGCCCGGGGTAACATTTATATTTTTGACAAGATATGCGGATGATGTTTTATCAACGATTATTTCCCGCTCACAAAGCTTTTTTGTTCCGTCTAAAGAAACGCCTAATTATGATTATTCATTGATAGATGGAGTTTTTACGGGTTATTTTAATTTTGAAAGAAAAGATGTATTTGATATTTCTCAATCTCTTCAGGATTTGACAAAAGAACATAGTGTAAACGAAGTGTTGGAAAGTGTACAAAATTACATTCTGTTTCTGTTAAAGTCTAACTCCAAAAACACAGAATTTATTAAGCATATTGAATATGTAGAAGAAGCTAAAAAACAGGCTAAATTAGGGATTAAACCTATTAATATTTTCGATGAACTTTGTTTGAATCTTGTTAAAAATTAAGCAAGTTTTACACCGTCATTCAAGAAGTGAAGTCCTGTTATTACATCGTATTCGTTTGAAAAATCTGTATTAATATTTTCAAGAATAAAATAAGTTGAACCGGAACCCGACATTATTGCTTTTGGGAGGGCGGATTTTATGTACTGCAATTCATTGTAATCATCAAAAATAGCGTATTCTAAATCATTATACAAAAACGGCTTTATATCTAAATTGTTATTTATTGCGTTAATCATTTTTTCTGTCATGTCGTATTTTGGCTTGATTTCTTTTTGAGCGTATTTTGTATAAGCTTCTTTTGCGGATATTCCGAGATTTTTTGGTTTAATTAAAGTGACTTCATAATCCGGAGTTTTTAGTTTTTCTGTTTTTTCACCTCTGGACGTTGCAAGAAGTGTTCCGCCTTCCAAACATACATTGAGGTCAGAACCCAGTGCCGCACACAATTCGTGTAACTCTTCACGTTTTATAGGACTGTCAAAGATTTCGTTTAAGCCGAATATAGTGCCGGCTGCATCAGTGCTTCCGCCCGCAAGACCCGCCGCAATCGGAATGCTTTTATCTATAAAAATACTGATTTTTTTATTTTTAATGTTTGATTTATTTAAAAATGAAACGGCTGCTTTGTAGACTAAAT
>Ga0247610_10006497_pt1 | contig 12149 bp, 10 predicted proteins | sample 174DNAGHGhighgp2_FD_193483 | JGI IMG/M metagenome (GOLD analysis project Ga0247610, IMG submission 193483) | Sheep rumen microbial communities from Palmerston North, Manawatu-Wanganui, New Zealand - 1742 DNA GHGhigh gp2 | ecosystem: Host-associated > Mammals > Digestive system > Stomach > Rumen...
TGCTACCTGCTGGAGCAATACCTGGCAGCTTATATCCGCCTATTTTCAGCAGGAGACAGGCAAACGTCCCGAACCGGGCATGCAGGTGCTGGTGGAGGTCAGTGTGGATTTTCACCCCATATACGGGTTAAGCCTGAATATCCGTAATATCGACCCAGCCTTTACCCTGGGCGACCTGGCACGCCAGCGCCAACTCACTCTGCAACAACTGGAGAAAGACGGAGTGCTGGATATGAATAAGTCGCTCAACCTGCCTACGGTTATCCGCCGTATAGCCGTTATCTCTGCCGAGGATGCCGCCGGCTACGGCGACTTCTGCCACCAGCTGACGGATAACCCGTACCGCCTGCTATTCAGCACTCAACTCTTTCCTGCCGTCATGCAGGGCGAACAGGCGGCACGATCGATCATCAACGCACTCAGTGCCATTGCCGGGGTGGCCGACGACTTCGATAGCGTGGTTATCATTCGCGGTGGAGGTGCAACTACCGATCTTACTTGTTTTGACGATTACTCCCTTGCCTCGCATTGTGCACAGTTTCCGCTGCCTATCTTGTCGGGTATAGGTCATACGCGCGACGTGAGTATCGTGGATATGGTGGTGCATCAGTCGCTCAAGACGCCTACTGCTGTAGCCGAAGCGCTCATCGACCACAATGCCCGCCAGCTCGTACGTATTGACGAACTGCGCCAGCGCCTGGCTCATGTAGCCACGCAGATGGTAGCCCTCCGCCGCAGGCAGATTGAACAGCTGCGGCTCACCCTGCAATACACGGTCAGCAACACGATTCAGGCAGAGCTTGGCAAACTTCGAATGTTCGAGCAGGCTGTCCGACTGCACTCGCCCGAACAGATTTTCAGGAAGGGTTACTCCCTTACTCTGTGTGATGGCAAGGTCCTCCGCCACGCTGCCGACGTACCCGCAGGTACAACCATCACCACCGTTCTTGCCGACGGCGAACTGACTTCCGTTACCCAATGAGCAAGCAGCAGTGGATAGGATTGGTAATCGTTCTGCTGATGGTTACGGCAGTAGAGACGTGTGTATATTTGACCCGCAAGTGGCAGGCTGCTCACCCTGCTCCCGAACTTTTTGCACTTCAGCCAGAGCGCGAACAGGCTTTCCTCAGTTACCTCGATTCGTTGGACGAGTCGGAGCGTGCCGCCAGACGTGCACAATATGCCTCCCGTTATCCGCAACCCGTTATCCGTCTGCAGCCTTTTGATCCGAACACTGCCGACAGCACACTGCTTGTTACGGTCGGACTCAAACCATGGATGGCTCGCAACCTGATCCGCTACCGCAATGCCGGCAAGGTTTTTCGCTGTCCTGAAGACCTGCAACGGCTGTACGGTATGAACGACTCGCTCTACTCCACTCTTCTTCCGTTTATACAGATCGACACTGCCGCGTTAGCAAGTTCATTTGGGATTGGCAGTATTATATCGGACACCGATACTGTCATTACCGCTTATACTCCACGTATCAAGCGTGACACGATTCTTGACCTCAACACTGCCGATACCACCGAATTTATGCTATTGCGCGGTGTAGGCAGGTTCACCGCTATGCAGATCATCCGTTACCGCCAGGCCTTGGGTGGATATTATTCCACCTCCCAACTCTATGAGATCAGCGAGATTGCCAATGATCGTATCGACAGCCTCCTTCCGCACCTCTATGCCGATACGTCGCTCATCACACCGATTGACGTCAACCGCGCCTCTGTCAAGCAACTCTATAGCCATCCGTATATCTCTTACAAGCAGGCTGAGCAACTTTATGACCTCAGGCGGCGCAAACTCCGCCTCCACTCACCCGACGAACTGTCTGCCGTCTTTTCGCCCGACGAAAGACAACGGCTACTTCCCTACCTGCGTTTCGACGGCAAATAATACATGCGAAGATACAATTATTGTTTCTCAGGCACAACAAAATGCACGTATATAGCCGAAAAATTTGCAAATGTCAAAATATTATTGTAACTTTGCAGAAATCGTTAATAAATCGTAAATAGTAAATATCTAAATTGTAAATACCTTTATGCGTACCCAAGAAGAATTACAAGGCGTGAGTCTGTTGGGCAACAAGCGTGCTGCTATTCCCACTACTTATGCGCCGGAGATACTGGAGTCGTTTGTCAACAAGCATCCTGACAACGAGTACCTCGTTACTTTCCATTGTCCAGAGTTCACCACGCTCTGCCCGCTCACAGGGCAGCCTGATTATGCCACTATCATCATCTCGTATATCCCGCGCGAACGGATGGTTGAGAGCAAGTCTCTCAAGCTCTACCTGTTCTCTTTCCGCAACCACGGTGATTTCCATGAGGATTGTGTGAACATCATTATGAAGGATCTGGTCAAACTCATGGACCCTAAGTATCTGGAGATCACAGGCCTGTTCACTCCCCGTGGAGGCATACGTATCTATCCGTTTGCCAACTATGCCGATGCCGACCATCAGGATCTTAAACTGCAACGCCTGCGCGAGCAGTGCTCAGCCGCCATGCGTGAAGAACTGCGATAAACCGATGAAAGACAGTATTATCATATTATCCGGCGGTATGGACTCCGTTACCATGCTCTACGACTATGCCGACTCTATCGCTGTGGCGTTGAGTTTTGACTATGGCAGCAATCATAACCGCAAGGAGCTGCCGTTCGCAGCGTATCATTGCGAGCGGCTGGGTATAGAGCATATTATTATCCCCCTTGGGTTCATCAAGCAGTATTTCCACTCCTCGCTCCTCTCCGGTGCAGCGGATATACCTGAAGGCAAGTACGACGATGATAACATGCGATCCACCGTTGTACCGTTTCGCAACGGTATAATGCTCGCCATTGCTGCAGGCATGGCGGAAGACCGTAATCTGAGCCGCATACTCATGGCTAACCACAGCGGTGATCATGCTATCTACCCCGATTGCCGGCCGGCGTTCGTCAATGCACTCGCCGGAGCAGTGCGCGAAGGTACATACAACGGAGTAGAACTGTTCACCCCTTATACCAATTGGACAAAGACGGATATAGCACGCCGGGGCAAACTTCTCGGTGTTGATTATGCCAAGACTTGGAGTTGCTACAAGGGCGGCGACAAGCACTGCGGCAAGTGCGGCACCTGTCAGGAGCGACGCGAGGCACTCGCACTCGCCGGCATCGCCGACCCAACTGAATACGAACAATAATCTTATCTTTCAATTTTCAACTTTCACCTTTCAATTTCCATGATTGAGGTTAAAGATATCCATAAGTCCTTCGGTAACCTGCACGTCCTGCAGGGGGTATCGCTCACTATCAATAGCGGCGAGATAGTGTCTATCATCGGCAAGTCAGGTGCCGGCAAGACAACCCTGCTGCAGATCATCGGTACACTCGACCGACCTGATAGTGGCAGCGTAACGATCGGTGGTACCGATGTCTTGCGTCTTGGCGAGAAAGACCTGGCGGCGTTCCGCAATACACATATCGGATTTATCTTCCAGTTCCACCAGTTGCTGCCGGAGTTTACGGCACTTGAGAATGTCATGCTGCCGGCACTCATACACCGCGATAACAGCCGTGACGCGCGTATGCGTGCCGAGCAACTGCTTACTGACCTCGGGCTTGCAGGACGACTCTCGCACAAGCCTAACGAACTCTCCGGAGGTGAAAGGCAGCGCGTAGCCGCAGCCAGAGCAATGATGATGAACCCTGATGTCATTCTTGCCGACGAACCGTCAGGCAGCCTTGACGAAACGAACAAACGCGAACTGCACGCACTGCTGCAGCACATGCGCACAAAGTTCGGGCAGACCATTGTCATTGTTACACACGACAAGGAGCTGGCGGCCATATCCGACCGAATAATCGAACTCAAAGACGGAAAGGTACTGTTGTGATCTCGCGAATGACTCATATCCGTTTTGCGGCACTGCTGCTCACGGCTGTGCTGCTCGCCGGTTGCCAACCAAGGCGACAGTATTTCCCGCGCACTATGCCTGAACAGACCGTGCAGATCATCCGTTTTGACTCGGCTCTGCTGTCCGTTCGTACCGATCATGCCGATGCAGATATTCGTGCCCTATATAGCGCCTATCCCGAGTTTATGCCGGTCTATCTTGAGCAAGCCCTTGGTGTAGCGGCACGCGATACAGCCTATCTCATCGATGCCCTGCCGCTGTTCATCCATGACACTACCTACGGCTTTGAACATACCAACCGCTTTGTGCTGCAGACCTTTGCCGATATGCGTCCCGTGCAGCGCGAACTGTCCACAGCCTTCACACGAATAGCCTATCTCTACCCCGACATCCGCGTGCCGCAGATATACACTTTTGTCAGCGGATTCAATGCTTCCGTACTCTTCCTCGACAATACCGATATGGCGGTCGGGCTGGATATGTACCTCGGCAGCGATTATCCCTACTACAATCAGGTCGTTTACAACTACCAGAAGCAGACTATGCGTCCGTCGTGCCTCGCCACCGATCTGGTCAGTGCCTGGCTGTTTGCCACTTTCCCTTATTCCGGTGCCAAAAGCCGGCTGATTGACAATATGATCTACCGCGGCAAACTTATGTATGTCTGCTCCACACTCATCGATTTGCCACCCTATGAGATCATGGGTTACACGCGCGAACAATGGCAGTGGTGCGAGCGCAACGAACGGCAGGTGTGGAATCGTATAATGGATAAGCGTGATCTGTTCAAGACCGAACAGTTACTGCTCACCTCCTACCTCAACGACGCACCGTTCACCGCCGAGATATCTCAGGAGGCGCCGCCGCGTATCGGCACATGGATAGGCTGGCGTATAGCCGAGAGTTTTATGTTGCACCACCCCGAAGTCACTCTGCAGCAACTCATAGCCAACCACGATGCCGAAGCTATCCTGCGCGACAGTTATTACAAACCATAGCAGCAACCTCTTCAGGTTGCATAACCTACCAACGCAATGAACCGTTCTGACTTCCCCATACTTGCCCGACAGGTACACAACCGACCGCTCGTGTATCTCGATAACGCCGCTACTTCGCAAAAGCCGCAAGTTGTTATTGATGCTGTCACCGAGGCTTATACCACCTGGAATGCGAATATCCACCGTGGCACGCATCACCTCAGCCAGCTTGCTACCGCCAAACACGAACAGGCGCGTGCCGCTCTGGCGCAGTTCATAGGCGCTGCGGCACCTGCAGAGGTTCTTTTCACCCGCGGTACCACCGAGGCGATTAACATGCTCGCGTTTTGTTTTGGCGAGGCATTCATCAGTCAGGGTGACGAGATTATCGTCTCCGCTCTTGAGCACCATTCGAACATCGTTCCCTGGCAGATGCTCTGTCAGCGCAAGCAGGCAGTACTCAAGGTCATACCTCTGCGCGACGATCTCACACTCAATACCGATGCGTTCCGCTCCCTGCTCTCGCCACGCACCAAGCTCGTCAGTGTAGCACACGTAAGCAACGTGCTGGGGATCATCAACCCCGTTCAGGAGATCATCCGTCTGGCGCACGCCCAAGGCGTACCTGTCTGTATCGATGGTGCACAGTCTGCACCGCATTTGCCTGTCAATGTTTCGGATCTTGATTGCGATTTCTTTGCCTGCTCTGCACATAAGATGTACGGTCCTACCGGCATAGGGCTGCTCTATGGCAAGCAGCATTGGCTTGAGCAGTTGCCGCCGTATCAGGGTGGCGGAGAGATGATCGAACATGTCCGCTGGTCAGGCACCACCTACAACACGCTCCCTTACCGCTTCGAGGCAGGTACACCCGATTATGTCGGAGCCTATGCCTGGGGCGTTGCCGTACAGTATATCCTGGATTGCGGATGGCAGCGGATCTTGCCGCACGAGCAGGACCTCGCCGATTATGCTGAAGAATCTCTCGCGCGCATTCCCGGTGTACATATCTATGCCGGTAGCCAACCCAAGGCAGGCGTTATTTCGCTCAATGTCTATACCCCGCAGGGCACACTTATCCATTCTTTCGACCTCGGTACGCTTCTCGACCATCAGGGCGTTGCCGTACGTACCGGACACCACTGCGCCGAACCGCTCATCAATCATCTTGGTGTACCCGGCACACTTAGGCTCTCGTTCGGGTTATATAACACCCGTGAGGATATCGACCTGTTCATCGCTGCACTGCAACGCGCCATGCAAATGTTAGCCTGATCATCATCTCGCCCACCCGCTATCCGGCTTATGTTCAGTCGTTGGGGATATATTGCTGTGTTGCTGATAGTCGGTTTATCGCAAGTATATGGTTTTCGCATTGTGTCGTACAATGTCGAGAACCTTTTTGATTGCACACGTGACAGCACGTACGACGATAGCGAGTTCACTGCTGAAGGTCTGCGTTGCTGGACTCCGGCACGCTACTATGCCAAGCGTGAGCGTATAGCCCGTACGATTGTCAACATTGGCGGTTGGACAGGCGTTGCGCTGGTTGGGTTATGCGAGGTGGAGAACGAGCGCTGTGTGCGTGACCTGTGCAGGCAGAACCTCAAAGCCCTGCCGTACTCCTATGTGCATTTCGACAGTTCGGATCCGCGAGGTATAGATGTGGCACTGCTGTACCGTACCGATATGTTCCGCATCTTTCATGCCTGTCCGCTGCGTGTTCCCACGTATGATGGTGAACGCCCGACGCGTGACATCTTGTACGTATCCGGTACTATGCCCGAGGGCGACACCCTGCATGTGTATCTGTGCCACCTGCCCAGTCAGTTGGGCGGTGCTGCGCGTGTATCTCTGCGCCTGAGAACCAAGCAGGTGATCGCTGCTCATATCGATAGTGTGTCAGCCCATGCGCCACGTGCAAGGATAGTGGTTATGGGCGATATGAACAGTGCGCCACAGAACGATCTGCCCGGTATGACCAACCTCATGCTCTCCGCCGAGCAGAAAGGTATAGGCACCTATAAGTATCAGGGCGTGTGGAGTTGTATCGACCAGTTTTATGTATCAGCGGCGTTGGCGGATACGGTGCAGGCATTCGTTTATGACACATCGTGGCTGCAGACTACGGATGAACCGTTTACGGGTTATAAGCCGTGCCGCACCTATGTCGGTTACAGTTATCAGCCGGAGGGCTACTCCGATCACCTGCCTATAGTATTGGATATACCCGACCACAGCGACAGCACTGTACCCGATGTGCCTATTGCCGGGATACTCGAGGATATCTATTCGCAGATCACCGAGGATGCTGCCGAGGGCAGTACCCAGGATTTTGAGTCGCTGTCGGATGAACTGCTCTCGCTGATGGCACACCCCGTTCCGCTCAACGAAGGCAGTTACGACGCATTGGCTGAACTGCCGTTTCTGAGCGAGTCGCAGATAGGCAATATACTGCTCAAGGTTAATGACCTGCCCATGCAGAGCCTGTACGAACTGCAACTCGTCAGCGGGCTGAAGGATTATGAGATACGCAACCTGTTGCCGTTCGTGCAGGTAGGTGAACCGCAGCCCGAGCCTGTCTATCCGCGTGAGTTGGTCGCCTACGGCAGGCATGACATCAGTTTGCGAACCGATGCCAGAAACATCGAGGGTTACGAGGGTTCCGACCCCGTGTACGTTCAAGCCAAGTACGGCTATCAGTTCAAGCGGCAGATTGCAGCCGGCGTGACACTTCGCAGGCCGCAAGCCGGAGGCTGGCACGACCTGCAGTACGGCGGATATGTGCAACTGAGCAATATAGGTCACCTCAAGCGTTTGGTGGGCGGTTGTTATCAGGTGCGCTTCGGGCAAGGCCTGGTCACCAACCAATTCTTCCACACAGGCAAGAGCAGCCGTGTGATGCTTACGGGCAGCGGACGGCAGGGACTCAGCAAGGTGTCGTCGGCAGGCAGCGAGCGCTATCAGGGTATAGGTGCTACGTTCACTGCCGGCAGACATACCGAGGTCAGCGCCTGGTACTCGGTGGATAGCAACAAGGTCTGGCATCACGCCATAGGCGCTAACGTCAGTGCCAACTTCAGTCACCTGCGTGTAGGGGTAACCGTGATGGAACATCTGTACTCCGATTCGCTGCCGGTGCGTAATACGTACTATAATCAGGCATATTTTCGCGGTAGGCACCAGTTGGTGGCAGGTGCCGATGTGCGCTACTCGTGGCGTTGGGTGTACGTGTTTGCCGAACTGGCTGCGGCTGAGAACAGCCGGTGGGGCGTAGGCGGTATAGCCGGTGTACGGCTCACTCCGCTTTCCGATCTGGGGATAGTAGCCATGTATCGCTACTACTCGCCCACGTTCGACAACCGCTACGGCTACGCATTGAGTGAGACCTCACGCCTCGGTGATGAACATGGCGGGTATATAGGTGTGGAGTACAAGGGACTGAGGCGTTGGCGTCTGTCTGCCTATGGCGATGTGTTCCGCTTTGCCGGACCCAAGTACGGCATACGCCGGTCAGGAACGCTTGGTTATGACGTGTCAGGCCAGGCGGATTATCTGGGCAGGTATTGCTCCGCTATGCTGCAACTGCGTAGCCGCAGCAAGGGCGATCTGCGCACGCATCGTGCCCGCTTGGAGGTTATCTGTCCTGCTGACGGTTGGCGTTTTCGCTCGCGTGCCGACCTGTCGCTCGTGCAGAACGCCACGCAAACGCCGGCACTCACCTGGGGAGTGAGTGTATGCCAGGATATAGAGTATCATGTCCGTGCCATACCTATGGTGCTGCAACTGCGTCTGCAGGGGTTCGATATCCGCAACTGGAACAATCGCATCTATACCTACGAGAATGATGTACTGTATGCGTTTTCTATTCCGGCTACCTACGGGTTGGGCGGACGCTGGTACATGAATGCCCGGTACAATATCTCCCGCATGCTCTCGCTCTATCTGCGTGTCAGCCAGACTGTTTATCACCCGTCGTGGATAGCACGCCCGCAATCGTCGGCACGCTCACTCACCCGCTCGGATATCCATCTGCTGCTGCGCGTCCATCTGTAATCGTGCTGCTGTCATATCGTGCCGATTGAGCGGTACAATTGACGTTTACGGGGCAGGAAAAAGCACCATTGCAATTTATTTTTCAAAAAAGTAGCCAAAAATTTGCAAATGTGCATTTTTTTTCGTACCTTTGTGCCGTAATTTGGTATATAGGCATCAAGTGGTGCTTGTGTGCCGAAAATCTGACAATTTAATCTTTAACAATCAATATTTATCCACATGATTTACTCGAAAGAAGTACAAGAAATGTGCGTAGTAGCCAAGGGTCCGAAGCACGGTCCTGCCCCTATCCCCGAAGAGGGCAAATGGGTTAAGGCAACCGAGATCAAGGACATCTCGGGTATGACGCACGGTATCGGCTGGTGCGCACCCCAACAGGGCGCGTGCAAACTCAGTCTGAACGTGAAGAACGGTATCATCGAGGAAGCCCTCGTTGAGACCATCGGTTGCTCGGGTATGACCCACTCGGCTGCTATGGCTGCCGAGATCCTGCCGGGCAAAACTATCCTCGAGGCGTTGAACACCGACCTCGTATGCGACGCTATCAACACCGCTATGCGCGAGTTGTTCCTGCAGATCGTTTATGGCCGTACACAGTCTGCCTTCAGCGAGGGCGGTCTGACTATCGGTGCAGGTCTGGAAGACCTCGGCAAAGGTTTGGTATCGCAGTGCGGTACGCTCTACTCCACCAAGGCTAAGGGCGTTCGTTACCTGCAACTCACCGAAGGCTATATCACCAAGGAGTTCCTTGACGAGGACAATGAGGTTTGTGGCTACGAGTACGTACACATGGGCAAGTTCATGGACGCCGTAAAGAAAGGTGTGCCTGCTGACGAGGCTCTGAAGTCCGTTACCGGAACCTACGGCCGCACCACGAAGGAGCAAGGCGCTGTTAAATCAATTGACCCACGCAAAAACTAAGGAGGAGAGACTATGATTCGTGAAGTAAAATTTGAGTCGCAAGACCGCCGCGAGAAACAGATTCTCGCCGCTCTGAACGCTAACGGTATAGCATCCATCGAGGAGGCTAACCAGATCTGCGAACAATACGGCCTCGATCCTTATCTGACCTGCGAGGAGACACAGCGTATCTGCTTCGAGAACGCCAAGTGGGCTTATGTTGTAGGCACGGCTATCGCCCTGAAGAAAGGTTGCAAGAACGCCGCTGATGCTGCCGAGGCTATCGGTATCGGTCTGCAGGCATTCTGTATCCCCGGCTCTGTGGCTGACGACCGCAAGGTAGGTATAGGTCACGGTAACCTGGCCGCCCGTCTGCTCCGCGAGGAGACCCAGTGCTTCGCCTTCCTGGCAGGCCACGAGTCGTTCGCTGCTGCCGAGGGTGCCATCAAGATTGCCGAGATGGCTAACAAGGTTCGTAAGAACCCGCTGCGCTGCATCCTGAACGGTCTGGGCAAAGACGCCGCAATGATCATCAGCCGTATCAATGGTTTCACCTATGTACAGACCGAGTTCGACTATTTCACTGGCGAACTGAAGATCGTTCGCAAGAAAGCGTACAGCGACGGTCCGCGTGCCAAGGTGAACTGCTATGGTGCAGATGATGTCCGCGAGGGTGTAGCTATCCTCTGGCACGAGAACGTGGATGTATCGATCACCGGTAACTCCACCAACCCGACGCGCTTCCAGCACCCGGTAGCAGGTACGTACAAGAAAGAGCGTATCCTTGCCGGCAAGCCGTACTTCTCGGTAGCCTCGGGTGGCGGTACAGGTCGTACGTTGCACCCCGATAACATGGCAGCCGGACCGGCATCCTATGGTATGACCGATACCCTCGGACGTATGCACAGCGATGCACAGTTCGCAGGCTCCAGCTCCGTTCCCGCACACGTTGAGATGATGGGCTTCCTGGGCATCGGTAACAACCCGATGGTAGGTTGCACCGTGGCTTGCGCGGTAAACGTAGCTCTCGCTCTTAACAAATAACTCCTACCACTATGGCAGACGAGAAAAAACAGCCTTCTGCAGAGAAACTTAAAGCTCTGCAGTTGGCTATGGACAAAATCGACAAGGATTTTGGCAAAGGAGCTATCATGCGCCTTGGTGACGATAAGGTGGAAGATGTGCAAGTCATCTCGACCGGCAGTGTCACACTTAACATGGCGTTGGGAGTTGGCGGTTACCCGCGTGGACGAGTGATAGAGATCTATGGTCCCGAATCCTCCGGTAAAACTACGCTGGCTATCCACGCGATGGCTGAGGTGCAGAAGCAAGGCGGTATAGCTGCTATCATTGATGCAGAGCACGCCTTTGACCGCTTCTATGCCGAGAAGTTAGGTGTAGATACCAACAACCTGCTTATCGCCCAACCCGATAGCGGAGAACAAGCCTTGGAGATAGCCGACAAACTGATCAGCTCGGCAGCCGTTGACCTGATTGTGATTGACTCTGTAGCAGCGCTCACTCCCAAAGCTGAGATTGATGGCGATATGGGCGACAACAAGGTAGGCTTGCAGGCACGACTGATGAGTCAGGCACTGCGCAAACTCACTGCCACTATCAATAAGACGCAGACCACCTGCATCTTTATCAACCAGCTGCGTGAGAAGATCGGCGTGATGTTCGGTAATCCCGAAACAACCACTGGCGGTAATGCACTGAAGTTCTATGCTTCAGTACGTCTGGATATTCGCCGCGTGAGCCCCATCAAGGATGGTGACGAGGTGATAGGTAACCAGGTGCGCGTCAAGGTTGTGAAGAACAAAGTGGCACCGCCGTTCAAGAAAGCAGAGTTCGACCTGATGTTCAATGAGGGCATATCCCGCAGCGGCGAACTGGTTGATCTTGGCGTTGCCAAAGGCATAATCCAGAAGTCAGGCTCATGGTTCAGTTATGACGGACAAAAACTTGCTCAAGGACGTGACGCCGTAAAGAAACTCCTGCAGGAGAATCCTGATCTCGCTGACGAGATCGAGGCAAAGATTATGGCAAACGGCAACGAGGTTCAAAGTTGATTGTTGAGCGTTTAATGAGTGAACCATCGCAGCATATCTTGACTCTGACCCCTGAGCAGGCGTATCGTACAGCCGAGCAGTACCGTATAGTCAAGCGCTCCATTGACGCGCGTCAGCGGCAACTCAAGGTGAACCTCACGCTTCTGCTTGACGATAACGGGCATCCTATACCAAAGGATGCCCCGTTGCCGTTATATACGCCGCCTGTCTATCAAGACGTACATCATGCGCAGCGGTTCGTG
>Ga0247610_10006498_pt1 | contig 12148 bp, 10 predicted proteins | sample 174DNAGHGhighgp2_FD_193483 | JGI IMG/M metagenome (GOLD analysis project Ga0247610, IMG submission 193483) | Sheep rumen microbial communities from Palmerston North, Manawatu-Wanganui, New Zealand - 1742 DNA GHGhigh gp2 | ecosystem: Host-associated > Mammals > Digestive system > Stomach > Rumen...
CCCGAGTTCACGCAGGGCATCCACCAGCGGCCCGATGGGGCGTTGCCGCATGCGTTCCACGCCGTCGATCGTCACGGTTTTCCCAGGTTGGGTGCTAAAAAAGGCGGTGAGGAACCGCATGGCCGTTCCTGCCGCTCCCACGTTGATGTTGCCGCTCCCTTGAGCCAGGGCATCGACCATGACGGCCGTGTCGTCGCACAGGGCGGGGTGCAGCACCTGAGGCTGGTTGTGGCACAGGGCAGCAATGAGGATTGCGCGGTTGCTGATGCTCTTGGACGCGGGCAAGGCAATGCGTGCGTTGATCTTGTCAGGTGCTGTGAGTCGAACTTGCATACTATTCAGGGATTTTACACTAGTGATTATTGGAAATACTGTCAATGGGAACCGGCTCGATCAGGTCTCGATACAGTTTCAGTGAGTCGCTAGGCATCTTCTCGCTGCCCAGCACATGAGGCATCAAGTCGAGGGTGAACTCATACGGCTTGTTGTTCAGCATGTGCCTGGTTCCGAATGTTTCCATATCGGGATTGAAGGCATACATCAGGTTGAGCACAATACTCAAGATGAAGGCATACTTGAACATGAACAGCAATGAACCTCCCGCTTTGTCGATAAAACCCAGTTTGACGGAGTCAAGCGCCCCCTTAAACAGGCGCATGCCCAACCTGATGATGACCATCACAATCAGGAAGGCAAACGCCAGTGACACCGTTTTGACCGTGACACTGGCCAGGGGCCATTGGGCTGCACTGGGGACTACCGTCAGGAAAAGGTCCTTGGCGAGGTCGCCGCACTTGTAACACAACACGATGGCCACCACCCACGAGATGAGTGATGACAATTGACCGATGAGCCCTTTACGGTAGCCCAGCACCAGGCCTCCTAACACAATCAAGATGATTATGGCGTCGATGATGGTCATGATAATTCTTGTATGATAGTGGTCTATTCTTGAGGTAACAGGATTTCGTCAATCCAGCCATCCTTGCGGTAGCGGCACAGGTCCACATAGGCGTCGATGCCCGGAATGATGCCGCTCTCGCTGTATTGCCAGATGGTGTATTCTCCCTCCCAGTTGATTTCGGGCTCGCTGTTGGAATAGCGGCCGATGTAGAGCTTGTGCTTGTTGAAGTGCGGCGTGAGGTTCTTGTTGTAGAAGCCCATGGTGCTGTAGATCATGGGCTGTACGCCGTAGTAGTCCTCGACGAGCTGGCAGAACCTGTCCACGCTGTCAATAAGCTCGCTGCGTGACCAGTTGCCGCGCACTTCGACGTCGAGCATGGGGATGAGGTCCTGGACGTCGGGCAGTGCATAGGCGGAAAAATTGTTGAATTGCTCTTGAATGGTTGAGCTGGATGTGAGGTAATGGTAGCTGCCGACGAGCAGTCCGTAGCGTCGTGCCTGGGTGATGTTGTGTGCATAGTGTGGGGAGCGGTAGGTAGCGCCCTCGGTGGCTTTGATATAGACAAAACGGATGTCCTTGTCGCTGCTCACCTTGGCCCAATCGATATAACCCTGATAGCTGGAGATGTCGATGCCGTCATACTTGGCATCGACATTGCGGGGCGGCACTTCGCGTTGCGGATTGTTGGGGTGCACATTGGGTCCCTTGCACGAGGCAAGCAGCATCAGGGCCACCGTCAGGAGAGCCGTCAGCGGCCATGCAGGGGTGTTATGTGCCAGTTTAATCATTGTCGGCCGAGCTCTTGTTGGTTTTGCGGCCTTTATATTTGGCATTGCGCACGCTGTCGTTGCGCTGCGTTTGTGTGAGCCTGGACGATGACTGGTTCATCAGGCTGGCAGTCTTGTTGGACTTGTTGGCCTTTTGGTTGGCCTCGCGTTGGGCTTTTTGCTCACGGGCCTTCTGGGCTTGTGCTTTGCGTTTTGCTTTGTCCTCGGCTTCTTTCTTAGCTTTGGCTTCGGCTTCTTTCTGGGCTTGAGCCTTTTGCTTGGCCTTGGCTTCGGCCTCGCGTTTGGCTTCGGCCTCGCGTGCTTGTTGGCGTGCTTTTTCGCGTTTTTGCTGTTCTGCCTTTTGCTGTGCTTTCCTATCGGCTTCGGCCTTCTTTTTGGCTTCGTCCTCGGCTATTTTCTTGTTGCGTTCTTTAGCCTTTTTCTCTTTCTCGGCCTGTTTTCTGGCTTCTTCCTGCTGTTTCTTGGAAGGCTTTGGGGCCTCTTTGACCTTTTGCTCGGTCATGTTCACCTTGTCGGGCATTTCCTTGCGGTCAACGGCGTCGATGACGCTGATGTTCTTGGGCTTGTGTTTGCTGGGGACATAGATGATGTCGTTGATGCTGCAGCCCTTGGCAAAGCGGCTCATGTCGACCAGTCCGCCGTTGCCCTTGACGGGCTTGAACAATCCCCGGTCTGAGAACTGCCACAGGATCCACTTGTAGTTGATGTCTGGCTGGTTGTTGCTGTACTTGGCAATGAAGAGGGGGTAGTGTGCAAAGGCGCGTCCCAGATGCTTGGTGAAGAATTTTTCGGAAGTATAGATCAGCGGCTTGCAGCCATAGTAGTCCTCGAGCAGGTCGGCAAACACCTTGACGCTGTCGCGCAGCTGCAGTGATGACCATGAGCCGATTTTCTCGACGTCGATGACGGGGAGCAGGTCCTGTTCTTCACGCTTGGCGGTGCGGATGAAGTTCAGGAACTGTGTCTTTACCGACGAGGTGGTGGACAGGAAATGGTAGCTCCCCACCTTGAAACCGTGCTTGCGGGCGTTGCTGATGTTCTCGTAGAAGCGGGGGTCCACATAGTTGCTGCCCTCGGTGGCCTTGATATAGATGAACTTGATCTTGTTCTGTTTCTTGAGTTCTGCCCAGTTGATGGTGCCCTGGTACTTGGAAATGTCAATGCCGTCGAACTGTACCGCGTCGGGGTTGACCGATACGGACTTGGGTTTGGGCTTGGGGGCAGCGGCTTTGGTCGTATCGGTGACGGGTTGCTTGGCGGCCTCCTCCTTCACGGGAGTGGATGCGGCCTTGGGCTCCTCTTTCTTGGGTGCAACGGCGGGCTTTGCAGGTTCTTCCTTCTTGGGGGCGACGGCCTTGGTGTCCGCTTTTTTATCGGCGGTTTTATCGGCTTGGTTCCTGGCGTCTTTAGCCTTGTTCCCGCTATTCTTGTCGTCCTGCTTTTTGTCCTTCTTGACGCGCTCGCGGGTGGGCTTGTTGATGTCGGTGTGTTGTGGAGCGGCTGCTACCGCATGCGGCAGCATGGTCAATGCCATCGTGATCAGGATAGAATATAATGTCGTTTTGTTTTTCAGTATCTTGAATTCCATTGCTATCGATGTTTCAGAGTAAAGTTGGCTGCAAAGATAATAAAAAACTTGGAACCCGTTGGAGAAAAACGCTACTTTGTCCTCATTTTCCTGCGACGGTGTCACCAGGGCCGCTCCCATGGGCGAAGCGGGTTTTCTAAAAAAATGCAAAAGTGCCCCGCCATGACGGCTAATCTCGACATTTCTCCTTATCTTTGTAAATTCAAGTTTCTAAAGTGGCTCAGCCCCTTTAGGAAACTTGAATTTTAGAGTTTAGAGTTTAAAGATTAGAGATTAGAGATAGACTCATTGAGTCGAAAACCCGTAAACTTTGAAAAAGTTTTTTCGCTAATCACTAATCTATAATCTTCAAGTTCTGAAGTGCTTAGCACTTTAGGAACTTGAATTTGTAGATTTAACTTAAAAGTTCGAGCATAATAGAAACTGGATATGGCAAAAAAAAGTGGATTACAGACATTGAAGCAGGAACGTCGTGAGTATCATGACAGGGTGATAAACTTCTTCAATGAACAGGGCGAGGCTACATTCAACTACAAGCAGGTTTCGGCAGCCGTTGGCGCCAACACGCCCAAGCGCCGGACGCTCATTGTCGAGATTCTTGACCAGCTGGCCGTGGACGGCTTTCTGGCCCAAGTGGGTCCCGGCAGCTACAAGGCGGTGAACCGCTCGTCGGTGGCCGAGGGCATCTTCATTCGTCGCGGCAACGGCAAGAACAGTGTGGACACCGCAAGCGACGACGGCCTGCCCATCATGGTGGCCGAGCGGAACTCGATGCACGCCCTGAACGGTGACCGTGTGCTGGTGCACATCAGCGCTGCACGCCATGGCATGGAGCCCGAAGCCGAGGTCATCAAAATCCTGGAACGCAAGCCACAGGTGTTTGTGGGCACGCTGCAGGTGCTGAAGTATTTCGCACAGCTGGCTACCGACAGCAAGTTCCTGGCAACAGACATCTTCATCCCCCTCGACAAGTTGGCCGGCGGCAAGACGGGCGACAAGGTGGTGGTGAAGATTGTTGACTGGCCCGAGGATGCCAACACGCCCATCGGCGAGGTGGTTGACGTACTGGGCGTGGCCGGCGAGAACAATGCCGAGATTCACGCCATCCTGGCCGAGTTTGGCCTGCCCTACAAGTACCCTGATAACGTGACCGAGGCTGCCGAGGCACTGGATGCCGGCATCACCCCCGAGGAGATTGCCAAGCGCCGTGACATGCGTGACGTGACCACGTTCACTATCGATCCCGCCGATGCCAAGGACTTTGACGATGCTTTGTCTATCGAGAAACTGAAGAACGGCAATTGGGAAATCGGCGTGCACATTGCCGACGTGAGCCACTATGTCACCCCGGGATCGGTCATCGACAAGGAGGCCTATGAGCGCGCCACCTCGGTCTATCTGGTGGACCGCACTGTGCCCATGTTGCCCGAGAAACTGTGCAACAACATCTGCTCGCTGCGCCCCGACGAGGACAAGCTCACCCACTCGGTTATCCTGGAGATGGATGCCGAGGCCAAGGTGAAGAAATACAAAATCTGCCATACCGTGACACGCAGCAACAGGCGCTTCTCCTATGAGGAGGCACAGCACATCCTGGAAACGGGAAAAGGCGACCTGGCCGAGGAACTGGCCGTACTCAACGAGATGGCCAAGCAGCTGAGGAAACGCCGCTTTGAGGAAGGTGGCTCGGTGTCGTTTAACCGCGAGGAAATCAAGTTTGACATCGACGAGAACGGTAAACCCGTTGCCGTGCATGTGCATGAGTCCAAGGAGGCCAACAAGCTCATCGAGGAGTTCATGCTTCTGGCCAACTGCAAAGTGGCCGAGCACATCGGCAAGGTGGCCAGGAACAAGACTGCCAAGGCCTTTGTCTATCGTGTGCATGATCAGCCCGACCTGGACAAGCTGCAGAATTTTGCCGACATCGCTGCCCACTTTGGCTACAAGGTGCGCACCAAGGGCTCTGGCCGCGACATCAACAAGTCCATCAACAAGATGCTCGAGCAGGCCAAGGGAAAGCCCGAGGAGGAAATGCTCGCCATCCTGGCCATCCGTTCGATGGCCAAGGCCATCTACAGCGCCACCAACATTGGCCACTATGGTCTAGCCTTTGACTTCTATACCCACTTCACTTCGCCCATCCGCCGTTATCCCGACTTGACGGTGCACCGCCTGCTCGACAAGTATGCCGCCGGGGAGAAGAGCGTGGATCCCGTCAAACTCGAGGAACAGTGCAAGCACATGAGTGCCCAGGAGCAACTCGCTGCCAATGCCGAGCGAGCCTCAATCAAGTACAAGGAGGTCGAGTTCATGGGACAGCGCCTCGGTGGTGTGTTTACTGGACACATCTCGGGCGTGACCGAGTGGGGACTGTATGTGGAGCTCGACGAGACCCATTGCGAGGGCCTGGTGGGCATTCGCGGCTTGGATGACGACTTCTATGAGTTCGATGAGAAGAACTACTGCATTCGCGGCCGTCGCCGCAACCGCGTCTATCGTTTGGGAGACCCCATCACCATTCAGGTGGCGAGGGCCGACCTCATCAAGAAACAGCTCGACTTTGTCCTTGTGGACAAGGAGAATCCCGCTAACAGCCACCGCATCGACCGCGAGCCCATCACCGAGCAGAACAGCCGCAGCATGAGCGGACGCCTCTCGCGTGACGAACGCCAGCGCATGCAATATGAGGGAGCCAGCGCATCACGCCGACAGCAGCGAGGCAACCGTGGCAACAGCACACGCCGCCAGGCTCGTGAGGCACGGGAAAACAAAATCGGGAAACCCAGGCGCAAGTCCAGCCGTTCCGGCAAACCCCGTAGCCGCAAAAAGTGAAAGCCATCCGCTCCCCGCAATATCCGTTAAATCAGTTAAACCCGTCCCATCAGTTCAACCAAGAGAAAATGACCCCCGCCTCGCAACATAAGGTAAAACTCGAGACATTGGGCTGCAAACTCAACTTCTCGGAGACCGCCACCATGCAGTCTCTCCTTGCCGAGCACGGCTTTATCCCCGCAGCAAGGGGCGAGGTGCCCGACGTGTGTGTGGTGAATACTTGCAGCGTGACCGCTCTGGCCGACAGCAAGTGCCGCCAGCACATCCGCCACCTCATCCGCCAGTATCCCGAGGCTTTGATGGTAGTAACAGGCTGCTATGCACAGCTCAAGGGAAAGGAAATCGCCGAGATTCCGGGCGTTGACATCGTGCTGGGAAGCGAGCACAAGGCTCAGATTGCTCAGTATGTGATGCAGTGGTTCAAGGACCGCCAGCAGCGCCTGGCTGTAACATCCTCGCTCGACATCCGCTCCTTCTCACCGTCGTGTGACCGTGGCGACCGCACCCGTTACTGGCTCAAGGTGCAGGATGGTTGCGACTACTGGTGCAGCTATTGCACAATTCCCGCAGCACGGGGCCGCAGCCGCAGCGGTACCATTGCACAACTCACCGCCCAGGCACGCGAGGTGGCAGCCGAGGGGGGCAAGGAAATCGTCATCACGGGTGTGAACATCGGCGACTTTGGCAAGAACACGGGTGAGAATTTCCTCGACTTGCTCAAAGCGCTCGATGAAATCGAGGGCATCGAGCGTTACCGCATCTCGTCGATCGAGCCCGACCTGTTGACCGACGACATCATCGACTTTTGCGCCTCTTCCAGGGCTTTCATGCCCCATTTCCACATCCCGTTGCAGAGCGGCAGCGACGCCATCCTGAAACTCATGCGCCGCCACTATGAGCGCCAGCTATTTGCCGACAAGGTGCAGCGTTGCCGCGAACTCATGCCCGACTGCTTCATCGGCGTTGACGTGATGGTGGGCACCCGTGGCGAGACGCCTGAACTGTTCGAGGACAGCTACAATTTCATCAAGTCGCTGGACGTGCAGCACTTGCATGTGTTCCCCTACAGCGAGCGACCCGGCACCATGGCCCTGCGCATCCCCTACATCGTCACCCAGCAGGACAAGCAGGAACGTGCCGCCCAGATGATCGCCCTGAGCGACAGCAAGCAGGCCGACTTCACCCGCCGCTATTTGGGAACAGTACGTCCCGTTTTGTTGGAACACGGCCGTGGTAAAGGCAAGATGCACGGCTTTACCGACAATTACATCCGTGTGAACATCGAGCCCGACATGAGCCTGGCCAACCAAATCGTGAACGTGAAATTACTGACCCTGAACGATGACCTGACCGTCGACGCCGAGGTTGTAAATGAGTAAGGATATACAATGAAACAAGTTGCTGTCATCATATTGAACTGGAACGGAGCTAAACTCCTGCAACGCTATTTGCCCACTGTGATAGAGGGCACCGATGCTGCGCTGGCCGACGTCATCGTTGCCGACAACGGCAGCACCGACGACAGCCTGCAGGTGTTGCAAGAGGAGTTCCCCGAGGTCAAGGTATTGAAGTTTGACCAGAACTACGGGTTTGCAGCAGGGTATAACCGGGCTATTGAGCAGACGATGTATCCCTATACCGTCCTGCTCAACAGCGACGTGCGCACTCCCCGCGGCTGGCTCAATTCACTGCTCGACAGCATGGCGAGGAACCCGCAACTGGGAGCGGTGATGCCCAAGTTGCTCAAGGACCGCGAGGATGGTAAGCAGATGTTTGAATATGCCGGTGCGGCGGGCGGCTACATCGACTGCCACGGCTATCCCTACTGCCGTGGCCGCATCTTTGAGTATGTCGAGGACGACCATGGCCAGTATGACGATGGGGCCAAGAGCGTCTTCTGGGCAAGTGGCGCTTGCCTGATGGTGCGCAGCCAGCTGTATCAGGACGTGGGCGGCCTGGACAAGGACTTCTTTGCCCACATGGAGGAGATTGACCTGTGCTGGCGCATCCGCCTTGCAGGCTATGACTTGGCCATGGTGCCGTCGAGTCATGTGTACCACCTGGGAGGGGGAAGCCTGGCGTATGGCAATCCGCGCAAAACCTATCTGAACTTCCGCAACAACCTGTTGCTGCTGCACAAGAACCTGCCCCGTCAGGAAGGGAAGCGGCTGCTGTTTGTGCGCCGCTTGATGGATACCCTGGCCTTTGGCATGGCGCTGGCCAAGTTCCACTTTGGCGACGCTTGGGCCATCATTCGTGCCCACCGCGATTTCAGGAAGATGCGGTCTCACTACAACTCTCAACCCGCGGTCAACCTCTTGAAGCAATTGCCCGAGGAACGCGTCAACATCATCACCGCCCACTATCTGCGTGGCGTGAAACTGTTCACCGACCTCAAAATAAACTGACAACTGAAAAAAATGAAAAAACTAGGTTTTGGACTCATGCGTCTGCCGCTGGTCAACCCCGATGACCAGACCAGCATTAATATCGAGCAATTCAAGGAGATGGCCGATTGTTTCATCGAGCGCGGCTTCACCTACTTCGACACCGCCTATCCCTATCATGGCGGTGCCAGCGAAACGGCACTGCGCGAGGCCGTGGTCAAGCGTTACCCGCGCGAGGCGTTCACCGTCACCAGCAAGATGCCTGTGTGGGCCATCAAGGAAGAGGCCGACCTGGAGCGCATCTTCAACGAACAGCTGGAAAAGTGTGGCGTGGACTACTTCGATTATTACTGGCTGCATGCGCTCAACCATGAACGCGTCCAGGTCATGGAGCAGATGGACGGCTGGGGTTTCATCGCCCGCAAGAAGGCCGAAGGACGCATCCGCCACATCGGTTTCTCGTTCCACGACGACTCGGCATTGCTGGCTCAGATTCTTGACAAGCACCCCGAGGCCGAATACGTTCAGCTGCAAATCAACTATCTGGATTGGGAAAGTCCTGCCATCGAGTCCAAGACTTGTTACGACTTGTGTGTCAAGCACGGCAAGCCCGTCATCGTCATGGAACCGGTAAAGGGTGGTTCGCTGGCCCGTGTGCCCCAGGCTGTAGAGCACCTGTTCAAGGAATATAACCCCGACGCCAGCCCCGCCTCGTGGGCCATTCGCTATTGCGCCTCACTGCCTGGCGTGATGACGGTGTTGAGCGGCATGAGCAACATGGAGCAAATCGATGACAACACTTCCTACATGCACGACTTCAAGCCTCTCAACGACGAGGAGCAGGCGATTATCGCTCAAGCCACCCAAGTGATTCGTGAGAGCATCGCTGTGCCGTGCACAGCCTGCCATTATTGCACCGACGGCTGTCCCCAGCAAATCGCTATCCCCGAATACTTTAACCTGTACAATAACCTGCAGCAGTTCCCTGAGCAGAAGGGCAATTGCAAGCTCTATTACGACCTGCTGGCCAAGAACCACGGCAAGGCCAGCGAGTGTGTCGAGTGTGGCCAGTGCGAGGCCCAGTGCCCCCAGCACATCGACATCATCGACAACCTCAAACTCGTCGCCCAAGCCTTCGAGAATCCCTAAAGCTCGAATGATTCTACAAGAATTATAGGCATTGCTGATGAGAGCGTGAGGTGGCTCTAAATCAAAAAATGGGTTAAAACTATTGACAAAGGCCTCTTTATGTTGTAATTTTGCACCAAATTGCAATGGTGTGCCCTGTGGCATACTTGCCTTTATTAACAATAAAAACAATAATAATGGCTAAAGAAGAAAAGAAAACACAAGCCGAGAACATGGCAAAGGGTAAGGTATCCTATCCGCTGTCAAAAATCAATTTCATTCTCATGGGCGTTTGCCTGCTGTTAATCATCATCGGTTTCTGGATGATGACGGGTGATGCCAATGTGGGCGAAACGTTCAACAATAACATCTTTGAGAGCAGCCGCGTCACCACTGGCCCGATTATCGCTTTCCTGGGGTTTGTGCTCATGGCATTCGCCATCATCTATCGCAAGAAAGACAATACACCTACCGATAATACTGATAACGAATAATCGGCATGGATCTGTTGCAAGCTATCATCATAGCCATTGTGGAAGGCCTCACCGAGTTCCTTCCCGTTTCGTCAACTGGCCACATGATTATTGCCCAGAACCTGTTGGGTGTTACTCAAGGTGATCCCTTTGTACATGCGTTCACTTTCATCATCCAGTTTGGAGCCATACTCTCGGTAGTGGTGCTCTACTGGAAACAATTCTTCCGTCTTGATCACTCTCCTGCTCCCGCTGGCGCCTCGTCTTGGCAACAATTCAAGCACAAGTGGTACTTCTACTGGCTGCTGCTGGTGGGCGTCTTGCCTGCTGTTGTCATTGGACTGGCTGCCAAGAAATCGGGCTTGCTCGACTGGCTCCTCGACAGCGTCATGGTGGTGGCCATCATGCTGGTGGCGGGTGGTGTGTTCATGCTGTTTTGCGACCGCATCTTCAACAAGGGGAGCGATGCCGTTGAAATCGATGAGCCCAAGGCTTTCAAGATAGGTCTGTTCCAGTGCATCTCGGTCATCCCTGGGGTGAGCCGCAGCATGGCCACCATCGTGGGTGGTATGTCGCAGAAGCTTACCCGGCGCAAGGCTGCCGAATTTTCGTTCTTCCTGGCAGTGCCCACCATGGCTGGAGCCACTTTGTTGGACTTGGTGGATCTGTTCAAGGACAATGCCGATTGGGCAACCAGCCACAACATCATCGTCCTGATTGTGGGATGCGTGGTTGCCTTTATCGTCGCACTGCTGGCCATGAAATGGTTTGTGAATTTCCTGACCAAGTATGGCTTTAAGGCCTTCGGCTGGTACCGCATCGTCGTGGGAGTCATCATCTTGGCCCTGCTGATGAGCGGTCAATCGTTACAGATGGTGGACTAGCAGGATATTGCGGGTGCCACCTGATTACACCCAAACAGAATTTTTGATATGCTTAACCCTATAGAAGGCGAAATCTTCTGCATCGACAAGCCGCTCAAGATGACCTCCTTTGCCGCGGTCAAGAAGGTGAGGGCCGTACTGCGCACACACTTGAAGACCCGTCAGGTCAAGGTGGGACATGCCGGCACCCTCGACCCGCTGGCCACAGGCGTACTCCTGCTGTGCACCGGTCATGCCACCAAGCGCATCGACGAGTTGCAGGCGGGCGTCAAGGAATATATCGCCGACCTCAGGCTGGGGGCCACAACGCCCAGCTATGACCTGGAGACCGAGGTGGATGCCACATTCCCGTGGCAACACATCGACCGCCCGCTCATCGACCGTGTGCTGCAAGAGCAGTTCACGGGCAGCATCGAGCAGGTGCCGCCCTCGTTCTCGGCCTGCAAGATTGACGGCAAGCCTGCCTACAAGCTGGCCCGCAAGGGACAGGACGTGGAAATCCGTCCCAAGACGCTGGTCATCGACGAGATCGAGGTGCTGCAATGTGGACTGCCACAGGAACCCACGCTGCAAATCCGCGTGGTGTGCAGCAAGGGTACCTACATTCGAGCATTGGCACGCGACATCGGTGTGGCACTGGGCAGCGGGGCACACTTGACAGCCTTGCGACGCACCCGCGTGGGTGACGTCACCGTCGACAAGTGCCTCACCCTGGAGCAACTGGTCGATAAACTCGACAACGAGACCTATGTCTCGCCCGAGCAGGCTGCCGCCGAGCGCCTGGAGCGCGAACGCATCGAGAACCGCGAGCGCGCAGCCCGTCAAAAGGCAGAGCACCAAGCCCGCAAACAAGCCAGGCAGCATTGTGACGCGCCCCCCAAGCGCACCTCGCAAATCAAATAGTATCTCAAAAAGAAGTATAATCAATAATAACTTAGCGCCTTAGCGGCTTAGCGTGAGGCCAATAAGGCGAAGCTAATTGCAATTAGAATAACATGAAACTTTCAGAATTCAACACCAAGATGCCCGAGGAGCTCATTGCCTCCTATCCCGTTCCCGTGCGTGACGAGTCCCGATTGATGGTACTGCACAAGCGCAGCAACCAGATTGAGCACAAGATATTCAAGGAAATTCTTGATTATTTCGGCCCGCACGACCTGTTCG
>Ga0247610_10006499_pt1 | contig 12148 bp, 18 predicted proteins | sample 174DNAGHGhighgp2_FD_193483 | JGI IMG/M metagenome (GOLD analysis project Ga0247610, IMG submission 193483) | Sheep rumen microbial communities from Palmerston North, Manawatu-Wanganui, New Zealand - 1742 DNA GHGhigh gp2 | ecosystem: Host-associated > Mammals > Digestive system > Stomach > Rumen...
AAGTTGATTTGGATTTTGTATGATAAGAACTATGTTATACAAGAAGCTTGGGAATGGTGCAGGGAAGAATACATATTAGCTTTTGATAGCATAAAAAGATTATCCCCCAATCATTACAGAAAAGGAGAATGTTTATATAAAAAATGAACCAATGAAGCTGACCTACATCTTCCACAGCGGCTATGTTCTTGAAACAGAGCAGTCCATCCAGGTATTCGACTACTGGCTGGATCCAAGCGGTGTGATGGAAGGTGTATTGAAAAGCGACAAGTCTCTATATGTGTTCTCCAGCCACTTCCATGAGGATCACTTCAATAGAGGAATCTTCGAGTGGAAGAAACAGAAACCCAATATCACCTTCATACTGAGCAAAGATATACTCAGGCACGGGAGGGCAAACAAGGAAGAAGCAGATGTATGGTTGTCTAAAGGTGGCTCATGGTTTGATGATAGAATCTCGGTCAAGGCATTAGGCAGTACGGATAGTGGAGTCTCATGGATAATTGAGACAGAGGGCAAGCGTTTCTTCCATGCCGGGGATTTGAATAACTGGTATGCCCGTTTCTTACCTAATACTGTGCCAGGACAGACAATCTACAGTAAAGAATTTGAAGAGGACATAGACCCGGTAGCGCATGAAAAGCAATATCTTGGGGAACTGAAGGATATTCGCAAGGTGGCTGATGGCTTCGACCTTGTGATGTTCCCGATAGATGGCCGTATTGGAAACGGCTATACGCTTGGTGGCAGACAGTTCATCGAGCGATTCAAGGTAGGTTTGTTTGTCCCCATGCACTTTGTAGCCAGTGGCTTTGAATCATCTTGGCGTATGAAAGAGTTTACTGATGAAAAGAATATCCCTTTCTGGGAAGTAAACAAAGAAGGAGAAACGATAGAGATATGAACATAGAAGAATTCCGTGAATATTGCCTTTCGTTGCCAGGAGTGACAGAGGCCACACCCTTTGAAAAGTTTTCAAGGGGCAAGTTCACTATTCTCGTGTTCTATGTCAAAGGTCACATGTTTTGCTACTTCAACATCGATGACTTCACGGCCATTACTATCAAGTGCGCCCCTGCTGAAATGGGAGAACTGAAGGAGCGTTATCAAGCCATCGGTGAACCATTCAATGGAGATAAGAGATACTGGATAAGCGTACAGTTAGGGAAAGATGTCTCTGATGATGAAGTTAAGGCATTAGTCTGCAAGTCATACGAATTAGTAAAGAGCAAGAAAAGATGAGAAAGAGACTGATTATATTCGACTTTGACGGTACACTTGGTGATACTAGACGGACTATTGTTACCACTATGCAGATGACCATAAAGGAACTTATTGAAATAGCAGACAAGATATGAAGATAATTATAAACCCTTGGCGCAACCATGAGGGATATAACTGTTTTGGATGTTGTCCTGATAATCCCATCGGGCTTCATATGGAGTTCTATGAGGATGGTGACTATATCGTGAGTACCTGGCATCCCCAACACAATTATCAGGGATGGGTAGATACCATGCACGGTGGTATTCTGAGTACGCTGATTGATGAAGTGTGCGGATGGGTAGTCACAAGGAAACTACAAACCAGCGGCTATACGGTACAACTTAATGTTAAGTTCCGTAAGGCAGTTCCCACTACAGAACCAGAGCTTACCATTCGTGCCAAGGTATCGAAACAGGTGAGAAATCTGGCCTATATCAGTGCTGAGATAACCAACAGCAAAGGTGAAGTCTGCAATGAGGGAGAGGCCATCTACTTCCTGATGAACGATGAAAAGGCCAAGGAAATGGGATTCTTACATTGTGAGGTAGAAGATGAATAGTAAGATGGATCCGATGGGCAGAGCCATTGCCGACTACTGGAAAACCAAGAAGGCAGACAGGCTCAGAGTGTTTTCCCCAATGTTTGAGGAGGACGAGATACCCCTGGCTACTCTTTTCCGTAAGTATGAGGACATGCCAGAGATTGAAAGGAATGCTCTCAACATGGCTACTGGTAAAACGCTTGATGTAGGGGCTGGCTCTGGTTGTCATTCACTTGTCTTGCAGGAAAAGGGTATCGACGTGACTGCCATTGACATTTCCCCGCTATCCGTTAAGACCATGAAGGAGCGTGGGGTCAAGAAGGTTATCGAACAGGATTTCTTCACCATAGAGGGGCAACAGTACGACACCATTTTTATGCTTATGAATGGTATCGGTATCGTTGGAACCTTGGAACGTATGCCTAAGTTCTTCCGTCACCTCGACAAGATACTGGCTCCTGGAGGTCAGGTGCTGTGTGATTCATCTGATATATCCTATGTGTTTGAGAGTGAAGATGGCATGATAGATGTTCCCAATGATATGGGTTATTACGGAGAACATAACTTCCAGATGCAATACAAGGACACCATAGGAGAACCCTTTGACTGGCTTTACATTGACGCTGACACCCTGATAGACCAGGCTGCAAAGAATGGATATAACGTCGAAGTAGTTGCTGAAGGTGAGCATTACGATTATCTGGCACGAATAACGAAGATAGTATGACGATAATGAAAAGACCAAATCCCAACGAGGCGTTTCCTAATCAGAACCTCCCAAGGCTTTGCTTCATCAAGAATGTGGTAAAGAATCCGCGTATCATCGTGGGGGACTACACCTACTATGATGATGTGGATGGTGCAGACCAGTTTGAGAAGCATGTCACTCACTTCTACGATTTTATCGGTGACAAATTGATTATCGGTAAGTTTTGCGCCATTGCTAAGGGAGTGGAGTTTGTAATGAACGGTGCTAATCACAGGATGGACTGTGCCACGACTTATCCGTTCTACATCATGGGCGGTGATTGGGGAAGTGCCATTGCACCAGTGAAAGACGAATTGCCGCTGAAGGGTGATACAATTATTGGTAATGATATCTGGATTGGTCAGAACGTAACGGTGATGCCCGGTGTTCATATCGGTGATGGAGCCATTATCGGGGCAAATTCTGTAGTTGCAAAGAATATTCCTCCATACGCTATTGCAGTTGGGAATCCCTGTCAGGTTGTCAGGAAACGCTTCGATGATGAACTGATAGAGCTATTGCTTAAATATAGGTGGTGGGACAAAAGCATCGAGGAAATAGAAAGCCTTATGCCGATATTATCTTGTAGCGACTTGGAAAGGGTAAAGGCGGAATTAAAGGAAAGGCTATGATTAGTTTGATAACAAATACACCCCATAAAAGGCTTACGAACCAGCTTCTAAGGATATGGGAAAGCGCAGTCAGGCAGACTCACACTTTTTTGTCAGAGTCCGAGATTGAACGCATTAAGGCATACATTCCCGATGCAATCAGCCGCGTTGAGAGACTGTTGGTTTTTGATAGCGACGGGGATATTCCCATTGCCTTTATCGGCATTTATGGACGCAGGATAGAAATGCTCTTCGTCGATGCAAACCATCGAGGACAGGGAATAGGAAAGCAGTTGACAACTTATTCCATAGAACATTACGATGTGAATGAGGTAACTGTAAACGAACAGAACCCACAGGCCATCGGGTTTTACGAGCACTTGGGCTTCTGTACCTACAAGCGGACTGAATTTGATGAAGAAGGGAGTCCATATCCCTTGTTGTATATGCGTTTAGCGAAATAGAAATGAGTTTCATAAAATACATAGCAGACGAGAACCACTACAAAGAAGTCCTGTCATTGGTAGCTAAAGCCAAGCGGACAGTGTGGATAGGAACGGCAGACATCAAGGATCTGTACGTTGATGACAAGCCATTCCTCTCCCTCATAGCCTCTTTGCTCAAAAAAGGTGTGGAAGTCAGGCTGATTCATGCCAAGGAACCGGGGACAGCATGGAGAGAGGATCACGAGAAGCATCCTATTCTCTATGACGGTATGGAGCGCGTGCTATGTCCGAGAGTCCATTTCAAGCTCATTATCATTGACTCTGCCATTGCCTACGTCGGTTCTGCAAACTTAACTGGCGCGGGCATGGGTATGAAATCGCCACGAAAAAGGAACTTCGAAGCTGGCATCCTGACCGATGACCCAGAAATGCTTGATGCAGCCATTGAGCAGTTTGATAATGTTTGGATTGGCATGTTCTGCAAGGACTGTGGCCGTAGAGAGTATTGTACAGACCCGATAAAGTAAGAAAAGTATGGAGATAACGAACCTGTTGACATTTACAGAGCGTAAGCAACTGAGAGAGTGGTTTGGGCAGAATCATCTTTCAGAGAAATGCTGCTAGGTGACTTGCAACAGGTCGAAGACTCCCAAGCCTGACACACTGCCTTACATTGATATCGTTGAAGAAGCCCTTTGTTTCGGATGGATAGATTCTACTTTGAAGAAGATGCCTGACGGTCGATTGGCACAGAGATTGTCACCCAGACGTAAGGGTAGCCATTGGACTGAATTGAATAAGGAACGATGTAGAGACCTTGAACAACGTGGTCTGATGACCGATGCAGGAAGAAAGGTGTTAAAAGAAAATACGATATGAAGTGGACTGTATTATCAGATAATCGAAGCAATGACAGTTGTCTCTATACAGAGCATGGGCTTTCTATCCTGTTGGAAACAGAACGACATAAGGTTCTGCTTGATACTGGAGCAAGTGACGTATTTGTCAGAAATGCCGAGGTCTTAGACATAGACTTCAGTACAGTTGACTATGTTTTCATTTCACATGGTCATAGCGATCATGCAGGCGGCTTACGATATTTCTTGGAGCTGAACAAACAAGCAAAGGTCATCGTATCACCTGATGCAATGAGCGGAAAGTTCTACTCCAAACGAGGGAATCTGCATAGCATAACGACGGTGTGGCCAAAGAACATCAAGGACAGACTCATAACAGCAGAGCGGACATGCGAGATTGCTGACGGTCTCTGTGTCATAGCCCATATTTCTCAAATTCACCCATTGCCAAAAGGGAATCAGCACCTTTTTGTAAAAGATGCCAATGGTGAATATGTACATGATGATTTCCATCACGAACTAGCTCTATATACCAACGGCCTTTTGTTCACGGGCTGTGCTCATAGTGGTCTGGAGAATATTCTTGCTGCTTGCCCCTATCCTGTAAACTCTGTAGTAGGAGGCTTCCACTTGCTCGACGGCCAGGAATCGGAAGAAGAAATAAAGGCTTTGGCTAAAAGACTGAAGGAACACTATCCTACAACGCAGTTTTATACAAGCCATTGCACAGGAGATAATGTGTTTGAGCTAATGAAGGACGTGATGGGAGAACAACTACAGTCATTCAAATGTGGAACAACAATAAATTGATATGGAAACAAGAAAGAATATAGCTGCTGAGAAGAAAAGGTGCGGAAGTCATAATTGCGCCCAGGCTATTCTTCACACATACGCTGACATTGCAGGGATTGATGAAGAACTGGCCATGAACATTGCTAATGCCTTTGGTGCAGGAATGGGGAACATGGAAGGAACTTGTGGCGGTCTGGTTGGTGCTGGTCTCGTTCTGGGATTGGTCAATAAGGATAAGGCAAAGTCTATGAAACAGATGCGCCAAATAATGACCAGGTTTCAAGAGAGAAACGGAGCTACACAATGCAAGTTGCTCAAAGGTGTTGGTACTAAGGTGGTACTCCGTGAGTGTCCTGACTGCGTGGCAGATGCAGCAGAGTTCCTGGAAGAGCAACTAAAACAAGATTGAATCATGCAGATAATACTCGCTTCCGCAAAGACAATGAAATCCAATGACAAAGTTAAGTCTGTTCCCGACATTAACCTGTCATTACCTCGTTTCCAGAATGAGGCAGAGAGTTTTGCAAGGGACATGGCTCAGTATTCAGCAGAAACGATTGCCGATATGCTGGGCTGTAGTCAACAGATTGCTATGCAGAACAAGATGCGGTATATGCGATTCTTTGAAGATGCGCCCAAACTACCAGCTATTCTTGCCTATCATGGTCAGGCTTACAAGCATCTGAAGGCTGAGACTCTGAGTGCTGATGACCTCAACTATTCTCAGGGAAAGCTATGGATTACCTCTTTCCTCTACGGACTGCTTCGCCCATTGGATGCCATTCTTCCGTATAGGATGGAGGGTAATGTGGAACTTCCAAGCGGAGAAGGACAGAACATGTTTGGCTTCTGGAAGAGCCGACTGACTGATGTGTTGATAGAGGCTGTGAAAGCAGACGATGGAACGCTGATACATCTTGCTACAGAGGAATACCAGCACCTGTTTGACTGGCAGCGTGTCCGTAAGGAAGTCCGAATCATTCAGCCATTGTTCTACGTCAGAAAAGGCAGCGAGTTGAAGATTCAAGCTGTTTGGGCTAAAACATGCCGGGGAGCTATGACACGATTCATCATTGAGAACCGCATTGATAAGCCCGAAGATCTATGTGCCTTCAGTTACGAGGGATTTACATACGAACCGAAACTTGGAGAACCCGACTTTCCTCATTTTATTAAGCAGTAGGAACATGAGCAGGATTATTAGGATTATTAGAGAAGCCCAACTGTCAGACATGTCTGAGATTATGAAAGTCATGGATGCGGCAAAGAAGATTATGCGGCAGTCCGGCAATTTGCACCAATGGGGAGAAGGCTACCCGTCGGAGGCTGTTATTACGGCTGATATGGAGAAGAATGGCAGTTTTGTGGTTGAAGATGACGGTATGGTTGTAGGCTACTTTGCTTTCTTGCAATCTCCCGAACTCACTTATGCCAGAATCTTTGACGGCCAGTGGCTTGATGATGAACGCCCTTATCATGTAGTCCACCGCATAGCCAGTTACCCAGATGCTCATGGCATATTCAGCAGTATCATGGACTTCTGTTTCTCCCATGACCCGAACATTCGCATTGACACCCATCGTGACAATAGAATCATGCAGCACAAGTTAGCCAAGCATGGCTTCACCTATTGTGGCATTATCTATCTGCTGTCAGGTGATGAGCGGTTGGCTTATCAGAGAATTAAATCAAATTAAAGTGGCGTAAGGCATTCAGAATACCATCATCATCAACGGAAGTGGTCGTGTAGTCAGCCTCTTGCTTTAATGATTCAAGGGCGTTTCCCATTGCTATGCCGATACCAGCAGCCTTTATCATGGAGATGTCGTTGCCGCCGTCACCAAAGGCTATCGTGTTCAGAGGGTCCAAGCCCAAATGTTCAGCCATTGCTTTGATTCCCTCTCCCTTGTCTGCTCCCTTTGCTGTAATGTCAGTAAATGCAGGATGCCAACGGCCAGAGGTGCAGTTTGGGATACGCTTCAACAGTTCGCCTTCATAATCAGCAGAAAAGAATGCAGTCAGTTGCAAGATGCGTTGGCTTAATACCACATCTAACGGCTTGGCCTGATTCAGGTTCTCCACAGCCAACTCATTACGGAAGATGCTGCCAACCTCACCATCCGGGTCAAGCACGGCCACGTCTTTCTCGCCAACGACAATCAGTCCATAGCTCTTCTCCAGAGCATCCCGAACAACTGTTTGCACATCATCCTTCGGTATGTTCTTGCATCTGATTTCCTTGCCACCAGCGAAACACAAGGCTCCGTTAATGGTCACATAGCCGTCAATCAAATGTTCGATGGCTCCGAGGTTGTTGATAATCAATGGTGGACGGCCTGTAGCAATAAAAACATTATGACCATTAGCCTTGGCTTGGGTTAGGGCGAAGATGGTGGAAGGTGGAATTTCATGTGTCTTGAAACTGACTAATGTTCCGTCTATGTCTAAGAATAACGCATACTTCATTCCTAATTCCTTACGGAAGCACCTCTTAAATTCGCTCTCAAAGTTGGGCGTCAGGATGTCCTTGCCCATTGCTTCGCGTATCTCCTCCATCGTCCAGAAGCGGCCACCGTCCAGTTCCTCTGCTGAAGGTCGTATCTCTCCGTCGTAGGTAGTGCGATGCACATACACGAGTTCACGTTCACGCTTGCTCTCAAAAACATATTTGTCGATAAACTCGGGCTTGAAGTCTGTGATACCCAATTCCTCACGCACCTCTCTTTGAAGAGCCACTTCAGGAGTCTCACCATAGTCGATATGGCCACCAACGGCTGTGTCCCACTTGCCTGGCTGTATGTCTTTCCAGTCTGGACGGCGCTGAAGATAAACCTCGCCCTTGGAGTTGAACACATGAAGATGAACGACAGGGTGCAGCAGCTTTGAGCCGCTGTGACACTCGCCTCTCGTAGCTGAGCCGATTACTTTCCCTTCTTCATCTACTATCGGGAATATCTCTTGCTGGTTGTCCATTTTACTCGTAGTGCCTAATCCTTACGTCGATACCGTCACCTTGGAGCTGAGAGGGTAGACCGCTAACATCTGTCTGTCCGTAGTGATAAGGGAACAGCACCTTGGGCTTGACAATCTTCGCCGCCCTTACCAGTTGCTCCGTAGTCATCGTATAGGGCTGGTTACAGGGCAGGAAAGCGACGTCAATGTCCTTGATGGATTCCATTTTGGGAATGTCCTCCGTGTCACCGGCAATATAGATTCTCAGGCCGTCGATGGTCAGGATATAGCCGTTGTCGCGCCCTTTGGGATGGAACTGCGTATGTCCTTCTGTGGTGTTGTAAGCTGGCACAGCCTCAATAGTGAAGTCGTCGGCTAACTGCATCTTGTCGCCGTTTGCCATTACCTCGCCAGAACCATACATATCTGCACAACGCTTGTTGGTAATGAAGCGTGTCTTGTCGCCTGACAGCATCTTGATGGCATCTTGGTTGAAGTGGTCGAAGTGTTCGTGAGTGACGAGGAGATAGTCAGCCTTGGGCATAGCGGCATAGTCAATAGTTTTCTCTCCCAACTTCGTCACAGGGTCTATCTCAATCTCCTTGCCGTCATACTGGATTCTGATGCTGGCATGTACGAGGGCATGGAACTTCACCTCCTTGCCGCTCTTTGTCTTGAACACGTCCACCTCATATGTCTCAGCCGTCACAGGCATTCCAGCCTCTTTCCAAGCCAAGATGCCGCCTTTGAGGTTCACGCACTTGTAGCCTTCAGCAGTCAGTCTGTTAGCGGCACTTGCTGAGCGACGGCCACTTCTGCAATAGACGGCAATCTTCTTGTCGGTTGTTATCGTTGCCTTTGCTTTCTCGATGAAATCGTCCTGACTCTGCTCGATTAGGACAGCTCCCTCGATGTGTCCCTCTGCATATTCAGCAGCAGTACGGACATCAAACAGCACAACACCAGAATCCTCTATCAGCTCAGAGAATCCCTTTACATCTGCATCTTCGTAGTTCGCTTGGCCACAGGCAGCTGTCAGCCCAAGCGTAGCCAGTAAGCAAGTGATAATCTTCTTCATATTTGCGTGTGTTTTTATTGTATACAGATAGCTTTTTCTAAATCTGTTGCAAAGGTAGCAATAAATCTTCATTCTTTGCTATTTCACATGCAGAATTTTACACGTTGCAATCGCCATCAAAACTGATGCTGTCGCGGTTCTGACCACGCACCCGTATATACGCAGTACCGGAGTCATAGACTTCAAGCTGGTAATGGAAAATGTCTTCTTTCGTCCTCGCCTCCAGTTCTATTCTCGTCATGTTCTTCTTGGGACGAGACTCGTGATAGCTGATAATGGGTGCTTCAAAATTCAGGCCTTCCGAGTTCACAGCTGCGTTCTGATACACTTGTCCCATATAGGGCAAATAGCTAACAAGTGTGTCTCCTTTAAGTTCCAGGAAGAAGCCATAGGATACCGTCCGCGAACTATATCGTGTCGGATGCATTGAGCTTACGTTAATGTGGAAGTGCCTGTTTTTCAGAGCTTCCGTTACCGCTTTTTGCGTTGCGACATTATGTTCAGCTCGTTGTTGAGAGGTTGCACAGCTCATTGTCAGCAGCATTAGTGCCACAAAGACTATTCCATAGGTTCTGTTGAAATTCATATTTTGTTATATTGCTGTCCGCTAAAAGTGACCTAAGCGGCCACCTTCTCCTGCTTCTTGGAAGCTTTGCGCTTGCCTTTGCCCTTCGCTTTGGCTTCTTCATCAGCCTTAGCGAGGACATTGTTGACGCTATGCTCTTCGACGAACTGTTCAACAGCTGCATCGATGCGCTCTTTGCCCTCCTTCTGCTCAGTAGTGAGGGCAGCAGCTTCTTTCAGCTCTTTGAGCCTCTTTATCTCCAGCGAGAGACTGGTGAGGCTAATGTCATTGATGTAATACCCTGTCTGCTTCTTCAGGAGGAAAGCGTACCGCATAGCCTTGTAGGGACTCTTGCAATAGCTTTTGACTTGTTCTTCACCCTGGACGGAAACTGCCCATACATTGTTATCGGACTTGTTAGAGCGAACACAGGAAACGAGGATTGAATTGTTTGTTGTCATGACTGTAGAATTTAGATTGTTTGACATATATTGAATTATTGCTGTCCGCTAAAACTTAAACATACATCAAATCCCTATCCGCAATGCCGATAAAAAGGTTTTGCGGATTATTTTTCGAAAAAGTAAGCTCCCTCCTAATCAAACAGAGTTGGCTCTGGAGGTAGTAATTCCCAATCCTCAAGCATCTTCGCCCAGTCTTTCTCTGGTTCCTCGAAGAACGTGTAGCAGTTGACATAGTACATGAGCATGATGCGGAACATGGTGGCCAGGTTTGAAAAGCTCCAAGTGCGCCTGATGCGCTTCTGCATGACCATGAGCAGCAGGTTGGCGATGAGCGTCACCCAGATCTGTATCTTGATGGCATTCGCACTCTCCCCGTAGAAGTACCTCAGCGGAAAATTCTGCTTTAACTGCCTGAAGAGCAGCTCAATCTCCCATCTCTTGCGGTAAATCGCCACGATGTCCTCCACTTCCATCTCCATGTCGTTGGTCAGCAGGGATACGAGTCTGGCCTTTCCCTTCCTGATGTCCACATAGGTGATGATGCGTGCATGATGGACGATGTCATCTCCGTCCTTGACATGTTTGCGGAATATGACGCGCTGCACGCGATACTCCATCAGTCCCCCGGGATTCATGTGCATGGTGTCACTTTCCGTCTCATAGACAAGTTTCTTCTTCATCTTCGTGACATATACGACATCTCTTCCGGTCAGTTCCTCGAACTTGGCATAGTCGATGTACGCCCTGTCCAGCGCGATGATATCCCCGCAGGCATAGTTAGAGGGGCGGAGCATGAAACTGTCGTTGGTGGCAGCCGAGGTGAACCGGATGTCCGAAGGCACTCCCTCGTTGGCATGGATGTTGGCGTGAACCTTGATGCCGCCTTTCTTCTTTCCTGTCTTCGGATGGCGGCCCACACCCTTGAAGATGAGGTTGGAGAAGAGCGTGATGGTCGTGGAGTCAATGATTTGCAGCCGATTGAGCCATTGGGGAACCTGCCTGCAGCGGCTGTCCGAGGAAAGTTCATCCTTGTAAGTCGCATACAGGTCCCTGTATATGGTCTCAAAGACACATTCCTTGCAGCGGGCATTCGCATCTGAGAGCGTCGAGCGACGCGGCATGAGGCTGATGCCAAGATGTGCCAGTTTGCGAGCCTCGGGAAACATGGAGTCCGTAATCTCGCGCAGGGAGTCGAAGCGCCTGATGACGGCATAGAGCATGATCACCAGATGTTGCCAGGCATCGAAGTGCTTCACGTACCTCTCACCGCCATTTTCTCGGCTGAAACGAAGAATTTTCTGCTTGTCAAGCAAATTTAACAGCTGACCATACATCGGCTGTCCGATAAAATGTGTACCTTTGTTCATGTTATTGAAGTTTTGTGGCAAAAACAAAGGTAACAAAAAGGCTGGAATCCTCGTTCGGATTTCAGCCTAATTTTATAACAGAACAAAAAGTTTTAGCGGACAGCAATAATATTGAATAATTGATTAAGCGATTTGATAAACTTCGATATACTGGATGTCCACCATACCACGAGCGAGATTTTCCCCTTTACGGCTTGCCTCTGCGAACGAATTGGCTTCTATACTGTCATATTCGTAGTATTCTCCATCTTCACCATTGACTACAACTCTGTAGAGATTGCTGCTAACTTCATGGCGTGAACGGCTTGGGCCGAAGCTTAATTTTGATTCTAATGTAACGTGTACCATAACTTTTAATGTTTAATGTAAGATTGAATTACTTAGCTTTTTTAATTTTTACAGTGCATACAGCCGGAAGCAAGGAGAAGGAATGAAAATGTCAAGGCTGCGATTAAGCGAGA
>Ga0247610_10006500_pt1 | contig 12148 bp, 9 predicted proteins | sample 174DNAGHGhighgp2_FD_193483 | JGI IMG/M metagenome (GOLD analysis project Ga0247610, IMG submission 193483) | Sheep rumen microbial communities from Palmerston North, Manawatu-Wanganui, New Zealand - 1742 DNA GHGhigh gp2 | ecosystem: Host-associated > Mammals > Digestive system > Stomach > Rumen ...
GCTCCAGAAAAAACATATACGCAAAATGGGGAACTGTAGTTTGAATTGTTTTTTGATGCCATTCCTAAAAATGCCACTATTATCAATTTGAGAGAAAATACCGAAGATGGTTTTAAAGCCTATGGTATAAAAAATGGATAAATCACAAAGTTTCAATTAATTAAAGGTTATTATTCCGATGCTCAATCAAAAGCGGATAAACTTCTGGAGTTGAAGCAGTTGCTTGATGAAGGGGTGCTGACACAAGAGGAATATGAAAAGGAAAAAGCGAAGATTCTCTCTTTAGAATCACAATAACTGTTTATGACAGCGAAAAACAAACCGAGCGGAACCCAACCTGATTCCGCTCGATTGTTTTAGAATGATAGATGCTTATTCAGCCCCTTCCAACCTTCCGTGGCAGTTCTTATACTTCTTGCCGCTTCCGCAGGGACAGGGGTCGTTGCGACCCACTTTCACCTCCTTGCGGATGGGCTGAGTAACCTGTTTCTGCTGCGTGTCGCTGTGCGACTGCGCCAGCAAGTCTTGACGCTGCTCACGGATCTTCGACTTGTCGATGCCTTGTGGGCCACGCGACTCGCGCACAGTGTTCGGGTCTTGCGTCGGGATGTCGGCGCGCATGAGGAAGGAAATAACGTCTTCGTTGATCTTTTCCAACATGGCCTTGAACAGGTTGAACGATTCCAGTTTGTAGATGACCAACGGGTCTTTCTGCTCATAGGTGGCATTCTGCACCGACTCCTTCAGGTCGTCGAGTTCGCGGAGGTGTTCCTTCCATGCGTTGTCGATGAGACCGAGGGTGATGCTCTTCTCGATACAGAGGTTCACCTCGCGTGCGCCATTCTCAACGGCTTTCTTCAGGTTGACGATGACATTCATGCCACGCTTACCATCGGTAATCGGGATGGCGATGTTCTCGAAGTGCGTCTGGTTTTCATACACATTCTTAATGACGGGCAAGGTCTTCTCACCGATGATGCGGGCCTTTTCACGATAGTGTTCAAGGGCGGCATCAAAGAGTTTTTCGGCCAATTCCTTGGTCTTCATGCGGTCGAATTCCTCCTCGCTGAAGGGCGCATCAATACCCATGCTCGAAAGAAGTTCCATCTTGAAGCCTTCAAAATCCTTGGCCTCCTGATATTCCTCAACAAGTTTCTCGCCAAAGTCGTACATCATATTGTTGATGTCGATAGACAGACGCTCGCCGAACAAGGCATGACGGCGTTTCTTGTAGATGACCTCACGTTGCGAGTTCATCACGTCGTCGTATTCGAGCAAGTGCTTACGCACTCCGAAATGGTTTTCTTCGACCTTCTTCTGTGCCTTTTCGATTTGCTTGGTAATCATCGGGTGCTGGATGACTTCGCCTTCCTGCAACCCCATGCGGTCCATAATGCCGGCAATACGCTCAGAGCCGAACATACGCATCAGGTTGTCTTCCAGTGAGACATAGAACTGAGAACTACCTGGATCACCTTGACGACCTGAACGACCGCGCAACTGACGGTCGACGCGGCGCGACTCGTGACGCTCGGTGCCGATGATGGCCAAACCGCCGGCTTCTTTCACGCCAGGGCCCAGCTTGATGTCGGTACCACGACCTGCCATGTTGGTGGCGATGGTCACCGTGCCTGCCTGACCAGCTTCCTTGACGATTTGTGCCTCCTTGAAGTGCAGCTTGGCGTTCAACACGTTGTGCGGAATGCCCTTGCGGGTCAACATGCGGCTGAGTAACTCGGAGATTTCCACCGAGGTGGTACCCACCAACACGGGACGACCTGCTTTCACAAGGCTTTCAATCTCCTCAATGACAGCGTTATACTTTTCGCGCTTGGTCTTATAAATCATGTCCTCCTGGTCGATACGGGCAATGGGGCGGTTGGTCGGGATGACGACCACATCGAGTTTGTAGATGTCCCAAAATTCGCCCGCTTCTGTTTCAGCGGTACCCGTCATACCCGCAAGTTTGTGATACATGCGGAAGTAGTTCTGCAAGGTAATAGTGGCGTAGGTCTGCGTGGCGGCTTCCACCTTCACGTTTTCCTTGGCCTCCACAGCCTGGTGCAGTCCGTCGCTCCAACGGCGGCCTTCCATGATACGGCCCGTCTGTTCGTCAACGATCTTGACCTTATTGTCCATGATGACATAGTCCACGTCCTTTTCAAACAAGGTGTAGGCCTTCAAGAGTTGCTGAACGGTGTGCAAACGTTCCGATTTCTCGGCGAAGTTACGCATCAGTTCGGCCTTACGCAGCACTTTTTCATCGGCGCTGAGGTCGGAATGTTCCAGTTCGGCGATTTCACTGCCCACGTCAGGGATGATAAAGAAAGACGGGTCGTTATAGGCTTGGGCCAGTTGCTCACTACCTTTGTCGGTAAGGACCACGGTATTCAGTTTCTCGTCGATGACGAAATACAGTTCATCATCGATGATGTGCATGTTTTCGTTGCGGTTCTGCATATAGAAGCCCTCGGTCTTCTGCAACAGGCTCTTCATGCCTTCCTCGCTGAGGAATTTGATGAGGGCGTTGTTTTTCGGCAGACCACGATAGGCACGGAACAACTGATCGGCACCGTGTTTCCTTTGCTCTTCGGTGGCATTGGGATCGGTGAGGATTTTCTTGGCTTCGGCCAGAATCATCGTCACATAACGCTTTTGGGCTTCGTACAGTTTGATGACATCGGGCTTCAGCTGGTCGAATTCCTGTTGGTCGCCTCGCGGTGTAGGACCGCTGATAATCAAAGGTGTACGAGCATCGTCAATCAACACGGAGTCAACCTCGTCGACGATGGCATAGTGGTGTTTGCGTTGCACTAATTCTTCGGGGTTACCTGTCATATTGTCACGCAGGTAGTCGAAACCGAACTCGTTGTTGGTACCGTAAGTGATATCGCAGTTATAAGCACGACGACGTGCAGAAGAGTTAGGCTCATGCTTGTCGATGCAATCGACAGTGAGGCCGAGGAACTCATACATTGCGCCCATCCATTCGGAGTCACGTTTGGCCAGGTAGTCGTTCACGGTGACCACATGCACACCCTTGCCTGCCAAGGCATTGAGGTAGACCGGCAAGGTAGCCACGAGGGTCTTACCTTCACCAGTGGCCATCTCAGCGATTTTACCTTGGTGCAACACGATACCGCCGATAATCTGGCAGTCGTAGTGCACCATATCCCAAGTCACCATATTGCCGCCAGCCATCCAGCTGTTCTTGTAATAGGCCTTGTCGCCTTCGATGGTGATATGCTCGTATTTGGCGGCCAGCTCACGGTCGAGGTCGGTGGCGGTCACCTCCACGGTCTCGTGTTCGCAGAAGTATTTGGCAGCAGCCTTCACCACCGAAAAGGCTTCAGGCAAAATGTCGTTCAGAGCCTCTTCGATGTGGTCCAACTCCAGTTTTTCGAGTTTGTCGATTTGGTTGTAGAGTTTTTCCTTATCGTCGGGGTCCATGTCGAATTCCGCCTCGGCCTTGGCTTTCAGTTGCGCTATTTCGGCCACCTCGGCAGCGGTCTTGCTCTTGATGTATTCCTTGAATTCTTGAGTTTTATGACGCAAGGCATCGATATCGAGTTTGACGATTTGCTCGTAAGCCTTGAGGGTCTTTTGAAGTATGGGCTGCAGAGCCTTGTTGTCGCGCGAGGCCTTGTCGCCAAAGAGTTTCTTTAGAAATCCCATTTTATTCAGTTTGCAGTTTGAAGTTGATAGTTATCAGTTAAATGTCTGCGGTTTGCACAAAATTCGTGCAAAGGTACGGATTTTCCGTGAATTGTCGGAAAAATGTGCCAAAAAGGCAGTTGAAAGTAGTTGTTTTGTATGGTTATTATGTTGGCAATGGCTTAAATTACCATGCGAAAACTTCCGATTTTATGCAATAAATACGCTGTACTGAATAAAAAGTATGTTTTTTGTGCAATAGGATGCATAAAAGGAGACGAACAACGAGGAACACACTAAAGAGAAAGATGGGTTTAGTATAGATGTAGTGCCTGTGGCGAAATGGACTGTTTCTTTGGCGCAAGTATGATTTTGATAGGCATAAGCGAAACAAACTATTCTTTCTTTTCGTGAAAAAAGTTGTACTTTTGTCGCCAATAAAACCAGATGAACATGCAAAATGAATCAAAACAAGGTTATGTGTATATCTTGACAAACCCTAGTTTCAAGGAAGACTGGGTTAAGATTGGAAAGAGTTCGCGACCTGTTGATGTACGATCCAAGGAATTGGATAACACGGCAGTCCCGTTGCCGTTTGAGATTTTTGCGACCATGAGAACCTGCAAGTATAATGAGGTTGAGAAATTGGTCCATAAAACTATCGATCGTCTTACGGATTTGCGAATTCGCCAAAACCGCGAGTTCTTTAATGTTGCTCCTCAAATAGCTCTTGATATCTTTAATGATATTGCTTCAACAATCGATGATGCGGAAGTGATTCTCTATAAGGACAATCAGCCTATTCAAAAGTATGAAGAGGCAAAAGATGAGGGAGAACCTCACAAAAAAGCGAGACCGCGTTTTAGGTTCAGCATGGTAAACATTCCAATTGGTGCAGTTTTAACTTTCATTCCTACAGGCATTAAAGTGAAAGTAGCAAGTGATGATCAAATTGAGTATGAAGGCAGGATCTATAAATTGTCACCTTTTGTCGGGACTTTTATGCCTAAAGAAAAACGTAACACATCAGGAGCTTATCAAGGTCCAAAGTTTTTCAGTTACAATGGCAAAACACTGGATGATTTAAGAACGGAGATGGAAAGTTTGTCAATAGATTGATAATCATCAATATAAAATTTCCTTCCTACAACAAAAAGGGACTTTTTCCATTATTTTATAGGTCAAAAAAGGGACTTTTTCCGAAAAATTCAGCCTAAAAAAAAGGACTTTTTCCATAAATTTTCATTCAAAAAAGGGACTTTTTCTGACTATTCGATTTATTTCCCATACATCTTCGTTACACGTTCACCTAAGTACCTTTCCGGACTCGGTGCCGGTGCTTCGCCAATCTTGTTGCCCTTGCGTATGAGGATGTATTCCGGGAAGGTGCGCACGTTGTAAGCTTCCAGCAAAAGGATTTGGTCGCCGAGGTCAAGCAAAGGCCAGTCGATGTGTTTTTCCTCAAACTGTTGCTTGAAGAAGGCCATTTTATCGTGGGTGGCAATGGTGAGGATTTGCACCGTGTCCTGCCATTGGTTATGGAGGCTTCGCAACTCCGCAAACTGATGCTCACTCACAGGCGACATGCCATCCACGAATTGCAGCAGCACCAAGCCGTTCTTGTAATCCGAGAGGCTGACGTTCTTTTCACTGCTGTCTTTCAAGGTGAAATCAGTGGCGGCTGCACCCGGGGCAAGACGGTCGAATTTCGCAAAGAAATCAGAAATAATGGTCTTGTGTTCGAGGTGCTTTGTCTGGCCCTTAATATAATTAAGGTGGTCTTTGGCGAGACGGCTTGTGTTGCGGTCGCCGTAACAAAATTTCTGCAAGTTATAGATAGTAATCAGCTCAGCCAAGCGTTGGTTTTTCGTCATCAACGGGTCGGTGTCGAGATATTTCTTGAACGCCGCTGGACCTTCCGCAAAGGCATCCATCAGCATGTGACTATCATACGAAGCACCGTTGAAATAGCCGTCAAACACTTCCTTGAAGAGATCCATGTAAGCACTTTGGGTGTAGAGTACTGGCTGCTCGTTGAAGTAATCCCTAATGATTTTCTTGCCGCCATCAGCGCTGATGCCCAGTCGCACAGCCGCAATCTTATAACGGTCGTACTCTTTTACATACTCCGACTTGATGTCGGGCAGTTCCCGATTAATGGCGTTTTGAATGGAATCGATGTATCGTAACTGCCGCCCACGGTAAATCTGGTTGAAATGCTCAATAAGGTAGCTGTTGATGATTTCCTCCGAAACAACCATCTGCCGGTAAACGCCTTTGTCGGTGGAGCGTTTCACGCGGATAGTGGGCAGTTCCTTTTCGAAATAGGAGACATTGTCCTGCCGGTCAGGCACCATGATTTCGATGTCGTAAGTGGCATTGGGGCTGAGGATAAGGTCGACATACTCCAAACCGATATAAATACGGGCAGGAAGTATCTGCTTCACTGAGCCTTCGAGGATGAAATTGCCTTGAGGGTCGGTCTTGCCTTGGTCGAGCAAAACGCCAAAATCGTTGAGGAGGTCCTCATAGGTGAAAAGCCTAATGAGGGCGTTGGTTTTGTTGCTTCGCCCTGTAATCGTCACATTTTGAGCGTTTGCCGCGAGAAAGAGCAGGGATAAAAACAGTGTAACAAGCCTTCGTTTCATGCACTGAAAACGAGAAAAGGGAGGATTTATTGCTTTTTAGGCAACTTCACTTCCTCTGGCAAGAACTTGGAGGTGTCGCCACCGTTCTTGTAGATGTCGCGGACGACACTCGACGAAACGCCCACCAACTCGCTCTCCGTGAGGAGGAAAATGGTCTCCAACTCAGGGTGAAGGCGTTTGTTGGCATGGCCAATCATGTTCTCATATTCGAAGTCGCTGCCGCAACGCAGGCCACGGATGATGGTAGTGGCGCCCACTTTCTTGCAGAAATCAGCGGTGAGGCCCTCATAGCTCTCCACCTTTACGGAGGAATAGTCAGCGAAGACCGCCTCGCACCATTTGATACGGTCATGCAAGTCAAATGTGGAACGCTTTTCCATGTTGATGCCGACGGCGACATAGATTTCGTCGAATATGGGCAAGGCGCGAAGTACAATGCTACGATGCCCCAAGGTGATGGGGTCGAAGGAACCGGGGAAAACGGCTATTCTTTTCATGTGTTTCCTATTTTGATATATGCCGCTTTGCGTCATCACGTGGAGAAACAAGCCTGCCACGAGCAGAGCGAGGTGGAAGCAATCTAGACTAGAGGCATTTACTCTGGACTGCTTCATGCCTCGCAGTGACGCGAAGCGCGTTCAATGAATATCAGATTCAGCCTGCAAAAGTATCATTTCGCCACGACCTGACGCAATTCTTTTGACAAAATTTCACTAATGGAGCGGAAAGTTTCTTTCAAGAAAGCATCAACTTCCTCAGAACCAATGAGTTTTATTTCACTGATACCTTCCTCGGTCTGCGGCTTAGGTTGAAGTTCCTCGGAAGTGCTCATCAAATACCAATAAGTGCGTTTCAGTCGCCATTCCTCACCCAGTTGATAGCAATGCCAGGTAGAGGGCAATTCCTTGACAATTTGCAGCTTACCGATAGCCGTCTCTTCCTCGACCTCACGCAAGGCAGCCGCTTCGGGGCTTTCACCTTTTTCTATATGGCCTTTGGGCAGGTCGGGGATGCCATGACGCACGATGGCGACAAAACGTCCGTCTTTCACGACGACACCGCCAGCGGCTGGAGCCATCACAAAGACTTGATCGAGAGCCGAGGCTACCGCATCATCGCTCACTTCGTGGACGAAAGTGTCGGCTTGGTCGTGCTCATACAGCCAGTCCGACAAAAAATCGCATAAAAGTTCGGCGTCGTATCTATCAGATTCTTGGAGCGTTGCATCAAATTTGAGGGCCTCTCCATTATTTTTTGGGAAAACCAATGCTTTGTTTTCGTGAAAAATCTTGTACATTTGTAGCCAGTTTTGAAGTTGTTTCAAGCGACAAAAATACACAATTATGAAATACGACGACTCAGCATTGACATTGGCTTTGCATTTGCTTCAGATTAAAGCCGTGAAACTCAGCCCAAACGCACCGTTCACTTGGGCCTCTGGACTGAAAAGCCCGATTTATTGCGACAACCGCGTGACCCTTTCCTACCCAGCCGTGCGCACCTACATCCGCCAGCAGTTTGTGGATAAGATTGTGCAAAACTTCGGCAAGCCCGACGTGATTGCAGGCGTGGCCACGGGTGGCATCGCCCAAGGTGCCTTAGTGGCACAGGAATTGGGCTTGCCTTTCGTGTATGTCCGCTCCGAGAAGAAGTCGCACGGGATGCAAAACCAAATTGAAGGTGTCATCAATGCGGGACAATCGGTGGTGGTCGTCGAGGACTTGGTCTCCACAGGCAAGTCGAGCCTCTTGGCAGTCGATGCCTTGCGCGAAGCAGGCGCCGAGGTGAAAGGCATGGTCGCTATTTTCACCTATCAGATGGACATTGCCAAACAGAATTTTGAGGAAAAGAAATGCCAGCTGGTCACCTTGTCGAACTACGAGACGCTGATCCACAAGGCCATGGAAGAGGCATACATTACCGAAGAGGATGTGCAGTCCCTGAAGGAATGGCGCAAGGACCAACAGGCCTGGAGCGATAGGTGGAACTAAATTATTGTTTTTCTGGGGAAGCAAATCCGACATAAATCTTTCATAAATAAGACACAAAAACAAGAACAGCCAGACTTATCGTCGGCTGTTCTTATTTTTGTAGAGACGCATTATGCGTCTCTACAGCAAGAATTTGATTTCCTTGATATCAAAGCAATAGGATTTTTCGGCTTCATCGACGAGAAGCAACCGCCCGAATGGGTCGATTCCCGTCATGAAAAGGCGCATTTTTTTTCCTTCGACCTCGTAATCCGCCCAACTGCGGTAGCGGAACAACCTTTTCAGATAGTCTCGCTCAATGGCGGTAGGGTTGGTTTTCAGGTTTTCCACCTTATTATATATGCTTTCTGCGATTTTCACCAACAACGGCTGTAAATCGTATTCCTCACCCGTAATCATTTTCAACGAAATCGGATGCGTGGGCCAGTCAAAAAACTGCATCTGATTGACATTCATCCCTATACCAACGATAGATACATCCATCATGTTGGATTTTATTGTGCTATTGATGAGGATGCCAGCCAATTTCCGGTTCTCGAAATAAATGTCATTGGGCCATTTGATGTGAAGCTTTTCAGCGGGTAGTAAACCATCCAAAGTTTGTATCAGCCCAAAGGCCACGGCCTTCGACAGAAGGAACTGCCTCTCAGCGGGCAAAAACCTCATATCCAAGGCTAAAGAGAAAGTAAGGTTCTTCCCCGCCTCGCTTTCCCAGCCATTGCTGCCCATGCCTTTGCCTGCGGTTTGCTCGTCGGCACTGACCACCCAGTTGCGGATGTCGTGTTCCGATTGCTGACGTTGCAGATAGGCGTTAGTGGAATCGATTTGTTGCAAATGATGATAAACGAGCGACATGGCGGTTAATTGACGATAATTTTCTGAGTTTGACTTCCTGTTTTTACTACATAGATCCCAGTTCCATAGCGTTTCATGTCGATGCTGTGCACGGTCTCTCCCCCACTCTCAAAAACACACTGGCCCACCATATTATATATGGCCACCTTTTGCCCGCCACCGACGATATTGACAAAGCTTTCGGTCGGATTAGGATAAACCAACACATCCTCTTGAACCGTTTCTTCAACAGACGTGGCCACAGCATCGCCCTTGCAAGCCTGATAGACTTCTTTGGTGTTGTAGTTCTGAACCCAAGCAACGACTGACAAATTGTTAAAGCTTTGGTTTTGAGGCAAGTCGTAGTCAAATTCGTATGCAAATTGCTGACCTGAATCCATGCTGCCTAAATCAAGCCCAGTGGGTTCCGTAAGGAATTGATGCAACACGTGATAGAAGTCCTTCTCTCCATTGGAGCCAGGAGCGGTCTCAAAATGAATCTCTTTTTCAACAAGAGCCATAAACAGACGAACGTCGCCGATAATCGAAGTCAAAGCTTGACCATCGACAATCACCTTCAGTTTGTGCACCAAAGTATCTGCCACAACACTCAATTGCATTTCAAACCGTGGTGGAATACCTAGCAATTGGTCGATCATGTCCTGAGTGACACCTGAAGGAACAGAATAATAGCGGTTGCCATCGATGATGGAAGATGGTACAACCGTCACATTATAGTACATGGTGCGAGCATCATTCCCTTCAGCATCAAATGGATACATCGGGTCGGTCGCCGAAGGCCAATTGGGATGGTATTTGATGGCAACCACGCGGTCGGCATTGGCATCGAGTAATGCGTCAAAAGTGGGATTTTGCATGGCACAAGGCACACAGCCCACATTGGTGAATTCCTCGACAAGCATCACTCTTTCGGTTTGCGCTTTGACTTCCAGCACAAAAGCCACCGACAATAGCGCCAAAACAAGGGCAAATTGCTTCATTTTTCCTCCGTTTTCATCGATTTTCAGGACAAAAGTAGGAATTTTTGGAAAAATGGCAAAGATTTTGTTGCATGATTGCAAAAAGTTTCGCAATTTTGCAGATTGAAAACAAATGTATGTTCAACTAAAGCTCAACGCTATGATCAGAAAATCTATTTTTACATTAATGTTGATGGCGATATTCGGCTATGTTTCAGCTCAATCGCTACAATTTGAGTACAATGGCACCATTTATCAAGATGGTTCGACTATTGTTTGCAACACCGAGGAATATGGCGAGTTTATCCAATATTTCCAGGTCAGGAATCTCGACAATGTCGACCATAATGTGATGCTTGAAAAAGAGGTCGCCCAGGACCTTGAAGGTGTGATGAACTACTTCTGCTGGGGCAGTTGCTACCTGCCCGAGACGGTTGTTACCCCTCGTCCTGTTGCCATACCTGCCAACACACTGTCGGAAGAAGAGTTGTCGGTTCACGCCTTGTTTGACGACTTCGTGTTTGGCTACATCATCGTGAAGTATTCTATTTATGACGAGGCCACTCCCAACGACCGCGTCACCGTTGCCGTGAAGTTCCATAAGTCGGGCGAAGGCGTCAATGAAAACGCTGCCATCCAACTCGGTCAAGCCTATCCTAACCCAGCTTCTTCTATGGTGCATTTCGACTATGAAAACGCCAACAATGCCACCGCTGTGATTTACAACCTGTTAGGACAAGAAGTGATGCATCAAGAGCTGAACGCCATCCAAGGCAAGCTCAGCATTTCGGTCGCCGACCTGCAAGATGGCATCTACTTCTGCAACCTGACCCGTAATGGCCAGACCATGAGAACCGTAAAATTCGTTGTAAAGAAGTAATTTTCAAACAACTAACCTACAGAAAGCCATCCAAAAGGGTGGCTTTCTTCGTTGTTGACGATGACTTTTGCGTCCTATTTTTCCACAAACGATTCTTCGGTTTGAAAAAAACATTATTTTTGCACCCAAACTAAAGCGCTTTATTACAATGAAGAGATTCTTTTTATCATTCGTCCTCGTCGCGATTTCGGTCGTGACCTTTGGACAGCAGTGGATCGCCATCAAGAGCGACACTCCGAGCACCATCCAGACGACTTTGGTTGCCTCATCCGAGAGCAGCATCACCGTCAACTTGCAAGTTCCTGGCTTCTATGCCATGGAAGTGAACACGCCTCGTGGCGAGGCCAACCTCATCTCCGTCCCCAAGACGGTGACCACCGCCCAAGCGGGCGAGCCTAACCTGCCCGTGATTGCAGTTGCGGCCATCGTTGGCGACCGTCAGCACTACAGCATCCGCGTTGTTGACGCGCAATACACCGATTATCCGATGGAAGTGGCCCCGTCGAAAGGCGATTTCCCGCGCACCATCAACCCTGCCGACGTGCCTTACACCTACGGCGAGGCCTACACGACGGATGCCTTCTTCCCTGCCCAGAATGTGGGACTTTATGACCCTTACATTCTGCGCGATTTCCGTGGCCAGAACATGGTGGTCTATCCTTTCGCCTATAACCCGATTTCGAAGACCTTGCGCGTGTATTACAACATGACCGTTGAGATGTACGCCGACGGTCAACAAGGCGAAAACATTATCGACCGCCGTTCTAGCGAGGTGAAGATGGACCCCGAAATCAGGACAATGTATGAGCGTCAGTTCATCAACTTCGAGCAAGGTTTGAGCAAATACACCCCTGTGTCCGAAACGGGTCACCTGCTCATCATCTGCCACGACGCTTTCATGAGCGCCATGCAACCTTTCGTCAACTGGAAGAAGCAGATTGGCCGTCCCACCACAATGGTCGGCACCTCCACTGCGGGCACGACCACGACCGCCATCCAGACTTACATCCAGAACCAATACAACGCCAACCCCAACCTCACCCATGTGCTTTTGGTGGGCGATGTCGGACAAATCCCAGGCATCAACTTCACCGCAGGTAGCGGATGGAGCGGCTACAGCGGCAAGAGCGACAACATGTATGGCCAAGTGGTTGGTAACGA
>Ga0247610_10006501_pt1 | contig 12147 bp, 9 predicted proteins | sample 174DNAGHGhighgp2_FD_193483 | JGI IMG/M metagenome (GOLD analysis project Ga0247610, IMG submission 193483) | Sheep rumen microbial communities from Palmerston North, Manawatu-Wanganui, New Zealand - 1742 DNA GHGhigh gp2 | ecosystem: Host-associated > Mammals > Digestive system > Stomach > Rumen ...
AAAAGGCAAAGAGCATCCGGTGCGTTTTCCTGAACGATTGGGTATTTATAAAATGCCGAGGCCTCAGGGAAAACTCTTTTGGTTTCACGGAGCTTCGGTCGGTGAGGCAGTTTCTATGTTGCCGTTGATTGATAAAATGCTTAAAGAAGATGATAATTTATCGATTTTAGTGACGACAGGAACGTTGACGTCGGCGGAAATTATGCAAAAAAGATTACCGCCTCGTGCGTTTCATCAATTTATACCGTTTGATGTGCCGAAATATGCTAAGCGTTTGTTGGATCATTTTAGGCCGGATGCGGCACTGTGGTTTGAATCCGAACTATGGCCATCGCTTCTTTCCGAAACGCATAAAAGACATATTCCGCTGATTTTGGTAAATGGGCGTATTTCCGATAAATCATTTAAGATATGGAAGAATTTTAAGTTTGCGGCAAAAGAGCTTTTGGATTGTTTTACGCTTTGTTTGGGGCAGTCTGAACAAGATAAAAACAGATTAAAATTGCTTGGGGCAAAGCGTTCAGAGTGTTTTGGAAATGTAAAATATGCCGGTGTACCTTTGCCGGTTGATGAGAAAAAATTGGCTGAGTTGAAACAAGTTATCGGTAAACGAGAAATTTTTCTTATCAGTTCTACACATGATAATGAAGAAGAACAGTTGGCTGCTCATTTACAACGTTTGCAACAGGTTGTTAAAGATGTGTTGGTAATTGTGGCACCACGGCATCCGCACAGAGGCGCTGAAATTGCAGATATGTTTAATCGGCGCGGTTTTGTTACGGCTTTGCGTTCTAAAGAGGAGAATATTACTGCAGATACGGCAGTTTATGTGGCAGATACCATCGGGGAGATGGGATTATGGTATCATTTGGCGCCGATTGTGTTTATCGGCGGGTCGCTCATTACTCACGGCGGGCAGAACTTTATGGAGCCGGCACGTGACAGATGTGCCGTAATTGTCGGGCCGCATATGCATAATTTTACCGAAATGATGGCAAGAGCTCAGGCCGCGCACGCGGTTTGGCAATGCGCCAGTGCTACCGATGTTATGGAAGAAGCTATTTTGTTGTTTAAGGAGCCGGATGAACTGGCTAGACGACAAGAAGCTGCTTTTGAGTGGACGGTTAAAGAAGCGCAAGTGTTAGATGGTATTTGTAATGCGTTAAAGAAGGAACTAAAACAATGAAGACGCCGCAGTTTTGGCAATATCATTCGTGGCAGGCAATACTTTTGACGCCGTTGTCTTGGATTTATGGAGCGATAACGCAATGGCGGTTGAGAAGCCATGTACCTTATCGTTCTAAAGCGAAAGTTATTTGTATCGGTAATATTACGGCCGGTGGAGTTGGTAAAACGCCGGTGGCTATGGCTATGGCGGAGAAGTATGTGCAAGCCGGTAAAAAAGTATTTTTTGTGACGCGCGGTTATAAGGGAAAGCTCAAAAATATTGTGGTGGATTTAGAGAAGCATACTGCCGAAGAGACCGGCGATGAAGCAAGATTGTTGGCTACGGTTGCACCGGTAATTATTGCGCCTCAACGCGATATTGGGGCTAAAATGGCAGAAAAACTCGGGGCGGAAATTATCATTATGGACGATGGCTTCCAAAATCCCAATCTTTATAAAGATGAAAGTTGGCTTGTTTTTGATGGCACAATAGGTATCGGCAATGGAAAGATTATTCCGGCAGGGCCTTTGCGCGAAACACTTGCAAACGGGCAAAAACGCGCACAATGTATTTTGATTATGGGGGAGGATAAAACCGGTTTGGCAAAACAATGCCGATTGCCGGTGTATAGTGGTAGACTGGTGGCAGAACCGTTTGATTTGAAGAGTAAGCGTGTATTGGCGTTTGCCGGTATCGGCCATCCGGATAAATTTTATCAGACCTTATGTGATTTGGGATATGAGGTGGTAGAAAGTCATGATTTTGCCGATCATTATGCCTATACAGCGACGGATATTGATATGTTGTGGCAAAAAGCACAAACTAAGGGATTGGCGTTGGTGACAACCGAAAAAGATTTTGTAAAATTAAGTACGGAAGATCAAAAACGCGTATCGGTGCTTAAAGTTCGTGCGGTGTGGAAAAAATTGTAGCCTAATCGGTACGATCTTTTTGCCATAATGTTGGAATGGTTGTTTTTTCTTCTTTCGGGCGGAGAGGACCGACAGGTTGTTGTTCTTTTTCCTGCATACCACGTACACCTTCGGCTTTTTCTTTTATACGCCATTCAAAACGCAATTCTTGCGATTGGGCTTTGGGGTTTAGCGGTAATTCACCTCGTTGTGCCAATAAATCTTCTTTTAGTTGTTCTTTGGAGGAGGCTTCGGCTAGTAAATTATCTTCAGTTGCAGTTATTTTAGAGTTTATATTTTCTTGGATACGTCGGCCATCGGCATCGTAAAAGGCCACTTGCATATTGCCTTTGTCATCGGTCATTAATTCAGTACCGAAAACATGACCGTTGACGAGTGTGTAATTATGAGTGTAGCCATCTTTGGTTTCAGATTTTATTTCAATATTCAAACCTTCAGGGTTTATTTCTTTACCATGGTCAAAAAGTTTGATTTGCGGCTGACCTTTATCATCAAAAGTTATTTCTGAGCCATGTTTTTGACCATCTAATAAGGTGACGGTATTTTTTTGCCCTTTTTCATCAATGACGGTTTTTATTTCTGCATTTTCATATTTAGGGATTTGCTCTACAATATGCTTGCCATCATCGACGTAAACTGCTACAGGTGCTGTCATTTCAATATCAGCATAAGGTGCCGGTTTGATGACGATATCGTTATTTTGAGCAGGAGTTTCGGATCGAGGCGTATCTTGTTGTGTATTGTTAGCGGCTAAATCCGGATTTTGGCGTTGTTGTTCTTCCTCTTGACGTTTACGTTCCTCTTCTTCTTTTCTTTTACGTTCCTCTTCAGCTTTTCGTTCAGCTTCTTCTCTTGCAGCCAGCTCATCTTTGAGCACATCGGAGTTTAAGTCCATGATATCAACTTCATAAGATTCGGAAATACGCGGTTTCTCCGGCGGATGTTTTTCATAATATTCTTTCCAAAATTTTGCGTCTTCCGCGTCTTTGGCGTCCATTTGCGCAATGACATCTTCTTTACTGGTGCCGTCTAACGGGAGTTTGTATTTGCCATTTTTAACAACGACATCATCAAAATTAACAGTCTTTTCGGGACTTAATTGGACTTCTTTGGCTTTTTTCATTAGTTCGTTGAATTTTTCTTCATCTCCGGCTTCTGTCAGAGTTCCGTTTTTCTCCCATATATCAGATTTTAAATCTAAGTAAATTGCGGTTTTTTCACGACAATCACGTGCCACAAAGTTGTAGTCATAATCAGGTTCTCTTCCGGAGGCTAAATCTTCGGCAATATATTCGGAAAGGTTTTGTGTGATAATGGCGGTCTGTAAAACTTTTTCGGCTTGTTCTTTATTTAATCCGGTGACATCAAGTGTTTCGGCTAATTTGAAGTCACCTTCGCCTTGTTGCATAAAGCGAATAACTTTTTCAGGTTTAGCTCCTTGTTCCAGCATATTATCAGCGGCTTTGATACTTTGATTTTCAATAACGTGTATATTTTTATTGCCGTATTCATTAAAATTTACACCGCCGATGTTTTCATACATCTTGGCGACAGATTGTTCCAGTGCTTTCGGATTTGATTTAACTTCTTCTCCACGGGTAGCCAAGTATATTAAAGAGTTTTGGGTCCACTGTTTTTTATAAGCATCATCGTTTGGATCTGCGCGATATGCAATGGAGGAATTTTTGATAAACGTCATTTCTTTTTTGAAGTCTTCAGATGATGAGCTGTTCGGATCAATCAGTCCGCTTCGAATTGCTCTGATATAGTCTGCATTGGCTTCATTTGTAGCGAATTTTTCAAAAAAAGCGGCTTTATCTTCTTCTGTTTTGCAAGCTTTGTATTGGCGGCGAATTTCCAACTTTTCGGCAATTAAGGCCGTTATTTCATCATGAGTCTGGCGTTGGTAGTTCTCATCCAAATTCATGGCGGCATCATGAACACCTTTTTTCTTATTGATTTGGTGTTGGCGCTCGTGAATTAGAGTTATTTCTAAATTGGCTGCTTCTTGTTCCGGAGTTGCTTCGGACGCGTGTTTGAATCCGAAATCACTCCACTTCATATCTCCCTTCCTGACGTAAATAGCATCATCATTATGACTATAATAAGCACTACTGTTACCTACCATTTGTACGGAGTCATTTTTGACGGTGATGGTGGCTTTATATTTGGCATCTATGTCCTTGCTATCCTTAGTCATATTATTTATATCTCCTAATAATTTTATGTATCTATTTTAGCACAAGAGCAAGGGTATGTCAAATAAAAAAAGACAGCCTTTTTATAGACTGTCTTTCATATTAAACCGGTTAATTACTTGCCGGGGCTCTAAAGGTATACAGACCACTCTGCGCTTGATGTTGCGTGCGTTTCAAAAGATCCGCCGGTGTTGCTGTTATCCTTGTTGTCATCAGAGCCTCCAGCTGCCCAAATAGCGCCAACGCCTCCTGCTGTTGCTGCGCCGATAATTGCAAGACATGTGAGTATCATAGCGGTAAATGTTTAAGTTGGTTAATAATACTTAGCATATTTGCGTGTGAGAGATTCCCAAATCAGTCTGTTTGACTAATCAAGGATAGGTCATATCATCAATTTTTGAATTGTCACAAGTGCTAATTTAACATAAGTTTAGAGAGATTTATAGAGCTAATAATCCTAATTACAATGTAAGTCTATTGGAAATAAGTTTTACTGTCAATCCGGAAATATTACAAATTATTGCAAAATGTTTCAATTTAGGTTACATGGAGCTTTCAGTCTACTGGTGTAATTCCCCGCCTTGCACTGGCAATCGAACCTTTTTGCGGCAGGGGCGTCCCTGCACCCATTACTTATGATGTTTTTAATGAGGAAGGGATATGTAATGGCGCGAATAACGGCCACACGAGCGTGTGGAGGCATCACCGGAATATTTGAATGGATGCATATCTGTGTTTTTCCGTCTGGCTTTCGCTTGTAATCAAACCCGCTTCTGCGGCAGGGACGTCCCTGCACCCATTACTTATGATGTTTTCTAATAGTAAGGGATATTTAATTGCGCGAATAACGGCCACACGAGCCACTACCATATTCATAATAACAAAAAAGCACCACAAGGGTGCATTTTTTGTTATTGGAGCGGGTAACGGGAATCGAACCCGCATTAAAAGCTTGGGAAGCTCTCATTCTACCATTGAATTATACCCGCACCAATGGAGTTTATCAAGAACATTACTTTTCTATTGGGCTTTGATTGAAATGGCAAGCTATTTGTTTAAAATGTGGATAAGTTTCTTAAAATCCCATTGATAAAAAAGGCTTGCATTTCTTAAATTTAAGGCGTATTTTTAGCTAACTTTAATTGAAGGATTATATCTTAATGCAAAATTTGGAACAACATCTCGGTTATACTTTTAAGGATAAGAAACTTTTGGAACAGGCACTCACTCATTCCAGTGTAACGGCGGATATTCATCGTAATTATGAAAGATTGGAGTTCTTAGGAGATAGAATTCTTGGTCTGACAATCGCTGATATGCTGTGCAGTACCTTTAAAAATGAACCTGAGGGTAGTTTAGCGCAAAGATTTGTCGGACTGGTTTGTAAAGAAACCGTTGCAGAAATTGCACGTGCGTTAGGTGTGCCGGCATACATTAAAGCGGCGAATGAAGATGTTTGTACTAAAGATAATGTGCTTTGTGATGTCGGAGAGGCACTTATTGCCGCAATTTATCTTGATAGCGGTGAAATGAATAAAGCGCGTGATTTTGTGCGTCGTAATTGGCAATCACATATAGATAAAAAATCTCAGCCAAAGAAGGACTATAAAACCCTTTTACAGGAAAAAGCCGCTGTTCTCAAATTATCAGCGCCGGTTTATGAAGTTATTTCTAAAACAGGTTTGGAACATGCGCCGATTTTTATGGTCGAAGTTGCTTTGGGGGATAAGCTTAAAGCTATCGGTAACGGTACCTCTAAGAAACATGCTGAACAAGAAGCGGCGGCAGCAATGTTAGCTGAATTGGGTGCGGAACATGAGTAATCCTCAACAAAATGAAACACGGTGCGGTTTTGTGGCACTTTTAGGTGCTCCTAATGCCGGTAAATCCACACTGACAAACCATTTTGTCGGGTCTAAAGTCAGTATCGTTTCGCCTAAAGCGCAAACCACGCGTACTACCATCAAAGGTATCGGTATTTATCATAATACACAGATTATTTTTTTGGATACACCGGGAATATTCAAACCGAAACGTCGACTTGATCGTGCTATGGTTGCTTCTGCTTGGTCAGGTGTCGGGGATGCAGATATCATTGCACTTTTGGTTGATGCTAAACGCGGTTTTGATGATGAAACGCGTGCGATTATTAATAAAATTAAACAGGATAATATTCCGGCTGTGTTAGTCTTAAATAAAACAGATTTGGTTAAAGGTGACAGGCTTTTGGAGCTTACTGCAGAACTTAATGCGGCTTATCCGTTTGCGGAAACTTTTATGATTTCTGCGCTTTCCGGCGATGGTGCCGATGAATTTTATAACTATCTGGCAGAGCATTTACCGGTCAGCCCATGGTATTATCCGGAAGAACAAATGTCTGATCTGCCGCTTAAACTTTTGGCGGCAGAAGTTGTGCGTGAAAAACTGTTTTTATATCTGCGGCAGGAATTGCCCTATGCTTTAACCGTTGAACCGGAACTCTGGCAACGTCGTGATGATGATTCTATTCGGGCGGAAATGACTATCTATGTGGAACGTGATGGCCAAAAGCAAATTGTGCTTGGTCATGGTGGAGCGATGATTAAGAAAATCGGGCAGTCGGCACGTCGTGAATTGGAAGACTTGCTTGAAGAACGTATCCATCTCTTTTTGTTTGTAAAAGTGCGTGAAAATTGGGGCGAAGATAAAGCCCGGTATAGCGATTGGAATCTTGATTTTAATTCTTAGATGAACATCTCAGTATCACTTTAGGGGGCTTTCTCTGGGGGCTACTCGGTGGAATCCCGAAACAAATGGAGCTTTGCGGCACTTCGTATTCTGGATGATGCGTTGGTATTTGCATTCGGGATGACGCATTTGAAGCGATAAGTTTTATTGATATAAGTTGACTTTTTATGAGAAATATAGTTATATACATTCACCGTGTTAAGTTTATGTTCATTATTTACTAAAATTTCTGGTTTATGAAAACAATCTTGAATTGGTTAAAGGCTAATTTTTTAGAAATAGCCTTGGTTGTTGTGACAGTGACAATGATTTCTGCAATTGATTCTGTCTTTGTTGCCGGTTTGACGATGTGGAAGTATGTCATCATTATTGCCTTTGCATTGTTTTTACAAATGGTGTGGGCAATTGGTTTGTTCCTTTTCAAACGACACTTGTCTTGGAAGTACATCCTCTGGGTGTTTGTGGCTTTTGTGGCGATGGGAGGATTTTTGGTGCATCACGTATGGTATTTCGTACCATATCGTCCTATTGTTACCGTGCTTGTGGTTGCTTTTGCGTCAGTTATGGCGGCAGCTGTTTCCGTTTTACTCATCGGTGCTCTTTCAAAAATTGATGATGGGCCGGGTGATTGTAAAACTTGGAAACATGGGGAGATAAAAAAGGAAAATGAAGCAGCGACAATGAAAGAATGACTCATGAATCTTAAATCTAAAGCGGCTCACTGATGTTATATCAGTGAGTTGTTTTTTTTATATTTAACCAAAAAAGCAGCGCTATATTCTACGGATAAGAAATCTAGAGCGCTGCTTTTAAGGAATTAGTCCATTTAGGACAGAATACATCACGTCATGTTTTGGGGTGGGCACTCCTAAAGCGCAAACACCAGAACCCCATTTACGAAAATAGTGAGCAACATGGCGACAAAATTTTAAAGGGTTCAACAATGGGGTGATATATAAAGGGTTATCAGGTTATAAAAACCATCAAACCTCGGGAAACTATAGTAATTAATGTCATAAAAATATTTATTGCACCGCTGATGTTAGGGCGTTTTTGTTTATTTGTCAATAAAAAAAGATGAAAAATTTTGTTAGCGATTTCTTAAATTTCTGAAAAACTGAATAATCGGATTAGGCTCTTCTGCCGGTGTATCTTCTTTTTTAGGGACACTCGGTGTGGTTTGGCGTAACTCCGGAAATTCTTTTTGATATCTTACAGTTGCACTATCGGCTTTTAGTTTTTGGGCCTTATCTACCCAATCTTCCGGTAGTTCTCCGGTTTTAGGATTTTTTAGTGTTGCGGTTGCACCGACGACTAATTCCAATACGTCAACATATTTTACCGTACTGTCATTTTGTAATTCTTCCGGACAAGGGCCCATTGTCATTACATTTTCGCCGATGATGAAACTGAATTCGGCCTCTCGGCGTGCTACTGATGAAGGCAGAGTTTTTTTGATAGGGTTACCGTTTTTATCTTTTATGGGGTGACCGCTTTTATCTTTAACGGTTATTTTGCTCCAAGACATATATTCTTCGCGAAAAGCTTCTTTATCCGCCTCGCTGCCGGTTCTTTTATATTGCAAATATGCTTTCATGGTATTGGTGGCGTTTTTATCAAACAGAGAATCGGCTTTGCTTTTATATATCGGATTTCCGGTTTCGCTGTATTTTCTTCTTGCTTCCAGTAATTTAAGGGCGTTTGAGGGGCTACCTAAGCTTTTGGTATGATTTTGCCATACTAAACTGAATGGTGCACATATTTCACTTTGGCAGGCAAATAACTCTTTGGCGGTGGCGGGGTGCATGCTGTCTATGATTTCATACATATAAGCTTCGTAATTATCTAACCAACTGCCGCTTTTTTGTAAATCTTTATCCCAGGTGTTGACAAGATTTTCCATATTTTTGAAACGATAACCACGGGTTACACGCTTGTTATTGATATATACAAATCCCGGACCGACAGTGGTGACGCCGCCCGCTCTTTCCCAATAGGCTTTGGCGCGAATATCTTCAAAAGTTGTCAGATAGATGAGCATTTGGTCCGTGCAGGAATTGATTTTTTCTCTAACGGAAAGATTGCCCCAGGCCACGGCGGCGGAATCTAATGTTAATGTATCGGTGACGATGGTATCCGTATTAATGCTGTCATTAGCAATAGGTTTGGCTATTTGTAATTTGGGAGTGTATTTTTTCGGAGAATTGGATTTAGATATAGTGGTATCGGCTAAGTGTTCAACATTTTGTGTGGATGAAGCCGATTTTTCCGTTTCAGCGTTTGTTTGTGCTGTTCCGGTAAGAGGTGATAATCCTATGGTTGTGCTTATTAGCCAGTTTTTTAATTTCATTTTTGTGCCTTTTTTTGGGGGTGTTTTTTTGCATACGTTTAGGTCAGTATAATTACGCTATTTGTCATTTCAAGGTTTAAAATGCTTTTTTCATAACTTTTTTTGATGGAGCGTGAAAGTATAATTTGCGCTTGACAGAGGGCGTCCCATTTGCTATCTTGCCAAGCAAGTTTGATAAAAAATAGGAGCAAAAATTATGAAGACTGTTATTGCCGTTTTAAGTGATATATTTATGAAAGCATTTGAAGATGCCGGCTATGATAAAGAACTTGGCAGAGTTGTGGTTTCCGCACGTCCGGATTTGTGCCAATATCAGGTGAACGGTGCGATGGGAGCGGCTAAAGTCTATCATAAAGCACCACTGATGATTGCTAATGATGTGATGGCAAAATTGGGGCAAAATGATGTCATTAAAGAGGTGACGGTGGTTGCTCCGGGGTTTATTAATATTACGGTTAATGATGCTTTTATCTCTGCTTATATGCAAGAGATGCTTGATACTAAAGATTGCGGATTTGAAAAAACGGAAAATCCTAAAACCATTGTTATTGATTATGGGGGACCGAATGTGGCAAAGCCATTGCACGTTGGTCATTTGCGTTCGGCAGTTATCGGTGAAGCGCTTAAAAGAATGAACAGGTATGTCGGGCATAAAGTCATTGCCGATGCGCACTTAGGTGATTGGGGATTGCAAATGGGATTGGTTATTTATGAGCTTTCTTTGCGTCAGCCTGAACTTCCGTATTTTGATGAAAATTATCAAGGTGAGTATCCGGAAGAACCACCGTTTAATTTGAAAGATTTGGAAGAAATTTATCCATGTGCTTCAGGTAAATCAAAAGAAGATGAAAATTATTTGAATGCGGCGCGGCAGGTCACTATGGAATTTCAAAAAGGACGACGCGGTTATCGAGCTTTGGGCAAGCATATTGTTAATGTTTCCGTGCCTGATTTAAAGCATAATTACGGGCGTTTAGATGTAGATTTTGATTTGTGGCTTGGTGAATCTGATGCAGATAAATACGTGCCGGATATGGTCAAAATGATGAAGGATAAGGGGCTTGCCTATATCAGTGACGGGGCTTTGGTGGTTGATGTGAAAGAAGACAGCGATACGCAACCGATACCGCCTTGTATTATTTTGAAGTCAGATGGCAGTTCAATCTACGAAACAACTGATTTGGCGACATTAGTTCAACGTGAACAAGATTTTCATCCGCATCGCGTCATGTATGTGGTTGATAAACGCCAAGAGTTGCATTTTGAACGTGTGTTCCGTTGTGCTAAAAAGACCGGAATAGTGCCGGAAGCAACTGAGCTTTCTTTTATCGGTTTCGGTACAGTTAACGGCAAAGATGGCAAGCCTTTTAAAACGCGGTCCGGTGGGGTGATGAAATTGGCTGATTTGTTGGATACTATTGAAAATAAAGTATCTATTAAAGATGCGGAAAAATTGTCTGCTGATGAATTGAAAGAATTATCACAGATTATCGGATTAGCGGCAATTAAATATGGCGATTTAATGAACCCATGCGAGAGTAATTATATTTTTGATTTGGATAAATTTGCTTCGTTTGAAGGTAATACCGGTCCGTATATTCTTTATACAATGGTCAGAATTAAATCTATTTTAGCAAAGCTTAAGGAGAAAAAAGGAACGACCGGCGGTACACCGAGATTTGCTGATTTGACATGCGATGCAGAGCGTGATTTGGCTCTCACGTTAACACGTTTTTCGCATATCGTTCATGAGGCGACTAAAAAAGATGCGCCATCAATTATTTGCTCTTATATCTATGAAATTGCTAATAAGTTTAATGTCTTTTATCATGAAAAGAAAATTTTGGCAGAGGAAAATGAGGTGGCTTTAGCATCACTGGTGGCTTTGATTATGCTTACTTTGAATGTGCTTGATATTTGCATTAATTTGTTAGGTTTTAAGGCGCCGGAGAAAATGTAATTATGTTTACGGACAGTCATTGTCACATCAAAGATGATGAAATTGCTTGGCGTGCGTATAGGGCAGGGGTATCAGTTATTCTTAATGCCGGAGAAGACTTGGATGAAGCCGGTGCACAATTAGACATGTGTGCGCGTTTTGAGCTATTACGTCATGGGGGGGAGAATGCTCCTGAGATGTGGACTTCGGCCGGAATTCATCCGGATAATGCGCCTCTTAAGCTGGATAAAATTCAAACGAAAGATATAGTTGAGGCAACAAAAAATCCGTTTGTTGTTGCCATTGGCGAATGCGGGTTAGATTATCATTATGGTGCAGAATATAAAATTGAACAAAAAGAAATGTTTAAACGCCATATTGAAGCTGCCGGTTTAACGGGCCTACCGTTGATGATACATCAGCGCGAAGCAGAAGAAGATGTGTTATCTCTGCTTGGTGAGGGCATAAGTAAATATGGAGCTTTGCAAGGGGTGATTCATTGTTTTACATCCAATCAAGAGTTTGCTGACGAAGTCAATAAATTAGGATTTTATATCTCGGCTTCGGGGATTGTTACCTTTAAAAGCGGAGAGAGTATCGCAGAGGTTTTTAAGGGCTATCCGCTCAATAAAATCCTTATTGAAACAGATAGTCCGTATTTGGCGCCGGTACCTTATCGCGGTAAAGAAAACGAACCGGCATATGTTGTTAAAACAGCGGAGAAAATTGCGCAAATCAGAGGATTGACGCTTCAGGAAATCGCGCGTATAACAAGCGATAATTTTTATCAATTATATCGAAAAGCAAAGAGGGAAAATCGTGTCTAAGGTGAT
>Ga0247610_10006502_pt1 | contig 12146 bp, 9 predicted proteins | sample 174DNAGHGhighgp2_FD_193483 | JGI IMG/M metagenome (GOLD analysis project Ga0247610, IMG submission 193483) | Sheep rumen microbial communities from Palmerston North, Manawatu-Wanganui, New Zealand - 1742 DNA GHGhigh gp2 | ecosystem: Host-associated > Mammals > Digestive system > Stomach > Rumen ...
GATGTATTTTTTTAATCTTAATTAATTTATAAAGTCTCTACTTTACCAAATATCGTACATGGTCATGGAGCACAATCAGATAAGAATCTTAATTTATAATATCTGCTTTTATCATTAGTTGGTTCAAAATATCATACATTAAGTACTCATCGTTCTATATTATCGTCTTCATCGTCGCTATAGCATCTTGTAGGTTCTTCAGAAGACCATCCATTTGGTGCAGTAACAAAGTATCATATTCATTCTATATTGTTGAAAGAAATTGGTATTCATGGATTCAATTCACATCATGGATTTAAATGTCTTTCTTTTATTATTTCTTCTAAAGATTGACTTGGATCTTTAGTATAAGTAGTAAGATATTCATAAAACCAGTCAACAGATCATTTATTTGTGCTTAAAATTGTTGATCAACTTCTAAATAAAACCCCAGCAGATTTATCATATTCATGTGTTGTATCCCAACACTCAGGAGTGATAATCCTGATTCATAAATCTGGATATGTATATTCGTATATAGTTTCATTAAAAGATTCATCATATAAACGACATACTCATTTTTTTGTCTTTATAATTGGTTCTTCAATATTTTCTGTTTGTAATTTGTATTGAGAATTATCCCTTGGGATAAATAATTCATCTTTTAGGGATCAAATTATTTCTGTCTTATATGGTTTAGATGCTCTTCTTGGAGTATGAAAATCTGTAAATTTTTCTAATTCTTCATAATCTCGTCAGTAATATACTTTTACTATATCTCAATTATTAAAACCTGTAATAGGCATATTTAAAATCATTCATGTTCTAAGAGGTGTATTTCATGGATCACTTATTGAAAAGCTTGTACTTATAGGATCACTAGCAGGAGTCTCTGCTATAAAATAATATCATGTAAATTCAGGTTCTACTATTGTTTGATTTTCTAATTTTTTTTTAAGCATTGCTTCTCTTTCTTCTTTTGTTTTATAGAACTTCGTATATGCATCAAAAATATATGTACCTGGTAATTCTCATTCAACATATTCAGGAGAAGCTTCTTTTAATCATGTTACTTTACGAAAAGTTTTTAGATCCGTATAATATGGTTCTAGCAATGTTAAATCTGTTTCTTCAGCAATAAATTCATTATATTCATGTGGTGTAACCAATATTTCATTTTCTTTTAATATAACAGGGACACAGGCTGTCTCTGGTGTTTCACTACATATTTTTCAACCAGTCCAATTATCAACTTCAGATTCATTTATTATATTTCACTCTTTTTTAAAATCTTCTAATGTAATAGTTCCATTAGGCCACTGTAATAATCAATATTCACTAAATTCTTCTTCATATTGTTGATTATTACATCCTGTAAGTAATAAACTACCAATTAACAAAGTAGTTAAAAGTCAGATTTTTTTCATCTTTATATATCTTTAATTTTTAAAACAACGAACCGAAAAAACGGCTGAACGATAACTTCTAGAACTCGTGATAGCCGAATTCGTAGATGTTTGTGTAAACCATGATGGACTAGATGATCGATAATATCAGACACTTCATCTATCATGAGGAGTTACATCATTATTAAAACGAAGTCATCATGCCCATGGTAATAACAAATCATCTCTTAATTTTCGTCATAAATAAACTCAATCGCTTTCTAATTCTTTTGGATATTCAATTGATTTTCGGATAGAAATTAGCTTCTTCCATTCTATATAACTAGGTACATGAAATCATTCTGGGCATGGTCATTGTCTTTCTTCTCTTGGATTTCATGTATCTCAAACATAATCCTCTAAACTATATTCACCAAAATAATCACGAGGAGCTCAATATTTTTCTACTTCTTCTGGCCTTAACTTATCATCTCAACTTCATCACCATAGATTATCATTATTAATTTCCATATAATCATAATTATGATAATTAACCATTTGATCATATCATGATAACCATACATACATAACATCATTTTTATAAGGATTGTTTGGTCAATATTTTAGAGTTTCTTCTGCTTTTACTTTAACATTTCAAGTCTTTATTCATTTTTCTTTAGAGAATCCGTAGTTATTTCATCGTTGAAAATAATATCAAAAAGATTCTTCTCATGTTCAAACGATAGTTGCTCATAGATTTTTGTCCATTATAGTTACAGATTCTTCTCAATTATCTAATGTAATTGTTCATTCTTCAGGATTATGTTGTATTCAGTGTAGTTCTATACTTATCTCTTTAATTTCAGGAAAATTATGATTCAAACTGTTTTGGTGGTAGATATGACAAGCTAATTTTGATGCTTCTATGATGAAACTATTAGCTTCAGGCAGTGATCAGATAAATCTGGATGCTCATTTACAGTCAGACTCAGGCGTCTTGTTCTTTGGGATTAAATAAAGAGCTTTTTCAAATCATTCACCAAACACAAAAGGAAGAATAACATCCCCAGATAAAGTTTCTTTTCTATTAAGTTCAATAACACAATTATTTTCCCAATTTTTAATAGGTTCCATAACAAAAGGATATGGATTCACATTATAAAAAGCTGATGCATTATTTATTGTTGAGTATGTAACTGTGGGAAAGTGCTCTCAATCTTTTTCATATCACTCTTTTACAATATCTCATGAAAACATAGGAAACGAAATTCAACTATCTTTGATTCTTTCATAGCATTGAATATATGTTGAAGATGGATTTTCTACAGATATTTCATTATTACGAACTGAAATAGACAATCATCAATTTTTTAAGAGTAATCTTCTACCATTATCCTTTAATTCAAAATCTCCATTTAAAATTTCAGAATTTGTTGTAAATTTAAAATTAAGTGATTGAAATATATCTGTGAAATATACTTTTAGCATATAGTCATACTGATTATCTTCTTCTCATAGGCTAATTATTTCCACAGGAACTTTATTTTTATTCATAACATCAATGATTTCTCATGAAAAGATGAGAGAATCTACTGTAAAATTAGTTACCCCTTCATTACTCTGGGAAATTATTTCTTCATTCAAAGAATTATTGCATCCTGTAAGTAATAAACCAGCTACTAATAAAGTAGTTAATAATCAGATTTTTTTCATGTTTATTTAGTTGTTATAAAATAGTAGTTACCGTTATTCATAAATCTTGTTCACATCTTGAAAGAGGTTGTATTTCTTTTTTCTTCTCCGAATCTTCACCATATCTTGGTCCTGTAATCATATTACATTGATATAATTTTCGTGTTCAATCTTCATTAAATTTATACATTCATTCTAAAAGTCATTGATAATAAATATTATCTTCAGACCAGTATTCTCTTTGGAAATGTAAGTATAGGTCCTTTCAATCAAAAGTTAATTCTATATCTCATAATGGATAGTCTAATGGATATTTTTCTAGGTTTATCTCAGCAAAATCTTGTCGATGAGTATCTCACGCTTTTAATAACATGATTCTCATCCAATCTATTACTGAATCTTGTTTGAAAAAATTATATCAATCCATTATTCATAAAGCATAGTCTCAAATCATATACATACTTCTAATAACAGAATAATGATAATTTATTGGTGTATAGTTTTCATCAAAATCACTAAATTGTCATGTTCTTTTTATAAGAACTTTGTTTTCTTTTAATGTATTTAACAAATCTTCAAGTTTTATTTTACTTAATTTAGGACTTCTTCATATTAAATCATAAGAAAAATATTCACATACCGATCTAACCACTTCATCTTTAGAATTATCTTCGCATATACGAAACAATAAAGATAATACTTTTAAAATAGCATCTTTATCATTAGCTTTAGAATATATTTCTGATGATAATTTTAAAAATATTTTATGATATTTTTCATTAATTCATCAAAAAGAATCTCGTTCTTTTCTTAAATCATTGTGTATTCTATTAGAATCTCATTCTTTCTCTATTATCGTTTCCCATCATCATAATTTTGATATTCTATGATTTTGGAAATTTGTGAACGGATCATGGCTCACAAAGCTACAACAAGTTGTAGACATTTCTCTAGTTCATTTTATCTCTGTGAATTTTGCAAAAGATAATTCATTTTCGCAATATTCTTTCCGTTCACTATCTGTATTATTATTACAATTCCGGTTCTTTTTAAAGTCTGCATATGCATTAGTAAAATTTAACGATAATGTTGTTAACAATAATCCGCAAGATAATAAAGAAATTAAAAGTCAGATTTTTTTCATTTCCTTATTAAAATAAATAAAAATTTAATGAAAAAATTCATCAATCCATTCATACCCACTTCACTTCAAAATCTCAAAATTATCTCAATCTCAACTATCTATTTTATCCATTGTATCAACTACACTCTCAAACGGACTTACCGCTAAATTCGAGAGAAATATACTTCATTTATGATGTTGAAATACAGCCCAAGCATCAAACAAATCTCATGATGAATTTTGCCGTACACTTTTCCTGTAAATCTGTTTACAATCATAAGAACCATTCATAAATTTTAGACAATCTTTGGAAACTACGAGATTATTATTTTTTCTAACTACAAAATCTTCTGGTAAATATTTTTTCATTATTTTATTACTCCTTTCAATAAAAAACACTGGTCAAATATCAATATTTCAGTTCAAAAAAAGTACTACAAAAACTAAGATAATCATTGAAAATGTACTAAATAGTATTCGTTTTAAATTTTTCATATCTTAGTATATTAGTCTTTAAAACAACGTAAAGAGAATCAGGCTCCACGTGATAAATCATTCTCTGAATGAGAAGAATATAAAGCCTGGCTATGTGCTAAATTTCAGTTTCTACTTGGAGTAGAAGACCATAGTCATCGATGCTCTCATTGTCACCAAGATCATCAATACTCAAAATCACGAGAACCCGCATAAGGAATTAACACTTCATCTTCAAAACTATGATTGTTTGGATCATCTCAAATTCATCGATAATAATAGTAAAACGCCCAAAGCATTCCACGTAATTCATCATAGGTTGGTACATGATATCATTCAGGACATGGTCATCTTCTAAAATCTGGTTCCTTGTGGATTAACTTTCCTTCATTTAAAGCTCATCATCGTAAATCATCATTATGTTCATCGTTTACCCAATAATCTCTGGATGTATTTATATTCTTAGTCTGAGGTGTAATAAAAACATTGTTATTTAAATGGTTATCTGGTCAATAGATTTCAGGATGCTCTAATTTCTTTGATGATTTCTCTATCTCTCAACTCCATGGAAAGCAATAATTATTTCACCATTGAAAAAAGCATCAATATGAATCTTCACCTGTTCAAGCTACATTTGCTCATAAATTTTTATCCATAAATGTGTATGAGTAAAATCAATCCGAAACTGTGAAAGTTCCTTCTTCCACATTATGAAATATTCAGGCTTCTAACATTTCATCTCTTTTTTTCTGTCATAAATCCATTGATAATAAATTAGTTGGCTTTCATGACCAGGTCACCATACAATTAAAATTTTCATTAGCTGGTTCAATTGCTCAATATATTGTATCTAATGGTAGTCAAACATGATTATTTGTGATAGATTCTTTACATTTATCAGTTAATTCATCATAACTTTTTAATTTTCTAATCCAAAAACCTCAAGGAAAAACTGAAAGTTTAAATCAGAAAGGTTCAGAATTAAATGGTTCTGCATCATAATTTCACATATCGATTAGACATGATTCATCAAATCATGGTAATTTTCATTGAAGGAATAGATATTTTCGATTATTCTTTTCACTACTTTGGCAGTACATTGTTAAATCTGGTCAAATCGAAATAAGATGATAATCTTTTCAAAAAGCATCTACAAAATCTCAGTTTGATGTTTTCAATTCTAATAATCAGTGTTTTCAATCTAAATCTTCATTTATCTCTATTTTAATATCTGAGTTTGATAATAATTTTTCTGAAAAGATTGAAAAAGTAAGTGGATAATAAATATGTTCATCCTCAAATATTGTTGTTTCATATTTGTAAATATATCATGAATCTACTTTTTCATAAGTTATGAATTGTTCTCATGAATCTATTTCTATAGGATTTTCAGGTGCGGTACATCCTGTAAGTAATAAACCACCAACTAATAAAGTAGTTAAAAGTCAGATTTTTTTCATGCTTGTTTTTAGTTTAAATAAATTATATAATTTTATCTATATTTCATATAGATAATAAAAAAGAATATATTCAAGAAATTAACAATAGAATTCATACTATAACCTTAAGTACTTTTACCCATGTTTTCTTTCATTTTACTGAACTAAAACAGAAATAACTTCATAGTCATAGAATTATAGATAATATAAATCACCACATACTTAGGAATGGTAATTTATGTGCAAAATCTGGTGTAATATAAGAACAGCTATCATTGTATGTAATGTCTATCATGTGATTTGCAATTATGTATTTTTGTATAACATTTATTATCATAAATAAGCAAATCACAAGAAAACAAGCAGTACTAATTCTCCTTTCTAAAATTTTATTTTTTCAAAAATCTATAGAAAACATAACTATAGAAAACAATAGTCAAAATAGAGGAAGTACAAATATGGTAAAATCTATTATACAATTACGCATATTCGGACAAGCATCTATTCCCCATCCTTCATTATTTAAATACAAGAAAAAATAAACAATAGGAAAAGATATAGAAACTAATAATAATCGAAATATCCGTTTTAAATATACATTATTTTTCTTCATAATTTAAAAACAATTTTATAAAGTTTCTATTTTACCAAATATAGATGGATAGTTTTGGAATCTTATTTTATAATATCTTCATTTATCGTTTGCAGGCTCAAAGAATTGAATATGAGCTTCATTTGCAACACTATAATCATCTTCATCATCAGGGAAACATCTTACATTATTTATTGTGCTACTATATATTCAATCCTCAACTTTTATGATATAATATCCTATTCAGTTAGCTCCTTTTAATCAATCAGCATCAACTCATGATTCTAATAAACATCATGGATTTAAATGTCTTTCTTTTATAATGTCTTCTAATGATTCATTTTCTCATTTTGAATAAATCTTAATGTATTCAACCCAAGATGGAGGAACATTATCTTTTCATGTTTTTCTAATCTCTACTCAATTTCTAACAAATAAATTATATGGATCTGCTGCAGGAAATTGATATCTCCATCCAAGAGGTGTTGATATTCTTATTCATAGATCATTGAATGTATATGTATATCATGTTTCATTTTTTACATATACTCATCAATCTATTTCTCATTGATAAACATAATAATCGATAATTGGTTTCTCTTGATATCCTGAATACTGTAATTCATATGGAATATTGTTTCTCTTTTTGAAATATTCATCTTTTACGTTTCATAAGTTCTTAATTGAACTAATCTTTCAAATTTTAGCATATGTTCACAATTCAGCTCCTTCTGTTTTTCAATCAAACTCTATTTGTAGAAGATCTCATCTTTTATATCAAACGCTCTTTATCTCAACTCATTTATTTATAGGAAGTCATGAAGTATTAGGATTATAAACAAAAACAATACTTGTATCATCATAAAAATTAGGATCAACTACTATTCATACAAAGTTTGGTCATTGAGATTCGTGTGTTTCGATAGGCTCTTTAACTTTTTGGAATTTAAAACTAGCTCATTTTGTAGTATTGATTGTTAGATAATCTGGTTGTAAGTAAATTTGAGCACCATTTAGAATAAACTCTTTTTCAGCATCCATTAAAAGTTTCCATTCACATGCCATTTCAGTTTGAATTTGTTCTTTTACACTAATTGTGTTTCAACTTATTGAATAGTTTGGAGCACTTATGCTATTACAGAATGTTGCATATATATCTTTATCAGTAATATTTAATGAAATATAACTATCATATCCATCATAATTTATTTCATTAACATCATTGAATCATACAAGAGAGTATTTTCATTGGATTGTTTTATTAGTAAGTTCTTCACATGTATTATTTTCTGTAACTCAGAAATTATAACCTAGTTTTACTCCAGCAGCATTTAAGAAACATCAATTTGAATAAACCTTTCAATCTTCTCAACAAACTGGATCATAAAGCTCTACACAACTAAGATATTCAGCCTCATTTAAATTATCACTTCTCATAAGCATTAACATTACATATCACCTTACTTCTTGTAAATTTGGATCATCATTAGTGATTATTCATCTAGCTTTTAATCTGTATAAGTGTGAAGAATAATATACATCCTCTCAATCTGGAGTTCAATATAACATTCTGGAAAGAACTGTTCAAAATTCAGCTCTTGTAACATAATCATTAGGTCTAAAATCTGATATTCATTGTCACATTAATCATAACTGACAACTTTCAGTCATATATTGAACAAGATCAGCAGATACATTAGAATTTAAAAACAAACAAGATTTAGTTGTATCTGGTGTTTTTCATAATATATTTTTAGCATAATTAGTTATCATTTTAGCCATTTCTGCTCTTGTAATATATCCATTCATATTTGCTTTATCTATAGAATCCATAGTAGTAATTCCATTTTTATAAGCAAAATCATAAGCTTTTTGAAATTCTTCCGAATAATGAGGTTTGAATACATCAAATTTAACTTCTTCTGCATTAATATAATTTCAACTTAATCATATGAATGCAATGCTACCAAGTAATAGAGTAGATAATAACCAGATTTTTTTCATTTTTTTATTATATAAAATAAATCAAAATCTTACCTCATTTATAATCATAACGAAACACATTTCAATATGTGGCAACTTTTTCATTTGAATAGAATAACATAATATTAACTTCAAATCCGAAGTTTTACTTAATAAATTAATCTATACAGGGAATCATATCATATCTACAATTAGGATGTAATGATTGTTATATTTTTTGATTTTTATAATTTTTACATATCTTACCTGTTATTTCAGATTTAAGATTATTTTAAGATTGATATGTATAATGCCATCGTCAAAATGAATAACATTTATATTTTAACCAATATACAACCATGAAAAAACTATTACTCTCAATAGCGTTCGTATTTTGAATGGCTATTGTCTTACAATGATGCACAAGCAACCTAACTCCTGAAAAAGTTGCTGAAATGAATGAGAATCCTTCAACGGTTAGTGATTCTCAAACTAAGACAACGAACATTACTCAAACCAAATGAGCGATTTATTCAGCATCAGAATTATTTACTGATAGAGATTTAGAGCAAACTGCTGATTTGAAAGGTGCTAAATATTATACAGTCTCGGACGGAGAGGATATTACTATTACTGAGGAATGAGTGTATGTCCTTCAATGAACTGCTAAGAATGTAACAGTATTTGTAGAAGCTGATAAAGAAGCGAAAGTTCAGATTGTGCTTGATGGGGTAAGTATTACTAATACAGATTCGCCATGTATCTATGTAAAACAAGCTGATAAAGTTTTTGTGACTACTACTGATAGTGAAAATACTTTAGAAGTTACGAATGAATTTGTAGATGATGGAGAAACCAACACAAATGGTGTAATCTTTTCCAAAGAAGATATTACTCTAAACGGAGTAGGAACTTTAAGCATCAATTCTACAAAAAACTGAATAGTTTGAAAAGATGACCTAAAAATTACAGGTGGAACTTACAATATCAGAGCTTCTAAGAAAACAATAGATGCAAATGATTCAATCAGAATTTTAGATGGAACTTTTGTACTTAATGCACAAACAGACTGACTACATGCAGAAAATAGTGATAATGATAGTGTGGGTTATATTTATATTTGATGATGAGATTTTACGATAAATGCATGAGATGATGCTATACATGCTACAAGTATTGTTCAGATTGATGATTGAAATTTCGTTATAAATTGAGCTGAATGAATTGAATGAACATATATTCAGATAAATTGATGAAATATTGATATTACTGCTACTGATGATGGAATAAATGCTGCACATAAATCAGATTCTTATGAAATTGCTGTAATGTTTAATGGTTGATATACCAAAATCACTATGTGAGCATGAGATACTGACTGAGTAGATTCAAATGGAAATCTGTATATTTATGGATGAACGATAGATATTTCAGCAAGATCACCAGCTGATTATGATGGAGAGGTAGCATTTGAATGATGAAAATTGATTATTGATGGTGAAGAATATACTTATGTGCCAAATCAAATGATGGAATGAAGTAGATGATGAATGGGTGGATGAATGTGACCAAGATGATGAGAAATGTGAGAAATGCCACAGTGAATGTGAAGCTGAGATATGAGATGAATGCCAAATTGAGAAATGCCAAACTGAGAAATGAAAGGAGGTAGATGACACTGAAATTGGAATCCACAAGAGAGTCAAACAAATAACTAAAAAAATTTATATCTTAACGATATACAAAATGACTAGACAAGAAACTTCTAGATTGAAAAATGCTATGCAAAATCATGATTATGTAGCTCGGAAACAATTGACTGAATGAGAAAGTATTAATAGGAAAATAAACAACCGAGAAGACTTTGAAAAATTTATCCAAATATATAGTATATACCTAGATGTAAAGGAAAAGATGACTAAGTTATGAATTAATAAAAATGAATTAACACAATTTCAAGAGATGATAGCATAAAAAATCTCCCGGCCTCCCTCGGAGTACTCCGTGGTCGGCCACCCTCTTTAAAAAGAGGGAAAAAAATTTTTGCTCCTTTTTAAAGGAGCTGGCGATCCCGATTTTATCGGGAGAGACTGAGGATTTTATTCTTCACTGCTAAATATTTTATATAGACAACAAAAGGATATGAAAAAATGACTCAAAACATCTACAAAAATTAGTCTGAAATTTACATTATTCACTGTGATAATTGTTCTACTTTTTGGAATTTTTGCAAATGTCATATTTTTCAAAATGTGGTGGAGATCTATAAATATTGATATACAATGAGACAAAATGCGAGCAAAAGAGATAATGATGCACGAGCCTCCAATGTGACCAAATTGACAAGATTTCAAAAAAAAATTTATAAACCATCTTTCAATTACTACTGATTCTGAAGAATATCAAGAACTGCAAAAGAATGAAATTTTGAAATGATATGGGATTAGTAAACTTGAAACATCATATTTCTATTTCCATAAAATAAATGACACAGTAATCGTGAGAGATATCACACCAAACATCCAAGCACAAAAAAATTTATTGTTTATATCAATATATTTATTGGTATTCTTTGGAATTTTATCTTATATTTTATCAATATATTTTGTAAAGACATCACTAAACAGATTGAATGATTTAGTTGAATATGTGAAATGACTAAATCTGAATAATTTGGAAAAAAAATTTGAAATTATTGGTCGTGAAGACGATGAAATCAATATCTTGGCAAGCAAAATCAATGCTGTGACAGATAGAATCAACCAACAGACATTGGCTTTGAAAGATTTTATTTCAAATGCATCACATGAACTAAAGACTCCTCTCATGAGCATAAATTCAGAGATTGACTACTCTCTCAAAGCAAAAAAATACAAAGAATGAATGGAAAATGTAAAATCAGAAATTTGAAATATCAATAATTTATTGGATGAATTAGTATTGATAAGCAAATTAGATTCTGGCACAGAATTAAACAAGACAGACAAAGATGTCAGCGAAGTTGTAAAATCAGTTGTGAATATGGTTGAGAAAAAGTACAATGATAAATGATTGAAAGTGAATATTGATATAGATAAAGTAGAGAAAAAGGTACACAACAGTAGCTTTGAAATCATTGCAAAAAATTTGATTGAAAATGCTTTCAAATATACAGAAAAATGAAGTATAAAAATCACATTAAACGGGCAAGAATTCAGTGTAAAAGATAGCTGAATCTGAATCAACAAAGAAAATTTGGATAAAATTTGGGATAGATTTTGGCAAGAAGACAGTTCTAAGACAGATACGACAAGTTTTGGTTTAGGACTATACTTAGTGAAACTTCTAGTAGAAAAGCATTGACGAAAAATATCAGTAGAAAGTGAAAAATGAAAATGAAGTGAATTTAAAATATTGTGGTAATCATCCCCAAGCCCCTTCCTTGAAAAGGAAGGGGATGTTCCCCTCTTTTTCAAAGAGGGGTTAGGGGTGATTTTAATTTTTAATTCTTAATTATTTAT
>Ga0247610_10006504_pt1 | contig 12145 bp, 13 predicted proteins | sample 174DNAGHGhighgp2_FD_193483 | JGI IMG/M metagenome (GOLD analysis project Ga0247610, IMG submission 193483) | Sheep rumen microbial communities from Palmerston North, Manawatu-Wanganui, New Zealand - 1742 DNA GHGhigh gp2 | ecosystem: Host-associated > Mammals > Digestive system > Stomach > Rumen...
GAATCGCTAAAAGTCCTTACCTTTGCACCCGCAAAAACGAAAATCGCGGAGTGGAGCAGTTGGTAGCTCGCCAGGCTCATAACCTGGAGGTCGTTCGTTCGAGTCGGACCTCCGCAACGAAGAAACCCAAGTGAAAGGGCTGTGTCACAACAAATTGACGCAGCCCTTTAATTTCCTTTTCCAAATTAAAATGAAAACCTCACATCTGTTGCTTCTGTTGCTGATAGCAGTTAGCTTTGTTGGCTGTAAACCGCAAACCACCCAGTCGGGATTCGTGCGTCACGAGGGCATCGGCCTAACGCTCGACGGAAAACCATACACCTTCGTCGGAGTCAACTTCTGGTACGGAGCCATCCTCGCTTCTGAGGGGCAGGGCGGTGACCGCCAGCGTCTCTGCCACGAGTTGGATTTGCTTCATGGACTCGGTCTGGACAACCTGCGCATCCTTGTCGGCAGCGATGGCGAACACGGCGTGAAGCCCAAGGTTGAACCCACTCTGCAAAAGGCCCCGGGCGTGTATAACGACACTATCCTGGCCGGTCTTGACTATTTGCTTCTTGAGATGGGCAAGCGTGACATGAAAGCCGTACTCTACCTGAACAACTCTTGGGAGTGGAGCGGCGGCTACGGCTACTATTTGGAGCAGGCAGGAAAAGGCAAAGCCCTGCTTCCGGAGGTTGATGGCTACGATGCCTTCGTCCGTTATGTGGCGCAGTTTGCCACTTGTGAGCAGGCCCATCAGCTGTTCTACGATTACGTGCGTTTCATCGTCTCCCGCAAGAACCGTTACACCGACTTGGCTTATTACGATGACCCGGTGATAATGGCCTGGCAGATAGGCAACGAGCCGCGTCCCTTCAGCAAAGAAGCCAAACAGCCCTTCGCCAAGTGGCTCAGCGAGACGTCGGCCCTCATCAGAAGCCTCGACCCAAACCACCTTATCTCCGTCGGCTCTGAAGGCATCGTTGGCTGCGAGATGGATTCAGCACTCTACAATCAGATTTCCAGCGACCCCAACATCGACTACCTCACGGCTCACGTCTGGCCTTACAACTGGGGGTGGGCGCGGCGTGACTCTCTGCTGGCCGATGTGTCTCAGTCGTGCCAAAACACCGTAGAATATCTGCGCCCCCACTTCGCCATAGCCCGTCAGCTTCGGAAACCTCTGGTAATCGAGGAGTTCGGCTATCCCCGCGACGGTTTCCTATACCTACCCGGCAGCCCCACAGAGGCCCGTGACCGCTATTATGACTTCGTTCTGTCGCTCGTTCGCAGTGAGCCCACCGTCAGCGGCTGCAACTTCTGGGCTTGGGGCGGCGATGTCCTTCCCAAGCATGAGCGCTGGCAGCCAGGCGACCCCTATGTGGGCGACCCCGCCCAGGAACCGCAGGGGCTATACTCCGTTTTCCTCTGCGACACCACCACACTAAAGCTTTTGACCGTTGAGTAGCCCCCAAGTTTTTCTGACAACGAATTTACCGAATTGCTCTTATCCGTGAGGACTTTCAATTCGTTCGTTGAGTGCTCGAAAATAGATGCTGGTCCAAGTTTGGGTTGACCATGGTCAAACCTGCATTTGACCGTGGTCAAAACCACATTTGACCGTGGTCAAAATGAAATTACACCATATACCGTTAGCCGCTTGCTATGCATCGGAGGACTTCTGCCATCCGGTCAAGGCGTGTCTGCCACGTGTCTGCCAGTTGTAGAGGCCTCGAAAACCTTCACGCTCATGCTCAGGACGAAAAAACTCTTACGCGCGCGCGTTTTTCTTTTTTTCTTTCTCTCTCTTTTCACCCTTTTCTTTCTTTTTCTTTTCTTTCTTAATAAAGGGGGTATGGGGGGAAAACTCTTCTTTCGTTTCTTTTCCTTTCTTTGTATCTGGAACGATTTTTATTCCAGTTTTTTCGATTTTTTGCCTTTTACACCGTCTTAATAGGGGAAATGTTAGTTTCTAATCGGGTGATACTTAGATAGTTAGTTTCTTGATTATTAGGTTGTCAAAAGTCTTCCAGTTTTGTGCCATCTTTTATTCAAAGAGACCAATATGTACGCGAATTGCTGAGTAAGCGATGGAATGGTAAGGTTAAGAATATCACCGGAATACGCCGCTGCGGGAAATCGTTCCTACTATCTACCCTCTACAAAGGCATTTATCTATCTTTCTTTTAAGCAGTTCCATATATGGCATAATCACATTTTAGATGTGTAAATCATTAGTGTCCCGTTAAAATCGGGACGAGTTAAATATTAATCAAATAACCCCGAATAAGGGGAGCAAATTGTTCTTTGACATCGTTGAAATTAGTCTTATCGAACAAGTCTCGAAGGTGAGTTTTGTCTGTCAATGAGATGCTAAGAATCTGCAAGACCTCATAGGTCGAGCGTTCCAATCGCATATCATGTTGGACAATAGCCACGAGACAGTATGTGATAATTGCCACACTGATTTGTATACGGACAGCATTCTCCGTCGTCCCCCAGAATCTCTTAATCTTCGGAGGCTTTTTCGTAGGATTTCGGATAAAATAATGGTCTGTAGAGCATTTTTCCATGGAAAAGTTTGGGGCGTAATCATCTTTTTTCTATTTTTGCAGCGGCTTCGGGGGAGAAATCCCGAACCGCAGATGCATTAGCTTATTATTTCGCACTTACCGAAAAGACCTAGGAAATCATTTTGGAATAGTTCGATTGATGAGCAGAGGGAACGCCGAAGATAGGCATCCCCTCACAACCTTTATTAGCTATGCACACGCTTTGGCGTGGAGCATTCTTATAAGGTTGTAGGGGTTCCAATTCCTAGGTCTGCCCCTCAGGTAAGTGAATAAGAGTGGCCACGCCATTTTTATGTCCTTCCGCTGTTGTGTCCGTAGCTGTTAGAGATTGCCAAATGGAAAGTCTTTATGACATAATAAATGTTTAACTTAATTTAAAATCAAATGAAAAGAGTATTGATTTCAGCGACTTTGCTCATCGGAATGATAGCAAGCGCAATGGTGTTCAGTTCGTTTACTTTATCCCAACCCATTGCTACTTCAAGTGTAAATAGTACCCAGGAGGCCGTTTATTGGAGAGGTAAAGCTTATACTAGAATCGGCTTTTGGCTAGAGCTAAAGGTATACCAGTCTCCTAATACTTGTAATGATTATTATGCCGTAGTAATAGATGCTTCTCAAGTGAGCGATAAAAAAGATGCAATAGGAGAGAAACTTGTCGTAAAGAATAATGGAAAGAAATATTATGTATCTTGGAAGGATCAAGAATTTTATTTCGAAATGAAATAACCCTAAACGACTATGGATATTGATTATTCGACAATTGATGTCAACGTAAGGATGAAATACGAAGATGACCCTCCTTACGGAATGCATGAAACAACCGATACATAATCAGGCGATACACATCACACAGACTGGGATGCCGAAACAAATTCAAGGACTTCCTATGATATAGATTCTGATGGGAATGTTTCCAATATGCATTCAACGAATCAAGACTACGATAAAGGTGATTCAAGAAGACATTAAAGATTAAAACAAAGTTCTGGCCAAGTTCTAGAACAATGTCTAGCCTAATTTCTCGTTTTCAGTATATAAAACTGAAGACGAGAAATTTGCTTTACGACTTACATATTTCTGCTGCAATATCGTTGAGATGCTGGCATCCCTTAACAACCCATTGCCCATCAACACACGACTTAATGTAGAATAGACTGTTGATTGTCGTTTTTCCATGAAGTCATTTACGGATAATCTGAATTCATTCCTCAAAAATGTTTCTTGATTTTGAGCTTAATTATTTAACAGTTTAAGGGATATATGAACATGAAAAAGCCTTTCAACGATAAGTTGAAAGGCGTAGTAAAAAGTAGATGCATTGCGACACGTAGGACCTCTTAAAAATAGAATCGAATTATTATTTCTTTTCTTTGATACAGTCTTTTTCTAATTTTGCAGCTTGATCTTTGGTGATTTCCTTACGAATAATGAAGGTTTTGTTATTGTCGTCTAGATTTATATCTAATACTTGCCATCCCTTACACATAAAGTAGGATATGCATGCCGAGAAATTATTGAACACTACTTCTTTTCCACTCTCATCTTTGTAGATATAGTCTGAATACCCCCCCTTACATGTAGAAGCCGTCATACAATATGCGGTTGATGGCAAATAATTACTGCCACTTTTATAAACTACAATGCCAACTTCATAATACTTTCCATCTTCATTGTAAACTCTCTGTGCACTTAATTGAATACATGTGCACATACAAATCAAAGCAATTAGAATCTTTTTCATATAAAATAAAGTTTTGAGAATAATTATATTATTTGCTACAATGATAGTAATAATTTCGTAAAGGGCATGTCAAGCTTGTTTCGCTTTGCGGTTCAGTTCGTTCATGGCCATCTTGAAATATTCAATGGCTTGCTTCAGAGGAGCTAAGTCGTTCTTGACGATGCTGAAGACTTCGTCTGCATCCACTTCGAAGTAGTGGTGAGCCATGATGTCTCGTGCTCCCATCACCTTTTTCCAATCAATAGAAGGATAAGTGGGTAAGAGTTTCTTCTCGGTTAGTTTGTCGAGCGTTTTGACAGCTTCACCCAAAGCGATGATAACCATGCAAGCAGCATCAAGTTTCTCCATGCCAAAAGGTGACAGGAGAAAATCATCGACTGTATGTATTTGTACAGTACGTTCCTGTAGTCTTGTGATGGCTATATTCTTCAGGGTCTCTTCGATCATTTGAAGTCTCTCAATAGACTCGAATTCCATACTTCAGTATTTGTTGTTTAAATACAGGGTTCATGCCTTCTCTCATGCGCACCACATCAGCGTCGCAGCCCAGAAGTTCCTCAAGATAAACCTTTACGCCTGCCCGATTGAACAGATTGGGCACCATCTCAACGCAGACATCAACATCGCTACCCTCATGCTGCAGGCCTTTGGCCAAAGAGCCGAAGAGCATTATGGAGTGCACACCATAGTGTTCGTCAAGATACTGGCGTGTGGAACGTAACTTTTCTATGGTTTCGGTTTGATCCAACATAAATGAGGGATGCTTTTATGGGTTTCACGCCACAAAAGTAGGAATGTTTTCTGAATCAGCCAAAAGAATCAAAGATTTTTAGTCGTTAGGCCATAAAAAAGCCTCTCCGAGGGGGCGAAGAGGCATATAGAATCTAAGCGGACGCTTCTGTCTAAATGTCTAATCTAGTCTGGTTTATTTCATAAACAGTTAAAAGGTTAAAGGGTTAAAAGGTTTAGGTGGAACGCCGAAGCGTCTATTATACGGCTATGCCGGTTCGCATCACGTCATCATAGAGAGGTGACCATCGGTCATCTGCCATAAGGACGGGTTCAATGAGAAGGCTCACTTTGTCTACATCACGCCAGAGGTTTTTAGAAATTTCAAGCTTCTGATCTCCGTAAGTCGGCACAATTACAGCGATATCTATATCGCTCCAAGGATTGGCATAACCTTTACTATAAGAGCCATACAGAAAGACCTTTGCCTTATTCTTAAAACGTGGAGCTATCACACGTTTATAAGCACGAACAAGGTCTAGAGCCTCTTCTTGAGTTAGAGTTTTTGGAGTATCCATTGATAAATCTGTTTTGTCTGATCCAAGATATAACGACAAGCAACTTCGTTAAGCGTGTTTGCTACATCTAGATTATCTTCATTTGTCCAGCTCTTGTACAAATTCGTCCATCATGCGATGAACCTCATCTTGTGTATAGTATTCGCCTGCCGCATATTGAGCCTCTGATTCTGCCACCCGAGAATGTAATTCTTCCAAAGTGTAAGGTTGCAGATGTCTTTCTGCTCTCATCAGAGCGATTAATTGATTTGCATACTCTGTGAGTTGCTGTTTCAACAAATCGACATTATATGTCTGGGGTACATCGAGAGAAAGGTCTATTGTAGCTGTCATAATAGATATACTAATTTGGGGGCAAAGATAATACAAATTGAGAAAAAAGAAAAAATAAAGAAAAAAATAAAGAAAAAAATAAAGAAAAAAATAAAGAAAAAAATAAAGAAAAAAATGCTGAATTAGTTAAGAAACACCAGTTCAGCATGATGTTATGCAACCTTCATCATTTTAAGCCTAAATAATTGATTCACAAGAAACTAGTTCAAAATAAACCTACACTAAACCTACATCAAACCTACATGGAACCTACATGATGATGGTTGCATGTAGTTTTGATGTAGGTTTGTTTCGATGCAACCTTCTATTACTCAGCGGTTTAAACAGAAAATGATGAAGGTAGTCATTATTTAGGCGAGGTCAAAAAATTGATGCAGGTTCAACAACATTCTGATGCTGAACGAAAGCAGGTTCGATGCTGTACGAAAGGCACTTCGATGCTGAACGATTTTTCAAAGGTCAATAGGAGGTTCGCATTTGCTCCTATTGTTGGTAGTTATGAAGTTAAGTAGTTATCGCTTCGCTCGCCCTTCGGGCTGTAGTTAAGCCGTTACCCGTGCGGCTGATTTCTCTGCTCTTTGACTTTTGGCTTAACTTCTTTAACTTCGGATTTCTTAACTACTTCAGAAAGAAGTACTGTCAAATGCATCAAGGTGTAAGGGTGATTACATCAAGGTGTAAGTGCGATTACATCAAGGTGTATTTGCCATTTGACCTTGGTCAAAAGTGGTTTTTCCCATGGGCAATTTGCACTTTGCCCATGGTCAATTTCAACTTGGGCCTACTGCGTTACAAAAACAGACCTTGTGGAGTCGGCTAACGCACTATGAACCAGGGGTTGTGGAGGTCGGGTTTGTTGTAGGTGAGGGGGGCGCCGGTGGTGGCATCGACCATCTCACGGCCGGCGGCGAGGGCGATGGCGTGGCCCGCGGCGGTATCCCACTCCATAGTGGGGGCGTGGCGGGGATAGATGTCGGCCTTGCCCTCGGCCACGAGGCAGATCTTGAGACTTGAACCGGAGGAGACGAGCTCAAGGTCGGGGTGCTCGCGCCGCAGTTCGTTGATGAAGGCCTCGGTCTCGGGACTGAGATGGCTGCGGGAGGCGACAACGGTGAAGGGCCGAGCGGACCCTCCCCCAACGGACTCTCCCCCCGCCCTCCCTGTTAGGGAGGGAGCAATTACCTTTATAGTTGGAGGGACTGTAAGTGGGGATGCCTGTTCGGCACTTCCATAATAAAGTTCTTGTTTTACAGGTACATATATCACTCCAAGGATGGGTGTGCTGTCTTCTACCAGGGCGATGTTTACGGTGAACTCTCCGTTGCGCTTGATGAATTCCTTGGTGCCGTCCAGCGGATCCACAATCCAGAGGCGGTGCCAGTGGCGGCGCTCCTCGTAGGGCAGATGTGCGCCTTCCTCGCTCAGCACGGGGATGCCGGTGGGCTCCAGGAAGGACATAATGCGGGCGTGTGCGGCCTTGTCTGCCCGTGTTAGGGGCGAGTTGTCCGCCTTGCGCTCTATGCCGAAGTCTGCGGCGGGGTCATCATAGATGGCCATTATGTCGCGTCCGGCCTCGATTGCGGCTTGGATGGCGATGGAGAGTAGGTTGCTGTTCACGGCTGGTTAGACGATGCTGTAGAGAAGGAGGATGATGAGCTGGGCCGTGAGGATTCGCAGGAACATGCAGAGGGGATAGACGGTGCTGTAGCCTACGGCGGGTGCGTCGTTGTTGGCAGTCTGGTTGGCGTAGGCCAGTGCAGGCGGGTCGGTGGTGGCACCGGCGATGAGGCCCATCAGGGTGAAGTAGTTCATCTTATAACGCAGACGGGCGAGTACGCCGATAATCAGAATCGGGATTATGGTGATGAGGAAGCCTGTCCACACGTAGGTGAGGCCGTCGCCCTCGGTGACAGTGTTCCAGAAGGTGGCTCCGGCTTTTATGCCCACGGATGCGAGGAAGAGGACGAGACCGAATTCCCTGAGCATCAGGTTGGCTGAGTTGGTGGTGTAGCTAACCAAGTGGAACTTATATCCGAATCGTCCGATGAGGATGGCGATGATGAGCGGGCCGCCGGCGAGACCGAGCTTCACGGGTGTGGGGACACCGGGCAGGGCTATTGGCATCATGCCGAAGATTATACCGACCACGATGCCGATGAAGATGGCGCTGAGGTTGGGGTGGTCCAGGCGCTTCACCTCGTTACCGAGCATATTGGCGACGCGGGCTACGGCGTCCTCGGGACCTACGCAGACGAGTTTGTCACCAATCTGGATGCGCAGGTTACGGTCGGCAAAGAGATTCATGCCGTTGCGGTGGATGCGGGTGACGTTGATGCCATAGACGGAGCTGAAATGCAGCTGACCGAAGGTCTTTCCGTTCACCTTGGGCTGGGTTACGAGCACGTTCTTGGATACCATCTGTACGTCTTGCTCTTCCCATTCGACATGATCCACGGGGCCGATGAAGGCGGATATGGCTTCCCAGTCGTCCTCGGCGCAGGTGACATACATCAGGTCGCCGATGGTGACTATAGTGTCGCGGTTGGGGATTGACACATGGCCTTCGTGCAGGAAACGTGAGCAGACGAAATCGCGGCCCAGGAAGTCGCGTATCTGCAGGATAGTGCGTCCGCTCAGAGCTTTGTTCTCGGCGCGGAGAGTCATGCGGTGGGGCTTGGCGTGCGGGTTCTCGTTCATCTCACGCTCAATATCTTCAGTCTCTTTATTCAGACTGATGCCACAGATGTAGCGGATGGCGATGGTGGCTCCGATAATTCCCACGACACCAAGCGGATAGGCACAGGCGTAGCCCGATGCAATCTGCGGGATCTGGGCAGCTCCCTTATAGACTGTGGCTACGGCCTCGGATGCGGCACCGAGACCCGGCGTGTTGGTGATGGCTCCGCAGAGGACGCCCGTCATCATCGAGAGGTTCCACACGTTCTCGCCGCCGTGGACGGAGGGGTTGTAGAAGAGGATGAAGTAGAGGGCGAGCATAGTGACGACGTTCAGGCCCACTATGCCCATGGCGAGCATGTTGGACGTTATGCCGCCTTTGGCGAAACTCTCGAAAAAACCCGGTCCGACCTGCAAACCTATGCAATAGACGAAGAGGATGAGGCCGAAGTCCTGCACGTAGTTGAGCACCTCGGGTGTGCCTGTGAAGCCGATGTGTCCGGCCAGGATGCCGGCGAAGAGGACGAATGTGACTCCGAGCGAGATGCCGAAGATCTTGAAGCGGCCAAGGGCTATGCCGATGGCGATTACCAGCGAGTAGAGCACCACGATGTGTGCTATGCTGTCTGTGTTGGTGAAGAGGTTAATGAGCCAATCCATTATTATTTGATTTAAAGACCCACCCCCGCCCCCTCCCATGGAGGGAGGGGAGTTGGGTTTCTGGGTTCAGGTTTAAAGAGTTTAAGCAGTTTAAGTAGTTTAAGAGTTTGGCGGCCTTTGAATCCCGAAAAATCGTTTAATCGTTTAATCGAATAACCGAAAGGCCGCTTTTATATTATATTCTACATTGATTAATTCTCTTTTGCGGTGCAAAATTAGTGGTTTATGGCGATAAAGGCAAACATTTGGGTAAAAACTGACTATTTTATAATCTTTTTTAGATGCAAATTTGGCCACCCAAGCAAACTTTTCTATCTTTGTCCGCTTTTAGACACTTATAACCACATTTCATTATTTAATTATGGCAGAAAATAAAGAAAAGCTCTTCGCGGACTTCACCGCCCCGACACGTCAGGAATGGCGTGACAAGATTGAGGTTGACCTCAAGGGCGCTGACTACGAGAAGAAAATGGTGTGGAGAACTTCTGAGGGATTCTCCATGCAGCCGTTTTATCTGAAGGAAGACGTGGACCAGCTGCCCACAGTGAACGCCCTCCCGGGCGAGTTTCCCTTCATCCGCGGCAACAAAAAAGACAACAATGTCTGGTATGTTCGCCAGAACATCGTTGTCACAGACCCGAAGGAAGCCAACGCAAAGGCTCTCGACATCCTGAACAAGGGTGTTGACTCGCTCGGCTTCCGTCTCCACGGAGAAAACCTGAACGCAGAGTTCATCGAGACGCTGCTGAGCGGCATTTGCTGCGACTGCGTGGAGGTGAGCTTCCGCACCTGCCAGCGTCACGTGCTGGAGCTGGCTGATCTGGTTGTGGCCTACTACGAGAAGAAGGGCTACGACAAGTCAAAGATTGTCGGCGGCATCGGTTTCGACCCCATCGAGCGTATGCTGATGAAGGGCAAGGACACCACGATGTTGCTGCCTAACATGCCGAAGCTGGTTGAGAAACTGAAGGACTTCCCCAACCTGCGTTGCGTGATGGTTCACAGCGACCTGCTCTGCAACAGCGGCGCTTACGTTTATCAGGAGCTGGGTTACGCTCTGGCCTGGGGTAAGGAATATCTGGACGAGATGGTCGAGGCTGGCGTTCCCGTGGATCTCGCAGCTAAGAAGATCAAGTTCTACATGGGCATCGGCGGCAACTACTTCATGGAGATTGCCAAGTTCCGCGCAGCCCGTATGCTCTGGGCTCAGATTGTTAAGCAGTATGACCCCAAGTGCGAGTGCGCCTGCAAGATGTGCATCAACGCTGCCACCACGACCTACAACCAGACGGTGTTCGACAGCTATGTGAATATGCTCCGCTCGCAGACCGAGACCATGAGTGCCGCTCTCGCAGGCGTTCACTCGCTGGTGGTTACTCCGTTTGACGCTCCCTACGAGGTTCCGACGGATTTTGCAGAGCGTATAGCACGCAACCAGCAGCTGCTGCTCAAGGAGGAGTGCCACTTTGACAAGATCGTGGATGTCAGCGGCGGTTCCTACTTCGTGGAAGAGCTGACAGTGGCCATCGCCAAAGAAGGCTGGAAGCTGTTCCTCGCCGTTGAGGAAGAGGGCGGTTTCCTGGCAGCTGTCAAGGCCGGAACCATTCAGCAGGCTATCAACGACACCGACAAGGCACGTCACGCCAACGCCGGCAAGCGCAAGGAATTCCTGCTCGGCACGAACCAGTTCCCGAACTTCACCGAGACCAGCGAGGGCAAGGAGCCGCTCTCATGCGACTGCACCTGCAAGCACTCCAGCGATCCCGATGTGCCCGCTCTGAAGACCAGTCGCTTGGCCAGCGACTTCGAGACCCTGCGCCTCACCACAGAGAAGGCTGCCAAGCAGCCCGTGGCATTCATGCTCACCATCGGCAACCTGGCCATGCGTCAGGCCCGTGCTCAGTTCAGCTGCAACTTCCTCGCCGCTGCCGGTTACAAGGTCGTTGACAATCTCGGCTTCCCCACTGTGGAGGAAGGTGTTGAGGCTGCCGTGAAGGCCGGTGCCGACATCGTGGTGCTCTGCTCCAGCGACGACGAATACGCAGAATACGGTGTTCCCGCCTTCAACGCTCTTAAGGCTGCCGACCCGAAGGCAATCTTTATCATAGCAGGCGCTCCCGCTTGCAGCGAAGACCTCAAGGCTGCCGGCATCGAGAACTTCATCCACGTCCGTGTGGATCAGCTCAAGACCCTGAAGGAGTTAAATGCCAAACTGGGTATACAATAAGACCCTCCCCTCACCCTCCCTTGTAGGGAGGGGGTGGTTACTTAAACAGAATAGAATTATTTTATAATTAAGAATCATTACATGTAGAATTCCTCCCCACAAGACATTCTACTCTCCCCCTACAAGGGGGAGCGGGGAGGGGGTCTGATTATGAAACCAAATTTCCAATCAATAGACATATTTGCCGGCATAGAAGCCAAGAATGGCCTTGACTGGCAGCGGGAGAACGGCATCACCGCCAACTGGAAGACTCCCGAACAAATAGATATTCAGCCCGTATATACGAAGGAAGATCTGGAGGGCATGGAGCACCTGAACTTCGCCGCCGGTATTCCGCCGTTCCTCCGTGGCCCGTACTCTATGATGTACCCCTTCCGCCCGTGGACTATCCGTCAGTATGCCGGCTTCTCCACCGCTGAGGAGTCCAACGCCTTCTATCGCCGTAACCTCGCCAGCGGTCAGAAGGGCCTTTCCGTGGCCTTCGACCTGCCCACACACCGCGGCTACGACCCTGACAACCCCCGCGTCGTCGGCGATGTCGGTAAGGCCGGTGTGAGCATCTGCTCGCTCGAGAACATGAAGGTGCTCTTCGACGGCATCCCCTTGAACAAGATGTCCGTCTCCATGACCATGAACGGCGCTG
>Ga0247610_10006505_pt1 | contig 12145 bp, 14 predicted proteins | sample 174DNAGHGhighgp2_FD_193483 | JGI IMG/M metagenome (GOLD analysis project Ga0247610, IMG submission 193483) | Sheep rumen microbial communities from Palmerston North, Manawatu-Wanganui, New Zealand - 1742 DNA GHGhigh gp2 | ecosystem: Host-associated > Mammals > Digestive system > Stomach > Rumen...
AGTTTTTATCTTCGTTATTTCTTATTTTAATCCTTTTATTTATATTCATCTTTATTTTTAATATTAAATATGATTTAATTCTAGTGTTCGCTGCTTATTTTTCAATTCAAATTGATTTATTTTTTCTTTTTCTTACATAATTTGTGTTTAATAATTATATACTGTTTGATGAAAATATTGGTTGTGGCAGCTACGCCGACTGAGTTAAATGCGATTAAAAAATGAATAAAATCTGCTAATATTTTGTCGTCCATTGATATAAGTTTTTTATGTTTATGAGTTTGAAATTATGAAACTATTTTTTCATTAGAGCGTTATATTAAAATTTGTACTGACCCCGTGTTTATTCTGAATATTTGAATCTGTGGTTATTGGAATACTAACTGAATAATAAAAAATCAGCCGGTACAAGCTTCATCTGTCATTAATATTCATACGTTAAAAGAGCGTATTTGTCCTCCATTTCTTAGATTGTCTCCTTTAGGAACTTTTATTTCTTCAGAGTGTGTTGTAACCAGTTTGCCAGATTTTTTATCAGGCGGATGATTGTCGTGTGATGAATATTATTTTGATATGGAGAGTTGGTGAGTCTCGTTAATCTCGTCGAAGCACAAATTTCCTTATTTGATTTTGAAATTTCCATTCGATTTTATCGGCAGTAATAGTGTACATTTGCTTGATGAGTCTAATAAAGTTAAAACTATTAACGCAGTTTCAGAGATGTTAAATAGTTTGCCTTATTATGATTATTTAATAAAAATTTTATGTTGGATATCAGAATTAAATATATAAATATATTTGTAATAATTTAGAGAATTTTTATATATTTATTTTATGTGTTTTATATTTTATTGGTCTTCGATGAGAAAAATATTGTTTATTTTTTGAATGTCTTTAGCTCTTTTCCTTACAGGTTGTAGTCGAAAATCGTCTAAGGAAGTTGATATTACAGAAACATCTTTCAATGTTGAGTCATGTGACAAGTATTTTCATTTACTTGATTGTATTTTGAATAACGATGATGATAAACAATATTCTAAAGATGATAGAAAAGAGCTAAGAGAATATATTAAATTAATGCAAAATGGGTGGACATGATTAGATGAAGAGACAATAGACAAAAATTGTACAGATGAATTGGCTAAATTTAGTGAAATGAAATCTGAACTTAGTGAAATTTGATGTTCTTTATAATTATTCATTTAATGCTAACAATATGAATCTTTTTTCGATAATAAGTTTTGCTGTTTTGATATTGCTATCAATGTTTTTTTCTGGGAGTGAAACTGCTTTGACTTCAATTCCTCAACATAAAGTTGATTCATTAGTTAAGCAGCGTAAGCATTGAGCTAAGTATTTAAAGTTTTGTAAAAGAGAGAATAACAAAGTTCTTATGGCCATTCTTATTTGAAACAATATTGTAAATATATGATCTGCGTCATTAGCAACGGCTATTTCAATGAATATTGCTGAATGAATCAATTTTAATCAATGACTTGTTGTTTGAATAGCTACAGTAGTTGTCACTATCCTTGTATTAATATTTTGAGAGATTTTACCAAAGACTTATGCACAACAGCATTCCGAAAGCTTGTCATTAAAAATTTCACCGTTTTATTTTTATTTAACTAAATTTTTATCCCCTATTATATGGTGTTTGTGTTTGATTACTGAAAAATTTGGTAAAAAATCTAAAAGTAGTGTTGAGATTTCTCAGGAGGAAGTTGAGGCATTTATAGAAAGAGCTGTGGAGTCAGATGCGGTTGAAGAGAATACTTACGAGAATATTAAAAAAATGTTAAATTTTAGTGATATTACAGTTGGTGAAGCGATGACTCCAAGGGTTAGAATTTGTGCTGTGAGTGATAGCCTTACTTTAGATCAGGCTATAGAAAAAATTTTAACTTTCCATTATACTCGTATTCCAGTATATCATGATTCTATTGATGATTCAAGTAAAGTAGTAACATTAAAAGAGTTATTAAAATTTTTAAAAAAGCATTGATGAGATGCTAAGCTATCTGATTTAAATTTATATACGATTCATAAAATTCCTTCAACAACTCCTATCGATGTAGCCATGGAAAAATTTAAAACTTCACATAAACATATAGCACTTGTAATGGATGAGTATTGATGAGTTGATTGAATTATTTCTCTTGAAGATATTATTGAGGAGATTTTTTGAAATATTCAGGATGAAAATGATGTTGAAGTTGCGCCTATTAGAAAAGTTTGAAAAAATACTTGGTTGGTCTCTCCTTTTGTGAGATTGGATGAATTCTTATTGGAAAGTAAATTATCTTTTGAGGAGCTTTGATTAGAAGAAGAGGAATATGATTGAGAAACCTTTAGTTATTTGATTACATCCCTTCTTGAATGATTTCCGACTGAATGAGAGGAGATTCAAATACCATTGAAAGATGTACGTGATGAAGAAATTAATTTTTTAAATAGAGTTAAATCTAGTTATGTTCATGAGAGAAAAATGGTTATAAAAGTGAAAACTGTTAACGATAATATTATTTGAGATCTGAATATTACGATTGTTTAAATTTATATTAAATTGAAGACTGTATGTTAATTAAAAGTTCTATATTTAGTTTATTTAGATCTGCTCCATCAAAATCGGTTAGTTGATCTCTATGAGATGATAAATTTTTAATTTCTCAAATTCCTCCAGAGTGATTTCCATTAAGAAATAGAAAGTTTTGATGATGCGCTCATTATTCTTTAAAAGCAGTTATAGAGTGAAAAAATAGACAAAATTATCCTATAGAGCATTATTCTGCAGATCGGTGGTCATGAAAGACATACTTGATGACTCCATGGTGAATTTTGAAAGTTTTAAAGAAGTATAAATTAAAATATTCAGTTATTAAGGTTAAAAAATTATCTGAAAATGAAAAATTAATTTTGTTGAAAGAAAACTTGAAAAGAGGTCCAATAATTCTTTTGGTTGCAAACTGACAAACTCGTAAAAGCCGATTTTTATGGTGAAAAGCACTAACTCATTGGCATTATGTAAGTCTTTGGTGATATGATGATGAAAAAATGATCTTTTACGTATATGATTCTAACACAAAAAAGCAAACTTTGCAAAATGATATGAAATGAACTTTGAAGGTACCATATAAATATATTTTAAAGGAGTGGTGAATTTGAGCATCTAAGCTCGTCTATAATTTTGCAATTGCGATAAGATACTAACTATTTTCTGTTTATATATTAGTATAATAAATTTTTAATTTCTTCTTTAATTTATTGGTATAATATCTATAAGATAGTGTTGTTTATTTTGATATTATTTGTTATGAAGTCTCTTACACTTAAATCATATATAGAACAGGTTGAAAGTTGAAAAATAAATCCTTTTGATATTGTATGAGAGTTTTTAGATAGAGCAGAAAAAGATAGTGATGATTTACATGCTTTTGTTAGATTACATCCTGATTATGTTGAGAAAAATTTGAATGATTTTAAAGATTTGCCATTGCATTGAGCTCCTATAGGGGTTAAAGATAATATAATGACTAAATGATATATTTCTTCTGTGGGTTCAAAGATGTTAGAAAATTATGTTGCTCCATATTCTGCAACATGTTTTGAAAGACTACAGAAGCAGTGATGATTAATGATATGAAAAACAAATATGGATGAATTTGCTATGTGATCATCGACTGAATATTCTGCTTTTTGAAATACAAAAAATCCTAACTGAATAGATCGTATACCTTGAGGCTCTAGTTGATGAAGTGCTGCTGCTGTAGCATGAGGTTTGTGTTTAGCAGCTTTGTGAACTGATACATGAGGATCTGTTCGTTGACCAGCTGCTTTGTGTGGTATAGTATGATTTAAGCCGACATATTGAAGGGTTTCTAGATATGGTGTTCAATCAATGGCGTCTTCCTTTGACCAAGTTTGAGTTTTGTCAAAAACTGTGGAAGATGCTAGAATTATGCTTAATGTGATTTGTGGATATGATGAAAACGATAGTCAATCGAATAAAAGGGCTGATAAAAAAGATTTTTATGATTTAAATATAAAGGAAGGTGATATTAAAATCGCAGTTCCAAATGAGGCTGTTAATGAGGCTTTAGATCCTAGAGTTAAGAGACTATTCTTTGCTAAAATTGATGAATTAAAGTCGCATTGATTTACGGTTGATTACGTGGATCTTCCTATATTAAGATATGTAAGTGCTATCTACTATATGCTTATATCTGCAGAAGTGACAAGCAATCTTTGACGTTTTGATGGGATACGTTTTGGATTACAGGAAGATATGAAGTGAGTACAGGGATTAAATGATTATTATATGAAAGTTAGAGATGAATGATTTTGAAGTGAGGTAAAGAAGAGGATATTACTTTGAAACTATGTTGTTACAAAAGAAAATTATGAAAAGTATTATTTGCGTGGCTATAAAGCTAGGAAATTTTTACAATCAGAATTTGCTAAATTCTTTAAAAATTACCATATTATCTTAACACCCACAACTCCCACACCAGCATGAAAATTTTGAGAAAAGACGTCTGATCCACTAATTATGTATCTTGAGGATATGTATACAGTGACGGCAAATTTGGTTTGAATCCCTGCAATTTCTATTCCAATGTGAACAGTTGAGGATCGTGGTGATATTCTGCCTGTAGGAGTCCAATTGATGTGATGAAAGCGGGAGGAGTGATTATTGCTTTCTATAGCAGAAAAGATAGAAATAATATAATTATTTTGTTATTTAAATGACAAACTATAAGCTTTTTCTAGTGTTGTTCTATCAATGTAAGATCATGTTTCGTTAATTGCTGTTTGCTGCGTGAAGGCCATCATAGTTTCTTTTTCTTCGGTTTTAATTCTTACAAATGGACTTATATTCAAGCTTCTGCACGCATTTGTGATTCGAATTATGCGTAGAGCTTTTAGAGATTCTGGTTCATTTTCGTGGTATGTTCATTGTAGTCATGAACAGTTTATTCACTGAATTGATTTATTAATGTATTCTTTTTTCCTCATTAATTTCATAAATGATGCTAGTCAACAAATCATTGAGTTATATTTACCATGATCTTGTCAATCAGCAACTTTTGATGATCATGTTCTTCATATGTCTCATTTGTATGGAGTTACATTACATGGATTGTTTTTTTTGTATCATATGGCTTTTTTATTGCTGTAATTAAGTTTTAGATCTTTCACTTTTAAACTTATCAATTTTCATTCTGTTCAGCTTAAAGAAAGCTGTGAAAATCATATTAGAGGATCTATTTTAACGTTATCCACTCTGTATGCTTTAATTCATTTATATGGTTTGGTTATATGTTTGAATGGATATGGTCATGGTGTAAATCAACTTCTATCTACATTTGTGGTTGGGATTTCTGCTTTGTCGATAGTTCATACTTCTGTTGTTGAAGCTGTGTTTGATTTATCGTTGTCTGTTTTTAATCATAATAAATTTTTTAACCAGTTTGTTGCTTTCCCAAATATGCTGGTTCGTGTTTGTGTTTCGAGTAAATGTAGGCTTTCTTTTACAAATAATAAAATACTGTTTAGTTTTTCGTTATTGTTTGATGAATACTCTTTTGATTCCATTATTTATGTTATTATAAAAATTTTAGGATGTTGCTAGTATATTATGACTTATTATAAATTTGGGTTTGGTCACGTTCTAAACGGAAAGTCTTCTGGAATTGTGTATCATTTAATTTTTGAAAGACATTTCATTACATTTCTTTGCCAATTTATAGGACTTGATGCATATATTTTACCATCGGGGTTTCAGTATCTTGATAGTTGATTGATTGTGTGATATCATCATAGATGTTGATTGTTTAATGTTAATGGAATTAGTCTAGCGCCTGCATATGGTGTATTATATGCAACTCTATCTCATCTATCATTATTTCATACATTTCAAATGTTGTTACTTGTTGTAAGATATTTTCATAGAGTTGATTCTGCAACTCAAATACAGATTACGACATCTCTATCAATATTTGTTCATTCAACAACAGAATTCCAAAAATTTAAATCTCTATATACTCAAACCCCATATCAATTTACTAGTGCTTGAGCTCTATCATCTACAGTTTCTCATTCCATAATCTTCAGATCCGACACGTCAATTGGTCTTATTAATTGATCATTGAGATACTTGATTCTGTAATCTTCAGGTAATGTGTTTTGTCGGTCTGTTACAACACTTAAATCCAATATTGTTAGAGGATCTATAGCTACTCAGTCTTTAAAAACTCAGAATGTTAGGTTTTCTCATTCAGATGCAAATCATGCTCACATTGTACCTGGTTCTCATCAGCTATATCATATTATTTGTCAGCGTTGTACTATATCTCACTCGTTTACTATAATTTGATTCATATATTCATATAAAGTAACATATCATTCTTTATGAAGAATTAGTATCCATGATATTCAATCAATTGAGTTTGAGACATAGTATACTACACCATCTCTTGCTGCATATACTGGTGTTCACTGAGTGGCTTTGATTTGTATTGCTTGATGTTTAAATCAATTTTCTTTTTCAAAATCTGGATCATTGAAATAGTGAGTTATGTGTTCTATTGGATAAATTGGCCATGCTACTGGTGCTGCATCATCATCACTACTATCTTGTGATTTTAACATTGTTTCGATGTTATCTGGGATGTTGTCATTAGTTCTGTAATTTTTCTTTACAATATCATCAATAAATGTTAATACCATTTTATTTACATCTTCCTTAGATGTTAGGATTGCATCAAGTTTTGAATTGGACTTTTCCCTGTATAGATTAATAAATTTTATTAAATATTGTTTTTTTTGTTCTAATCTTTCGATTTCGTTACGATAAGATTCAATGCTTTCTTGTGCAGAAATTTTTAGACTTCAAAGTTTTGTTAACAAGTTAGTCTTTTTTTCTTCTTCTTGTGTGGATTTATTAATTAATTCTCAGAGCTCAACAGTCATAGCTGACAATAGGTCATTTCAGACGAAAGTTTCATTAAAGTTATCTGAGTTAATAAATAACTTTATATCATCAATTTTTTCTCAGTCTTGGTCATAAATTTTTAATTGCATTTTGTATAGCAGTGTCATATATTCATCCATATATTTTTTTGCTTTTTCAGCAGAAACTTTTGCTTGTCTTAGCTCTTTTAAAAATTCTTTCATTTGATTTTGGTATTGTTTTAATTTATCTAGTGATTCCTCAAGATTCGCGTTAGCTCAATTGATACTTGATATTACTCTAACAATTTCTGTTCTTGTTTGTCTGTAATTTTCGCTCATTTCAGAATTTTTTGATTTTTCTTCCTCATCCAGCTTGAATAATTCATTTTTAATTGTTGATATATCTGATTGGAGCTTTTCAACTCTATCCACAGCTGCATTGATTAGTGAATTCTCATCACGGCTCAACATCACAGAATCTCTTAGTTCAGTAAGATTTACTTCTCATGTTGCATAAACTAAAGGAGATAATCAGTAAAAAAGTCATATCAATATGACAACAAACTTTATTCCAGTTGATTGGAGTGTCTTTTTGGCCATTTTTATTACGAATTTTATATTATTAAATCATTCATAATTATATATTTTTTTGAATAAAACGCCAAATTTTTATTAGATTCTATTGCATTTTCATCTTCCCATTTCATTGTTTTGTTTTATAATTTGTGATTTTCAAAATATTTGAATATTGTACGGTTTTAAGCTAATTTTCTGTAAAATATTTTTCGTAATTTAAAAAATAAAGGAGTTTCATAAGTGAATTACTCCTTTAAATAAATTAAGTAATTAACACATAATAGTGTGTTAAAGCGGACAATCCCTGGACATTGACATAACCATAAAGCATGCCATTATTCCAAGAATGCAAATAAGCCAGTTTTCATCATCTTCTGTTGATTCTGGAATTTCATCTTCTTGAATTGATTCATCATTAGCAATAAATAAAGAATCAATAGATTTACCTATTGTATTAACTGCTTCCAAATCAAGGATTGTGGTTGCTTCGGCTTTTTGTGTTATTCCACAATTGTTAACGTCGATAGTGTCACAAAGACCGTCGACCATTTCATTCGAGATCACGTCACATACTGAATCGTTTACTCCATTCTGTGCATATGTGCTAAAGAATGATACATAAACTAATAAAATAATAAATAATTTCTTCATAACTTTTTTGTTTTATTTTTTTACTTAGTTTAACATTTAGTACTGTATATATTTTTACAAAAAAGTAAATACATTGCTCTGATTTTTAGTAAAATTAATTTTACAATAAGTAATTTATCAAGTTCTAAACTGATCATATTTGTTTAATATTGACCCAACTTTTTATAAAAAATATATGTAAATTCAAATAAAAAAACTCCATTAATCAAAAATCTCCATATTAGAGATAAACATAAATGCAGGAAAGTTTGAGGATTGCTTTCAAATTCTTTATAAATCTATAATAAATTTAATATTGGGTTCATATATCCTAGAATATTTTTTTTAAACATTAAACTTAAATATCATTACATCTCCATCGTGTACAATATAATTTTTTCATTCAAGACGAAGTAATCATTTTTCTCTTGCTTTAGCCCATGAACCACATGCTACTAAATCATCATATCAGACAACCTCGGCCTTAATAAATCACCTCTCAAAATCTGAATGGATTGCTCATGCGGCTTGTGGAGCAGTTGATCATTGTGGGATTGTCCATGCTTTTGTTTCTTTTTCTCATGTAGTAAAATAGTACATAAGTCAAAGCGTATTAAATGCTAATGAAATAAGATCATCTAGAGTTGGAATCTTAGAAGCCTGAACATCAAGCATTTCAGATATAAATTCCAATTTTTCTTCTGTTGTCATATCCATCATTTCTTCCTCAACTTTTACACATACAACAGATACTGGGGCATTTAATTTTTCACTATACTCCGCTTTAATAGCTTCTGCATTAACTAAATCATCTTGTGATATGTTCAAAGCGTATATGAATGGTTTTAAAGTCAGGAAGTTATAAGATTTTAAAACTTTTAAATCATCAGAAGAAAACTGATCACGAACTGTATGCGCCAATTTTCAATCCATTAAAGTTTTATAGATTACCTCTAATATTTCGCATTGTTTTTTTTCATCTTTTGTACAATTAGAAGATTTTACTTTTTTTTGTAATGTGGGTAAAATTCTCTCAATATGCTCTAGGTCAGCAAAAATTAATTCTGTGTTAATTATTTCAACATCTCTCATGGGATCTATTGTTCATTCTACATGTACTACATCTGAATCTTTGAAATAACGTAAAACCTGGACTATAGCATCCGTTTCACGAATATTGGCTAAAAATTTATTTCATAGTCATTCCCCTTTTGATGCTCATTTTACTAATCATGCTATGTCAACAAATTCGGTAGTTGCGTATACCTTTTTTTTGCTGTTAGACATTTCAGCCAAGACATCTATTCTTGGATCTTTAACGTCAACTATTCAGACATTTGGATCTATCGTACAGAACGGAAAATTTTCGGCTGGTGCTGAATAAGATTTAGTGAGTGCATTAAAAAGCGTAGATTTTCAAACATTTGGTAGTCAAACTATTCAGATTTTCATTATTTATAAATTTGTTTATAAATCTGTATTATATTAGTGTTTAAAATCCTAATTTCAAGATTTTAGATTTTGAAAAAAATTTATTATTTTAAAATCGTTAGTTTTATACTTTTAATTTTGTTTAAATTATATTAGTTTTATTTTATTTCGAAAAATTTAAGATATTTTGCTGTCTCATATACGTCTAGTGGTTTAAATCTGTTATCATTTTTGTATTCACTTATTCTTGGATCTCCGTCTTTTAGTTCATATTCTATTAAAATTGAGTATCATGCTTCATCTTTCACTAGTACCTAGTGTGTGATAATACCGTCTTTTTCATCCTCTGTGAATAGGTATTTATTTCAGTATTCATCAATATCTTTAAAAGTCTTTGAATCGAACTCACTTGTTGTAAATTTTCGTATAGTATCAAATTTAAAATCATTTAAATTTTTTATACATTCTCTTTCAGCTTGTACATCTACCAAACATGATGGATCGTTATTTCATCAAGCTTCTATACGTTTTTCCATAATGTTTTGCTTTGTGTTAAAAATTATATATTTATTTTATACAAATATAAGCTTATGTCAAATTTATATAGGCTATTTTACTTTGTAGACTTTTTACTTATACGAGAAAAATATTAAACTTTTCTAAATTTTGCTTTAATTGTTCATAACTTTTATAATAACATGAATTCATTCATAGTTCTCTGGGAGATATTACATCGTCTCATATTTTATCTCAAATCATAATTGTTTCCTCTGGTTTACATCATGAAATTTCCATCATTTTTTCAATAATTTTTAAATTGGGCTTTGTTATACCTACTTCAAACGAAAATAAAGGATAGTCTACGTAATCAAGAATTTTAGTATTGTGTTTTAACCATTCAAGTGCGAAATTTCAATTATTTGATATAATTCACAGTTTATATCAAGCTTTATTTAATTGTTTCAACATTGAAATTGTGTGCGGATATGCCTTAGTGCGTTTTTCAGCATGATCAGCTATAGATATTAATAATTGAATACGTTCTTCTCTCGCTTCTAATCAAAGAGTCTTGCATAATTGTGCATAAGCCTCGAATTTTGATTCTCGTCTTCTTGTCTGCAGAGAATTTTCATATAATTTTATAAATTTTTTATGTGGCATGGTCAGATGCAGTGCATTTTGCATTGTAACTGATCTATCTTCTGGAATATCTCTGTATGCTAATGTTTTTCGAAGGTCAAATATTATTAATTTGATCATTTGGTTTTAGTGTTTTAACAGCTATAAAATAGTTTTTATTAATTCGTAGAGTTCCTTAGTTGTATAAACTGTATAGTTAGGACGAATTCAATTACTTTTTTTATGATATCTATTTAGTCGTATACCTTGCATTCAAATCCGTTGTGATCATAAAATGTCTCTATCAATATTGTCTCATACCATTAGAGATTCACTTATGAGAACTTCGGCTTTATAGCATCACAGTAAAAAACATCAGGAATGCGGTTTTTCTAATCAAACCTCTTCTGAAGAAACAAAAACATCTATATAATCTGAAAATCATAATTTTTCTAGTTTCTTAAATTGTACATATGAAATACTATCGGTGATAATTCATGTCTTTATTCATTTACTTTGTAAATACCTTAAGGTTTTTTTACTCCAGGTGTCTTTTTTAATTGATTTGTAAAATTTATCCCGATAGAGATCGTAAAGTGGTACAATCATATCAGGTAGAATTGTATTTTTTTGCTTAGAATTTATCTTTTCAAAAAATTTTTGAAGATATAAATCTCTGTTATGTGAAGCGGCAGTTCATGAAAGTTGCATTTTTACATCTTTTTGTGCGATTGAAAACGCTAATGAAATTAATTCTAATGGCATTTTAGTGCATCTTTCTATGCGTTTAAACAGTGTATATAATGCTTTTTGATGTGCATACTCATAATCATATAGAGTGTCATCCAAATCGAAAAAAACTGCTTTTATTTTTTTGTTTTTTTCTATCATGATTTATTTGCTGAAAATAAACTAATCATATTATAATTATATTTGTCTAAAAAAGCAAAAAATTAGTATTTTTTATATTTATTTTAATGTATTGAACTGTTTTATGTTTATTCAATAATTTTATGTAAATAATGATGTTGAATTTGTGAGCTAAACTTGTAGATTAATGTAAATATTTAGTTTTTTAATTTTGATATGGAAATAAAGGATATAGTTGATTTTATGCAGTGGACTATTTGAGAAGGACGTTATAAGCACACGTGAGACTTCACTCTTAGAGAAAGACAATTTGCTCAAATGATTAAGCTTGGTGAAGAATATTGAGAATTATGTGAGCAGGTCTCATGAGCTTTGTGAGCGCAAAGACTTGAGAAGTCAGAACGTTTTTCAGAAGAAAATTTGTGAGATGAATTCGCTAATGTGATATACGCGACGGTACGTTTGGCATGTCTTATGGATGTTGATATTGAGAAGTCTCTTGAAAATAAGAAAGAAAAATTAGAAGACAGAATGAAATAATTTTATTTAGTATTTCTTAGTATGC
>Ga0247610_10006506_pt1 | contig 12144 bp, 9 predicted proteins | sample 174DNAGHGhighgp2_FD_193483 | JGI IMG/M metagenome (GOLD analysis project Ga0247610, IMG submission 193483) | Sheep rumen microbial communities from Palmerston North, Manawatu-Wanganui, New Zealand - 1742 DNA GHGhigh gp2 | ecosystem: Host-associated > Mammals > Digestive system > Stomach > Rumen ...
CACGTGAGTCAGAACGTGGCCAGCACGGATGATGCCGTTCTCCTTGTCCAAGATAGCGCGAAGCAGCACATCGGTGTTGACAAGACCTTTCATCAGAATGTTGGCTTCACCGTTCTTGCATAGTGCTACGGCTCGTCTACAGCACTCATCTTTGTCTTCTCCGTCCACATAGATAGGGTCAATAAAGCCCATCTCCTTTCCTTTCTCTACGGCATAACGGGTACTCGCATCATTGGCACATACGACAGCGACACGCTTTTTGTCTCCTCGCTCTTGCAAGAAGACTATCATGTCGTTTAAGGTTCTAATAGATTGCATAGGCTATTATATTTTTAGTGTAAAGGATTATTTCAGACTCTGTTTGTACCATTCAAACAACTTCCTGACGCCCTCGTCAATCTCTACGCTATGAGTCCATCCCAAAGAGTGAAGCTTGGAGACATCAATCAGTTTGCGCATGGTGCCGTCTGGTTTGGAAGCATCAAATTCAACCAATCCCTCGAAACCAACAACTTTTACGACCAACTCAGACAGTTCGCGAATGGTCAGTTCCTTGCCCGTTCCCACATTGATGTGGCAGTTGCGAATCTCGCCTAGGCTGGGGATGGCTCCACCGCGTCCTGCGCTATGGTTTCGGTCTACGGCACCATCAGTGCTGGCTCCGTAATGAACAGATGAGTACTTCTCAATACCGATAACGTCTTTGAAGTCAACATTCAGCAGCACATGGACAGAGGCATCTGCCATATCTTCACTCCATAGGAACTCGCGAAGAGGTTTGCCTGTTCCCCATAATACCACCTTGTTGTCGTAAATTCCATACTTAGCCAAAACGTCAAGGACCTTTTGGGATTGAACATTGAACATTGAAGATTGAACATTAAGACCTTCACCTGATACGCCCTCGACGGGACGCTTGTTCAAATCGATGGCAATCTTGTCCCACTTGCCATCGTGAATGAGCTTTGCTAGATAAACCTTTCGCATCATGGCGGGCATCACGTGGCTGTTCTCCAGGTGGAAATTGTCATTAGGACCATAGAGGTTGGTCGGCATGACTGCAATATAGTTTGTTCCATACTGAAGATTGTACGATTCGCACATCTTCAAGCCTGCAATCTTCGCAATAGCATACTCCTCGTTTGTATATTCTAATGGTGAGGTCAGCAAGGCGTCTTCTTTCATCGGCTGAGGGGCATTCTTGGGGTAGATGCATGTGGAGCCGAGGAACAGCAATTTCTTAACATGGTGGGCATAGGCTTCACTGATGACATTGCACTGAATCTTCATGTTCATCATGATAAAGTCTGCTCGGTATAGGCTATTTGCCATGATGCCACCCACGAAGGCAGCAGCCAATACGACAGCATCAGGCTGTTCTTCGTCGAAGAACTTTCTGACTGCCACCTGGTCGGTCAGGTCCAGTTCCTTATGGCTGCGGCCAACAAGGTTGGTGTAACCACGCTGCTTTAGATTGTTCCAAATAGCGGAGCCTACCAGTCCGTGGTGGCCCGCTACATATATTTTACAGTTCTTGTCTAACATTATTCTGCCATTTGAGCCTTTAGAAACAGTTTCTTAACGAACTTCATGTCGTGCTGAACCATAATCTTGACTAATTCAGGGAAGGAGGTCTTCTGTGGATTCCATCCCAGTTTCGCCTTCGCTTTCGCCGGGTTACCTAATAATTGATCTACCTCCGCAGGACGGAAGTATTTGGGATCAACTTCTACGAGCACTTTGCCTGTCTTTTTGTCATATCCCTTCTCGTCAATACCATCACCACGCCATTCTAGTTCGATTCCGGCTTCTTTGAAAGCCAGTGTGGCAAATTCACGTACTGTGTGGTATTCTCCGGTGGCAATGACAAAATCGTCGGGCTCGGGTTGTTGCAGGATAAGCCACATGCACTCAATGTAGTCCTTTGCATATCCCCAGTCGCGCAGTGAGTTGAGGTTACCCAGATAGAGTTTGTCCTGATATCCTTGGGCAATACGTGCGGCAGCCAGTGTGATCTTTCGAGTAACAAAGTTTTCTCCACGACGCTCACTCTCATGGTTGAATAAGATGCCGTTGCAGCAGAACATGTTGTATGACTCACGATAGTTCTTCATAATCCAGAAACCATAGAGTTTGGCTACTGAATAGGGAGAGCGAGGGTAGAAGGGAGTCGTCTCCGACTGTGGCACTTCCTGAACCTTTCCATAAAGCTCAGAAGTAGATGCCTGGTATATACGGCAGGTCTTCTCAAGTCCGCAGATGCGTACGGCTTCCAACAGGCGGAGTACACCCGTGGCATCAACGTCGGCTGTGTATTCCGGTACGTCAAATGATACCTTTACGTGGCTTTGGGCAGCCAAATTATAGATTTCTGTCGGTTTTGTCTCGCCGATGATACGAATTAGTGATGATGAGTCTGTCATATCCGCCCAATGCAGATTGACCAGACGGGTCTTCTTCATATCGCGTACCCACTCGTCAAGATAGAGATGTTCGATACGTCCTGTGTTAAAAGATGATGAACGGCGCAATAGTCCGTGCACCTCATAACCTTTGTCAATAAGGAATTCGGCCAAATATGAACCGTCCTGACCTGTAATGCCTGTAATTAGAGCAACTTTTTTTTGTTCCATAAAAATATGAGTAATGTTTATTGTTATTTATCGAAACCAGCAAATTGTTTAATGCGCTGTTCTTCTGAAAGTTTGCAAATGAGTAGTGTGTTGTTTTTCTCTGCCACGATATACCCGTCGAGTCCCTGGATAACAACTTTCTTCTCCTGAGTGGTGTGAATCATGCAGTTATGAGTTTCGAAAAGGTTAATGTCCTTTCCGATGCAGGCATTACCGTATAAATCCTTCTTTGTCTGCTGTTGCAAGGAGCCCCATGTGCCCAGGTCGCTCCATCCGAAATCAGCCGGACAGACAAATATCTCGTCGGCTTTCTCCATAATGGCATAGTCGACAGATATGTTTTCACATTCCGGGAACAGTCGGTCTATTTCTTCTTGCTCTTTCTCCGTGCCGTAAACTGGTAACAAACCTTCGAAGATTTTCGAAATACCAGGCTGGTACATACGGAATGCATTGACGATGGTTGACACGTTCCAGATGAAGATGCCTGCATTCCAGAAATAGTTGTTCTTGGAAATATATTGCTTGGCGGTTTCCAAATCAGGTTTCTCACGGAAGGAGTCAACACGGAAAATGCCCTTGTTGCGCAACGAGTTGGCAGAGAGATTGGCTTCGATGTATCCGTAGCCCGTTTCTGGACGAGTCGGCTTCATACCCAGAGTGACAATGGCATCGCTGTCTGCAGTGAATATCAAACAGTCGCTGACTACGCGGCGAAACTCAGCCACGTCTAAAACGATGTGATCACTTGGTGAGATGACAATATTGGCTTTGGGGTCTTTTGACTTGATGCGCCATGAGACGTAGGCGATACAAGGTGCTGTGTTTCTTCTGCAAGGCTCACAAAGGATATGGTCTTGTGGCATATCGGGCAGTTGCTCTGCCACGGTGTCGGCATATGTTTTGTTGGTAACCACCCATATGTTTTCTGGGTTTACAATGGTTTTGAAACGTTCAACGGTCAACTGGAGCAGTGATTTACCAATACCCAGAACGTCGATGAACTGCTTGGGTTGTTCTGCAGTGCTCATAGGCCAGAAACGGCTTCCAACTCCACCGGCCATGATAACGAGATGATTGTTGATTTTTGCCATAATAACTTAGTTATATGATATTTATTCTGCAAATATACAAATTATCTGCAGATGTACAAAATATTAGTCCTCTTTTTTCTTTAAATATGCCTTGATGGCAAAATAGGCTAAGCCAATGAGTACGGCTGCGATGATGAATAGTTTAATGTATTCGGCATATTCTGTAATTTTGTCGTCCAGTTGATCCTCGGGAACGATAGCGTGCAAATACCATCCTAAGGAAGCAAGAATAGCATGCCATACACCAGCACCAATGGTGGTATAGAGCAAAAACTTCCAGTAATTCATCTTGGCCAGTCCAGCAGGGATGCTTATCAGATGGCGGATGCCAGGAATCAATCGTCCTGTCAGGGTTGCCACAATGCCGTGGTCGTCAAAATATTTCTCACTCTTTTCCACTTTTTCCTGATTTAGCAGACACATCTTGCCCCATTTGCTGTTGGCGAAGCGGTAGATGACGGGACGTCCGACGTAGTAGGCTACAACATAGTTGATGCTGGCTCCAAGGTCAGCGCCAATAGTTGCAAACAGTACGACTAGGAACACGTCAAGATTGCCACCGGCAGCATGGTAAGCGGCAGGGGTGACAACAAACTCTGACGGCACTGGTACAACGGTACTCTCCAGAAGCATCAGGAAGAGTATCGTTCCGTAGTTGAGGTTGCTGAGTAGTGAAGTGATAAAATTCATTTGCTTAATTTTATAGTCATCAAGTTAATATAGTCTTCAACGGGCGTGCCTGGTGGGAAAAGTGGGGCCAGCACACTTTTTGCTTCCTGTGGATTGCGTTTGACGGCAATCTCCAAATTTTTCATGAATTCGTCTTTTAATTTCAAGTCATGACAACACAAAGCCAGATAGGAATAGCCCTCCGTCGAGTAAATCCTGTCGTTGGCATAGACGTTGCAGAACCTTTTGAGCAGTTGGTAACACGATTTGACATAGTGGTTGTCGTAAAGCGATATGAAGATGCGAAGCATGATGGAGGGCGAGAAGTTGGCTTCTTTGATAGCTTGTTTCCACGTTTTTTCGGCTTCTGCCAATCTGTCATTCTCCAGTAGGATGTGTCCCTTGATGACCAACAGGCTAGGATGGTCTGTGGTCAGCTTCTCTGCCTTTTCGATGGTCTTCAGTGCTTTTTCCAGTTTTTTTTGTGCACTATAACAGAATGCCAACTCTTGGTAAACGAGGTGCATCTCCACTTGCATGTAGTCATTGGCTTTGATGAAACGCTCGTAATACTTCTCCGCCTCTTCGAAATTCTCCAGTTGGAAGAGGGCGCTGGCCTTGGCGAGCAGTGCCTCAGGGTCTTGGGGGTTAATGGCTATGGCATACTCGCTACTAGTAATGGAACTGCTGTAGTCCTGTTGGGCTATTTGGATGCCTGCCAGTGCTTTCCAGTATTTTGCGGAGTAGGGGTTGGCGTCAATCAGTTCGTTGAACAGTTTTGTTGCTTCTGTATTCTTTCCCAGTCCCATCAGTGTGAAAGCCATCAGTTCCTTGGCATCTGTACTGTGGTCTTTTGGGTTGCGCATCATCCATTCGTAGGCCTTCTCGTAGACGTTGTAGTCGACGTATAGGTTGGCGCAGTCCTTCACGAAGTCAGAATATTCGTCAGCCTCCACCGTCATGGCGTAGTCGCGCAGATAGCGGTCTGCCTTGTCTACATCCCCTTCGGCTAACATGATTTCTGCCCTCAGATAGTGGTAGTCCGGGTCGTCTTTGTTTTCAATATTATCAGCATATTCGCAGGCCGTCATAAAGTCCGATTGCATCAATGCCTGGCGGGCCATGAACACGTTGGGCAATGTGGCATGAGGATAAAGCCGCAAGGAATACTCAACCACCTCTATTGCTTCGTCCATCCTATTGTTCTGGTTGTAATAGTCGGCAATGTCTACAAGGTCATCAGCATCCATAAAAGGTGAGTTTCCTGCCTTTATGGATGCCTCATAGTTGTCGAGCAGCTCTTTGAATTCTCTGCTTTTGAAATAATCGTCGTTTACAGACATTTATTTATTTGTCTTTGCCCAGCTGTCTTTCAGTCCTACGGTCTTGTTGAACACCAGGTGTTCTGGTGTGGAATCCAAGTCGGGTGTAAAGTATCCGATGCGTTGGAACTGTAGGAAGTCGCCGGCTTTTTTCTCCTTTAAGTATTTCTCCACATAGCAGTTGTTCAGCACAGTCAGTGATTCCGGGTTCAGCAGTTCTCGGAAGTCACGTTCGTCAGCACCAGGGTTCTCCACCTTAAACAGTCTGTCGTAGAGTCGTACCTCGGCGGGAATGGCATCTTGGCAGTTCAACCAATGCAGTGTCTTCCCCTTGATCTTGCGGTCGGCGCCAGGCTGTCCACTACGTGTCTCTGGATCGTAAGTGGCATATATGGTGGTCACATTGCCTGCTGCGTCCTTGTCGCAGGGGTGCGTCTCGTCACATTTGATGATGTAGGCGTTCTTCAGACGTACCTCCTTGCCAGGAGCCAGTCTCATAAATTTCTTTTCAGCTACCTCCATGAAGTCGTCGCGCTCAATCCATAACTCGCGGCTGAAGGTGATGGTGTGTGTGCCGTCGGCCTCGTTCTCAGGGTTGTTTACGGCCTGCATCTCCTCCGTCTTACCCTCAGGATAGTTGGTGATGACCAACTTCACGGGATCTAGTACTGCACTCACACGGCATGCTTTTTTGTTCAAGTCGTCACGAACGCTAGCTTCCAAAAGTGCGTAGTCGTTTAGGGCGTCGAACTTCGTGTAGCCGATAGAGTCGATGAAGTTACGGATACTCTGTGCAGAATAACCGCGACGGCGCATGCCGCATACGGTCGGCATGCGAGGGTCATCCCATCCGTTGACCAGTTGCTCGTCTACCAAAGCCTTCAGTTTACGCTTTGACATTACGGTGTATGTCAGGTTCAAGCGGTTGAATTCAATCTGGCGTGGACGATAGTCCTGCTTTCCCTCCATTTCCAACAGGAAGTCGACAAACTTGTCGTAGAGTGGGCGGTGAGGCACAAACTCCAACGTACAGATAGAGTGGGTGACGCCCTCGAAGAAGTCGCTCTGCCCGTGGGCGAAGTCGTACATGGGGTAGCAGTGCCACTTTGTTCCTGTGCGGTGGTGTGGTATTTGGATGATGCGATAGATGATGGGGTCACGGAAGTGCATGTTAGGATTGGCCATGTCCAGTTTGGCACGCAGCACCATTGATCCTTCTACGGCTTCTGCAGTGTTCATGTGTTGGAACAGTCGCAGGTTCTCCTCGATGGGGCGGTCGCGGAACGGACTTGGCTTACCTGGCTGAGTGGGAGTGCCTTTCTGTTCTGCAATCTGTTCAGATGTCTGCTCGTCAACATAAGCCATTCCCTTGTTGATGAGCCAGATGGCAAAGTCCCACAGCTTCTCGAAATAGTCGGAGGCATAGTACACGTTCTCCCAGTGGAATCCGAGCCATTTGATGTCGTTCATAATGTTTTCCACATATTCCGTGTTCTCCTTCGTGGGGTTGGTGTCGTCGAAACGGAGGTTACAGATACCGCCGAATTTCTCAGCGACACCAAAGTCCATACAGATAGCTTTTGCATGTCCGATGTGGATATATCCGTTTGGCTCAGGTGGAAAACGGGTCTGAATGCGTCCACCGTTCTTACCTGCTTCCAGGTCTTCTTTTACGAATTGCTCTACGAAACTCAGGCTCTTTTTCTCCTCGCCTGCCGTGATGTTATTTGTTTCCATATTATATTATAATGTGTATTTGTTTGCAAAGGTACGAAATTAATTCATAATTCTTAGCTTTTTATGCGATTTTTAATCGATTATTCTGCTTTAATTTCACAATTATTTCATCTTATATGGAAAATATGTTTAAAAACATGCAAAAATATTTGCACGGTTGACATAAATCAATTACCTTTGCACTCGTTATCCTGAATACAATCTTTTTACCTTAAAAAAAGACTAATACCTAATAAGGTGAGGTGCCCTCCGCTGTGAAGTGGGAGGCATTTTTTTTATTTGATGCCTCTTTCGTTCAGTGCTTTGGCGTATTTTGCGGCATTTTTTAGGTGTTCCTGGTAGTTTTTGGCAAAGTTGTGACTACCCGAGAAGTCTTCTTTGGCGCACATGTACAGGTATTCGTGTTCGATGTGGTTCAGTACGGCGTCAATGCCTTTGATGCTGGCAATCTTGATGGGACCAGGGGGCAGTCCTTCATAGCGATAGGTGTTGTATGGACTGTCTATGTCGAGCAGTTTATGATAGATGCGTTTCAGCTCGAAATCCTTCAGCGCAAACTTGATGGTAGGGTCGGCCTGCAGGGGCATTCCCGCCTTCAGTCTGTTCAGATACATTCCCGCAATCATCGGCTTTTCTGCATTATTGGCGGTTTCCTCGTCAATGATGCTGGCTATCGTGGCTACCTCGTTGGGTGTCAGCTGTATTCGGGCAGCTTTCGCCTCGCGGTCGCCCTGCCAGAAGCGGTCGTGTTCTTTCTGCATGCGTTCCAGCAAGTCGTCAATGCTCATATTCCAGTAGACGTCGTAGGTGTTTGGCACAAACATTGCGGCGATGGTACATGTGTCGTAGCCCATCTTCCGACAGGTCTCCTCACTAGTCAGCGCCTCAGCGATGGTGGCTGAGTCGAGCATCAGTTTGTGAGACAATACGGAAGCCAGCCTGTCCATTGTGCGAACCTCGGGAATAACCAGGTTCATGCTGGTCTGGTGGCCGTTCTTCAGTCTGCGGAACACGCTGATGGCACCGTCGCCCGGCTCAATAGCATAACGGCCTGTTCGCACGTCCTTATCGTATGAACTGTGACGTATCAGCATATTGAGCGTCGTCCTGCCAATCATACTAGAGAATGGTTGGATTTTGGCGATGACCGAGTCTGGCGTGTCGTTCGTATCAATATAGATGTATTGTGTGGTGTCCGCTTTCGATACGGGGGCTAAGAGATAGTAACCGCAGATGCAGAAAATCAGCATCAATCCGCAGAGTGCAACGTACAAATTTTTCCTAGAATCAATTTTTTTCATCATTCTATTCATTTATTGGGTGCAAAGGTACTACTTTTTTATAAAAAATGACTATCTTTGCAGAAAAGTTATTGCCAATGAAGCTGAAATTCACCATACACTACCATACCGCATGGGGCGAAAGCCTGCATGTGGACATTTATTTCCATAGTAAGGACGGCAATGTACGACATCAGGACTTACTCATGCAGACCGAGGATGGCGAGTTGTGGACACTCGAAACGTCGGCCCTTGTGAGTCGTCATCATCCCCTTTCCCACATAGTCTACCGCTATCAAGTGGAGGATGCCGATGACAAGGTGATTCGTACCGAGTGGGACCTGGTTCCCCGCATCTATCATTTTGATGCCTCCAACGATTATTTCTTCCCTGACCAGTGGCGTGACCGTCCTTTGCCATATCATCTCTATAGCAATGCCTATCTCACCACACAGCATGCGGACCGGTTTACCGTCGATTCCATGTTTCTTCCCCAGGTTCCCCTCTTCCGTCGTACCGTCATCTTCCGTGTGTCTGCCCCTCAGTTGAAGGCCGGTCAGTCAGTTGCTGTCTGTGGCTCTCACCCCGCCATCGGTTCGTGGAATGCCAGCCGCTATCTGAAGATGGAGTATGCCGGTCAACACGAGTGGATACTCTCTGTCAATGCTTTGGGCTGGTTGATGCCTGTCGAGTATAAGTATGTGGTGGTTGACGAAAAGACCCATGAACTGTTACGATGGGAGGAAGGCGACAACCGACTCATTACCGACGAAGTGGGCGACGGTCAGGTGTTGGTACTATACGGAGCTCCTCTGCGACTCTGCGAGGATCCCTGGCGTATAGCTGGAGTCTCCGTTCCCGTATTCTCATTGCGCAGTGAGCATAGCTATGGTGTGGGAGACTTCGGCGACCTGCGCCGTTTTGTCGACTGGGCAGTAGCTACAGGTATGAAGTGCATCCAGCTGCTTCCCGTCAATGATACCTCGGTCTCCCGTCAGTGGGCCGACTCCTGTCCATATAACATCATCAGTGCCTTTGCCCTCCATCCGCATTATGTCGATTTGGAGGCTGCTGGAACCTTGCACGCAAAGTCGGCTATGACCCAGTTCCTGCGTCGCCGTCAGGAACTTAATGCCCTGTCATATAGCGACTATGAGGCCGTCGACCGTGTGAAGTCCGAATATCTGCATCAGCTCTTCGATGAACAAGGTAAGTCGGTGCTTTCATGTAAGGAGTTCAAGACTTTCGTTGCCAACAATGAACATTGGCTGAAAGCCTATGCCGAGTTTGTTGTGCAGACAACCCCGAGTCCTTTGGATACTCCTGACTATATCTATTACGTCCAATTCCTGCTACATACCCAGTTGAAGGCCGCTGCCGACTATGCCCGTTCTAAGGGAGTGGTGCTGAAAGGCGACCTTCCTATCGGTATTTACCGTAACAGTGTGGAGACTCATGAGCATCCAGAGCTCTTCCATCTCGATTCGTCGGCAGGAGCTCCTCCGGGCATGACGTCGCGTGAAGGTCAGAATTGGGGATTCCCCACATATAACTGGTCTGCCGACCTTGTGGAGTGGTTCCAACGTCGTATGCGTCATTTGGAGCAGTATTTCGATGCAGTCCGCATTGATCACGTGTTGGGATTCTTCCGCATCTGGGAGATTCCTGCAGATGCTGTCTCTGGTCTGCTGGGCCATTTCTCGCCCTCCTTGCCTATGACGATCAGTGAGATTGAGTATTTCGGCCTTTCCTTCCGTCACGAGCTCTATACTCATCCGTTCATCAACGACCGTTTGCTCGACCGCCTCTTCGGTGTACATGCCGATTATGTGCGCGAACATTACCTTGTCCGCAAGGCCTATAACCTCTACGATCTCAAGGATGAGTTTGCCACCCAGCGCAAGGTTGCTGAGGCCTTTTCCCAGTGTCGTGATGAGAACAGTCTCTGGATTCGCGACGGACTGATGCGGCTCATCAGCAACGTGCTCTTCGTCAAGGACCCCCACCAGCCCGACATGTACCATCCGCGCATCGACGTCATCAACGAACCCGTCTTCGAAGTGCTCAGCACCGAGGAGAAAGATGCCTTCATGCGCCTCTATAACAATTATTACTTCCAGCGCCACTCCTTCTTCTGGGGTCAGCATGCCATGCGGCGCCTGTCGGCCATTATGCGTGGTTCCCACATGTTGTTGTGTGCAGAAGACCTGGGTATGCTGCCTGATTGTGTCGAACCCGTGCTCAACGAATTGCGCATCCTCACACTCGAGATACAACAGTTGCCCAAGCAGCAAGGTTTCGAATATGCCCACCTCGAGGCTAACCCCATCCGTTCCGTCTGCACCATCTCCACGCACGACATGCCTTCGTTGCGCCAGTGGTGGCAGGAGAACCCCGAACGTCGTCAGCGTTTTTACGTCACGATGCTCCAGAAAGAGGGTAGGGCGCCCGAGCAGTTACCAGCCCATTTAGCCGAGGAAATCATTGCCCGCCACCTCTATTGTCCGTCGATGCTTTGTCTGCTCTCTTTGCAAGACTGGCTCGCTATGGACGGTGAACTGCGTTCCAAGCATCCACAAGACGAGCGCATCAACACGCCCAGCGATCCCTACAACCGTTGGCAGTATCGCATGCATCTCACCATCGAAGAATTGCTCGCTGCTGACAGATATAATAATAAGGTGAAGACAATGATTCAACGCTCACGACGTTGATAGTTCATGTTTATTGTATATTGTTTATGTATTCCGTATATATTTTCGACCTTGACGGTACACTGCTTGACACCTTGCAGGATCTTGCCAATTCGGTGAACTATGCCCTTCGCAAACACGATATGCCCGAGCACTCCATTGATGACATCCGTCGCTTTGTGGGCAACGGTGTGCGTAAACTCATGGAACGGGCTGTTCCTGAGGGTGAGCAGAATCCGCAGTTTGAAGCCACCTTTGCAACTTTCCGCCAGCATTATATGGAGCACTCGCTCGACACCACGCGTCCTTACGACGGAATTCCCGAGCTTCTCCGTGCTCTGAAGCAGAAGGGTTGTCGCCTCGCTGTTGTCAGCAACAAGATGATGGAAGCTACTCAGGAGCTCTGTGCCCATTTTTTTCCTGAGATAGAAGTGGCTATTGGCGAACACGAAGCAGAGGGCATTCGTAAGAAACCAGCTCCCGACACCGTCCGTGAAGCCCTGCGTCAACTAGAAATCTCCCCCGACTCCTCCCAAGGAGGGAAGAACCTAGGAGAGGCTGTTTATGTAGGTGACAGCGACGTTGATATCATGACGGCGCGTAATAGTGGGTTGCCTTGTATCAGCGTGCTTTGGGGCTTCCGCGACCGTGACTTCCTCACCGCCCACGGCGCCACCACCTTCGTCAGTCATCCCAGCGAGTTATTATGATGTCAG
>Ga0247610_10006509_pt1 | contig 12140 bp, 8 predicted proteins | sample 174DNAGHGhighgp2_FD_193483 | JGI IMG/M metagenome (GOLD analysis project Ga0247610, IMG submission 193483) | Sheep rumen microbial communities from Palmerston North, Manawatu-Wanganui, New Zealand - 1742 DNA GHGhigh gp2 | ecosystem: Host-associated > Mammals > Digestive system > Stomach > Rumen ...
AACAGAGACAAGGCGGCCACGACGAAGAACAGCTGGAAGGGAGGAAAGTAGGACGACTGGCGCCCGCTAACGTAATCGCGGATTAAGAATCCGGGACGGAACATAAGGTCGCGGACTGTTACGAAGAAACCGCGGTTGCCCAGCCCCCAGTTGTTCAAGAAGAGTTGGAAGGCTGTCTTGAACGAAAAACGCCCTACACGTGCCGACTGTCCGCAGCGTGGACAGTAGTGACCGCAGAACTCCGTGTCGCAGGATTTGCACACGTGCTGTTGTTCGTCGTTCGGTGCCACCTTGTGCGGTGTATGCTGCCAGATGCGGTAGGCACGCAACCAGACCTTAAGCTTATGCTTCATCTTTTTTTGATAGAAAATGAAGTTAAAGGGAAGTTAAAGGACGAAAGCCCTACCCCCAAAACTTGTCAACTTCCGAAACTTCAATTAGTTTATCATGAAGACCTTCTGCTTGCCCTTGTAGGTGCAGCGTACAGTAGCGCGGCCGTCCACGATGGGTGATACCTCAACCGTAACGGCGGGGTCTGAGGCTGTGGCCTTCAGCTTGGAGCTGCTGCTCAACGGAGCATATACCTGATAGCGAGTGGCATCCGTGTAGCCGTTTGTGTTGTTGCTGTGAATGGGCGTTGCGGGCAGTTGCAGACGCTTGCCGTCGGCGGTGATTGTCACCTCGGGAACCACGGGAGCCTGCCACATCTGTCCGGCCTTGGCGAAACCTACGCCGTGCAGGTCGCAGAGACCAACGGGACGCTGAGGCTGCTGACGGCGGCCAAATTGCGGACGGCCCTGCTGTTCGGGCTGTTTTACCTCGGGGCCTTCAACAACGAGATAGATGGCGTGCTTGCCAGTCAACCCGTCCACGTCCGGGACATTTACCTTGAAGGTCTGCGGACGTTTCTGAGCGTCTGCAGGCACATCTACCACAGCAATCTCCTTGCCGTTCCACACATTATTCTTATATGGAGCGTCTAACATCACGTGAATCTTGAAAGCTCCCTGTCCGCTCGGAGTTAGGTTCAGACACAGCTGTGTGCCGTTGCCTGCGCGGGTCCCTTCGAAGGCGGGAACGCCTTTGGTCGAGGTCTGCAGGCCACCGAAGCCGAAATATTTGAAACCGACGATTACTCCGTTCTGCAACCCAGCCAGATCCATGTGGTCGTTCCACACGTCGTGGTTATCCTGCAGCAGCTCGTTGCTGCCCTTGCCCGTCATCCAGCAGGCGATACCTGCGGAATAATAGCGGTAGGGGGGCAGGCCGAAGATCTGGAAACCTTCGCTTGTAACCTCTGCACCCATGTATTCGTGTCCGTCGGAGGCTTTGGCTGTCCACTCGTTGTTCTTTGTGAAGGGGTCGTAGGCCACGATACGCACCTTACCGCCTTTGGCCACGGGCTTCTTGTCCCACTCAATCTTCACGGGAGCGACCATAGCCTGACGGGCGTTGGCAAAGCCGCGCGGGGGACGATGGTAGAAGACGTACCACTGGCCGTTGATTTCCTGCAGAGAGCCGTGGGTGTTGTGAGCTGCGTTGGAAGTGGTCAGATGTGTGCCGTCCTCGTTGGGAACAACACCGCGTGAATCCACGAGACAGCCGCCTGCGCGCCAGGGGCCAAGGGGAGAATCGCCGTAGGCGTAGCGGAGAGTGGAGTTGGAGAAGCCGAGCCCGTATTCAGCACCGCTGAAGCCAGAGAAAACCATCACGTACTTGTTACCCACCTGACGGATGCTGCTGGCCTCGAAGAAGTTGAAGTCCAGCGGGTTCTGACCCTTCATCAGGGCTGTGTATTGAGTGCCTTCGGGTTCGCGCAGTTTGCCGTCGGGAGTGCTGGCAGGGATAAACGGGTCTATAAGCTTCGTTCCGGGACGCACGGCGTACATGTTGTCGGGGTCAAGCTCGTAGGCTGTTGAGTGCTGAAAACCGTAGAAGACGTATGCGCGGTAGCCGCGTGCGTAGTCGGGGTCTTTCTTGTTGGTGATGGTCTCCACAAACACCGAGGGGTCAAAGTCGATAAGTGAACCCTCGACACAAGCGCGGCCGTCGGGAGTCAGGTTCACGGGTGTGAAGGGGCCGTTCGGGCGGTCGCCCTTGCAGACCATTGCCACGCGGCGCCATCCGCGGCTGTGGGGATACAGCCAATAGGTCTTTTTGCCTGTGGTCTTGTCCTTTATCTCTACCAAATCCGGTGCGAACATAGTGTCCCAGCGCCCGTCCACGAAATAGGAGAAGATGGGGCCTTCGTCGCGCCACTGCGTCAGATCCTCCACGGGAGCCGACCACATACGCACGTCGTTGCCGCAGTATTCGCTGTAGTGAGTGTCGTGTGAACCGATTATGTAAGCACGCAGCTTCCCTGGATTATCGGGGTCTTCAAACACGCGCGGCTCGCCGTCGGGCAGATGCTCCCAAAGGGGCAGATAGGGGTTCTGGGCAAACAGCGTCGATGGGCTGAATGTAAACAGCATGAATGTGAAGAGAAAAAGAACAGAATGTTTCATTTCTTGTCTGTATTTTAGTTAATTGATTGTTTCGTGCTGCAAAAATAGGCAGAATCCGCCGAACTACCAAACAAAAGACCCGCTTAAATGTAGAATTATATGTTAAATGCTCAATGTTCTATGTTCAATCTCTTTCTCCCATTCTCAATGTAAACGCCTTTGGCGGGAGGAGTAGAGAGGCGGCGGCCGGAGAGGTCGAAGCAGTTGTTGTTCCTATCAGTGTCTAGCTTCCCTTTAGGCAGAGGGGACGATTTGCCATTATATAGATTACGGATTCCATCTGGAATCATCTCAATCCATTCATCGGTTGTTTCAGATCGGAAAATTTCCTCACCATTACGAACAATCCAAAGGACCTTATAATAAGCGATTCCAGGAAGGATAGGTTCCTTTATTACATATCCTAATAGACAACCATTCGTATATAAATCAGAAACCTTTCCAATTCCTCGAATTATTGCACCTTCATAATTCAAAATATATTCCAGTTGGAAGCCACCATGACTAACGGATTTGATATCACCTTGATTTATATATAACTTTTCAATCCTTTTTTCGGAAGTCTCGAGGAATCTTAATTGTTCAAAGAAAACAGGATCATCACCATGCCAATTAAAATCATAGATTAATATCGGTTTTGTGTAATCTTCTGTTATTATCCAAATCTTTTCTCCTTCTTCATACACCCATTGTTTTACGGGTGTCTTATTTATAAAGACCTTTTTACACGTGAAGCCTCGGACGATAGTGTCTTCACCTATTTCATAAATGAATGAATGGGTGGTATCCAGAGGAAGATAATCAGGTTCTGCTATCACTTCTTTCCACTTCATGCCTGTTGGAAAATATTTATTCTGTTCTTGTGCGTGAAGCTGGATTAGTGAAAAAGCAAGTGATAGGAAGATTTGTAAAGTCCGTTTCATTGAGAAAATATTTAGATTTGATGCAAAAATAATAAAAATGTCGGAATAGGGATTTATAATTAACGTTTTTTACAATTCACACCCCTCATTACGCGTCTCAAATGATGCTCCCACAGGGCAAGTGAATCCATTTGCAAATATCACGTTAGAGGCATCAAAGACTACATGAACACCAGAAGGAATCACAAAGTTGTTAGAGATAGTTATGCTGTTTCCTGCTTTGAAAAGTATAAGGTTTGAACTATCATTTGACGGGAAAGATGTAAGTACAAGATTAATGGAATTTAAATCTATATTAGAAAGATGAACTGTATAGAGACTGACTCATTTCGCTAACAGAAAACTGTCCCCTGTGTCAGAAGCTACACTTTCGATATTTATCAGAACAAACAGTAATATGATATGTGGGCGGTTACTCATTTTTGAATAGTGTATTGTGTGTCCTTCTGCATGCCTCACGCAACATTTGCGGAACTTCGTTCATATCGTATTTGTCGGAGTCAGAGAGCCGTAAGATAGACTCAGCACGAACGAATATTCCATCTTTTGAATAGACAAGCATGAGGTACTCCGTATATGGGTAGCCGCTCTTAGGCGGATAGCATGAAACGCATATAAAGCACAACCAGAAGGTTGGCGTCTCTATGCAGCGGCCAGCACTCCAAGAAAGATTCTTTGGCCAACAGTTGCAAAATAGAGAATCAGGCAGCATGTCGCGGTATTTAGGGGTTAGGCTCATCTGATTATCAGATTTGAACAACGAATCGCTAACCTCGGGTTTATTCCACGGCTCGAATAGTTTAATGTAGTCTGAGAATGTTACAGACGGTACCGACGTCTCTGCCTCAGGTTCATGCTCTGTCCATGTATTCCCAACCTGCCTTTCCTGAATACGCCCATGCTTGTCAATAGTGATATAATGGCGTGTAAACGTATAATCCTGGCCTTTATACTGATATAACAGGTGGCCATCTGTCAATGTGCCGCGCTCAACGACAAAACGGCTATCCTTTTCATCATACGACAGACGCATCTTATAAACTTGGTTTGAACGCCCCAAGGTATGCTGATCTATGATTTTCTTGGAATACGAATAAGTAACCAACTCATAGTCTATGACATCATTTTCCATCAGTTCTCCCGGATTCCCGTCCTGATAATCATGACATATACAAGGTATGAAGCACGCTATATAAGTGTCTGTCGGAACATAATAGCCATCACCCCACCACTCCCTTTCGACACATTGGCAGTCGTCCTTCAAGTCTGGTATAAGATATCTGTATTCCTTGTCCATAGTGGTGTTGAGTAAATTACCCATAGCAAGTGCCGAATCGTTTATCTGTGAAAATGTAGTTTTTCGTAGATAAGGTGGTTCTACAGTTATATCCGAAGAAACATCCGTTGTGGCAAAACTGCTCGTTTGCCACAAGACCAGCACAACAAGAAAGGAAACAATCTTATTCATAAACCAGATATTAGTTCTACCGCAAAGATAAGACTTTTCGAGATAAGTCCATCATTTTAGCATGAAAATTATTCAATTCTTCCGTAATTAATGATTAACTTAACTCCATCTGGCACTTCAAAGGGTTTGCGAATCCAGCTCTTATGTTTATTGGTACTTTCATTTATGCTTGAAAGGGCCTTTTCTGAAATCAAGCATTCATATGCATGCTTCTTCATTTCATCTGTTGCATGTGATTTTATCCTTGGATGAAATTTTACAATTACTTTAGCCATACTTATTTGTTTCTTTTTTTCCGACATTTTTTCATAAAGATTCATTAAGCAGTATAAGGGATACATTCTATTAGGCATAATACTATAAGCCTTTTGATATGAAATCTCCGCGTTTCTATAATCTTCAATATGCTGATAGTTGTCACCTTGCAATATGTAAAAGATGGGGTCGTTTGATAATAATGTTCCTTTTTGTAGTATTTCATTACTTTCATGGTATCTTCCACCTGCGATTAGGGCTTGAGCATAATAAAATGTGAATGAAACGTTTTCTTTCATAATTGGCCATATTTCCGCATATTCTTTACAATCATTATGACCATTTAGATACAGTTGTTGTGCCTTTATTTCTGCATTTTCTTGAATTTGTGATTGAGAGAATGTATAACAGGTAAGAAGGAACGCCAAACACAAACCTAAGAAATTATAAGCCTTTAGCATTATCGGCTTCACAGAAATAATGTATTTTGTTCTAAGAGAGCTTGCATATGCTGCAAATAGGATGAAAAGTGTCTGAAAAGGCCTAAGCTCGAACGGATATGAGAAAAGAGAGATGCATATAAGAGCAGAAAAGATGTGACGTGTTTCCAACTTATTAGTCTTCATGTATTTAAATATGAGTAAACAGATGGAGATAGAGCACAATGCTCCAATGATTCCCTGTTCAACACAAATATGTAGCAAATCATTATATGCATTATATATGACATCAATGCGATTGAGATATGAGTACAGAATATACTTTGATGCTTCTGATATCCTTTCTGCAAATTGATGATAAAAGCTTCCTATACCCCATCCTATTACAGGGTGTTGTATAACTGATGCAATAGATAATATATATATTGCTAATCGTCCTTCTACTGATCCCCATTTCTTATGTAGAAGAATAAAAAGAATGACAATTATTGGAACCAGTAAATACCTTCGATAAGGCTTTGATCTTTGCCGATAAATGGAGAATAATCCTATTGAAGTGGCCACTATGGCTGTGCGGCTAATCACTATAAGCATTAATACAGAACATACAGCAATATGAAAATACAATAACAAACTAAAAGCTTTCCGTCTCTCTCTGATTTTACATCCAAAGTGTTTCAGCAATAATGCACCTGCTAAAACCCCAAGAGAGAGCGATGCTGCAAATGGGCCAGAATTAGAAAAAGTACCTGTAATAATATACATATACTCATTACCCGTGTCAAGACACATTTGGAATAATCCACAAATACATTCTGTAATTGAAAAAACAAAAAGAAGTACAAGAATAAAGGGAATATTATCGCATGATTTGGCAAAAAAACACCGCAGACCTATATACATTATCGTCATTGTAATGAGATTTACGACAAATGTTCCATGAGAATATAAATTATCTATAGCTATTCGTACTATTAAGAAGAGAATCCATACAATAAATATTATATCAATTATTGAGAGGTGTATTTGATGAATATCCTTCTTATTAATGAAAGCTTGAGCTAAAAACACAAGAAATGGTATCACAGAACAAAGAACGTCACTAGTATCCACCCAGTCATTAACAGGAAGTATCAACATTAACAGAATCATTGGGAAAATGCCGCAAATGAAGACGATATTTCTCATATCACAAAGTTTTATATTGGGAACAGGATACTATAACAACAGGTATCCTGTTCCACATTTGTTATTCGTCCTATATGCATAATAAATGTTCAAAAAATATGGCTTTTATCCTTTTTCATCGGATATATCACCTATGCCCTGATTGTTAACTACATGCTTTGTTTGAACATTGAATTTCTTAATCGGCTATAGGAGAAGATTACTATTCCTGTTAATTCCGTCGGTAATATGAGTGTGCTAAATAATTAACTTTGGCCTTGCCACGCGCATGTCCCGCCTGATTGGCAACTTGTGTTGTACTGCACTGTCAATGATGTGTTTGACGCATTTATACCGACCGTCATATTCCCATTCCCCAATCGAGATTGAATTACCGGATTTCCTATAGTAAAGGTCTTCACAACATGAACAGGAAGGAAAGCAGAAGCATAACAGTTGGCTTTGATGGCTGTCATATTGTGCGGTGTACGGCTTACAGTATTTGATCCTGGATAGGTGTTAGAAGTGTAAATCGTTCCTGACGGCATTTTTACTTCAGGACCAGCGCTCAACCTTTTGACTTGTGAAAGAGGTGTCTCCAACGTACAATCCTTGATAACAGGCTTTTCTTTACCGGCATATTCTTCTTCAATATCTTCAAACATCTTGTTTATCTCTTTTAAAGAACGGCAAAGCTCTCTATAAGTTTCTTCAGATACGCCTCTCGCTAAGGCTTCCGCCTCACTAACTTCTAAAGAATACCTGTTATTATCGAATGTCAACATTCCCTCGGACATCATTAGCTTAATGTCCGCTTGTATCCGATCTTCTACATCTGCAGCACGGGTACGCATCTTTTGAGGACTGGCATACTCAATGCTCATATCCTCACTTTCATTGTCATTTGAACATGCAAATGTGAATCCAGACAGGATCACTACGCATGCAATTGACAAAAATAACTTACTTGTTTTCATAAAGATTTGAATTGGTTTATTAATAATTGAATCAGGGCTATCCCTCAATTTAGAACTCCATGAAGTATCCTTCACTGGAAAGACTGTCCTTCGCAATAAATCCCAATGGTCGCGGAGTTGCATCGTCCGTGAAAACAGTCCAACATGGCAATTTTATTTCTAACAGATAAAAAACTGGTTTGAAATCTTTACTGATAGATTCGTCATATAAACGGTATTCTCCAGTTTCTTTATTGAACCCCCATAGATGGGATAGTCCTGTGTAGGGCTTCCATCTGTTATTTTCATTCCAGTAAAATGTCGTTATCTTTTTCTCTGTTTGAGTCTCAACATCCGAGCAAACATACACACGCTTGAAAAGAACAGTGTCCCCGGTATGATTGTAAGGACGTATTCTATCATTACAAACTCTGATGTCAGGATTGCCAGACAATGTAAACGGCGTTCCATAAGTTCGGACACTGTCATTAACAAAACATCCTAGCCGATAAAGTTGCCGAATTGTCGCATCACGGAAATATACACTGTCATTGAAAACCATTCCTTCTCTTACAGGATGCCAGTCCCATTGGTAAAAACGGCATAGGAAAAGAGGACCTTTGTCTCTCAAACTATCAGGAATTGGCAGAGAGAAATTATATGTTTTACAGAATAGTGCAGTAACATCCTCTCGTGTTACGGGAAGAGCAAATGCACGGAGTGCTGTCTCTTCTTCCTTTTGTTCCGATTCTCTTAGAACTTTTAGTAATGAAAGATTGGGCTCGTAGCTCTTTGCCCAAACCCTGTATGCAGCCATTGTGTCCTTGGGAGCTCCCATATACATCAGCGTATCACCAATAGTAAGACGAAAAGCACGTTTGTTATTTCCGACTTCAGGAAAAAGAACAGATGAATGTGTAACCTCTGTGAAACGCCAGTGAATATCAATGTGTGCACATGGGACTCCACAAGCACGCATAGCCAATGTAGTATAGTGAGCAGCATTCATACACCCAGCCCAATGTAACCGTTCGATATCTTCTGGCCTCATCAAATCTTGACATATAGAGCCAGTCCTTGGGCCATAAGTAATTTCACGACGAAGACAGCGAATAAGATACTGTGCTACATCTTCAATAGATGTTGGATCTGAAACTGAATCAATGATGCTATATTCATACCTCGTTTTAAAATATCTTCGCCAGTTACTTAGTTCTTCATCACCATTCCGGTATGGAAGAATATATTTACAGAATTCATCGAAAGAAACAGATTTGGCCCAGGGCCGATTCCAAGAATCAAACGCCAGGTCTATATTATCAATAAGATATTTTTCTGTGATAGTATCAATATCATAAATGGCATCACCCACATTTACTGTGAATCCACAACTGTCCCAATAGTATCGGAAAATACTATCATGTGTTGAAATGAAGTTTCTTGCATTAACTGTTTTAGGCAAATGTCGGGGAATACCATAATGAAAATGTGCATAACTGCGCAAATACTCAGCTGCATATTGTTTTAAAGTATCACCTGTCATTATGTAATGCGATACGACATGATCAAAAGCAGTTTCATCTTGTAACAATCCACAAGAAATAAAAGCACCAGGCATGCATAATAGTATTATTGCAATACTCCTTTTCATTGATTATTTAGTAATGGGTTGTTATGTAGAGACCTTCATGTGGTTGTAAAAGCCACATGAAGGTTCAAGTAGTTTACTACAGCGTTACGAAGCCGTAGTAATAGTAGTCATCCGATACGAAGCGGATCTCGTACTCGCCAGAGAGGGTTGAAGGCAGCACAACCTGCGAGGTTCCGGCGGAGATAACTGTGGAATACACCACAACCCCGTCCTCGTCAAGGATCTGCAACTCGTACTCACATACATTATTATTAATGTACATGTCAACGCCTTCAACAAGAATCTCAATCGAAGTCTCTGGAGATTTACCAAATTCCGGTTTCTCTTTGTCTGTGTCAAAGTTGACTTTTAACAATTCAATCCAGTTGTTGCCTGGATACATGCTACATGGTGCAATCACCATCGCGAGCAAAAATAATAGTTTTTTCATTGGTTAATATGTATTTGTTAAAACGGTCGCAAAGGTACATACTTTATAGTATAGTGACCAAATCCGTTTCAATAAAAAAGTAAACAAAAAGTAAACATCGCATGGTGTTTACTTTTTGTTTACTCCATATAATCAATTGATTATGTGTACTATATCTTTTCTATAGCATTGTCAAAGTCAGATGCGTGTACCTTTTCTCCTACTATGTCCGGGAAAAGGATTTTCGTCAATTCTCTTCTCCGATTCGTCACATATTGCTTTGAGGCTCCAATAAGGTTGGCAATGTCTCCAGGCTTGAAATGAAGTTTAGTTAAGAAACATATCCTATAGTCATTCTCCGTCATCAAAGGGTGACGTTCATAAAGGGTAGAATAAAAGTCAGGGATGAACCTGTTCACTAAGATATAGAACTGTTCCCAATCATCATTGGTTGGCTGTTTGCCACATAATGCCAAAGAATTGAAACGCATGTAGCAGGCACTTGTAACTATATTCTCCACATCCTTTTTGTGAGCCTTGTACGTCATTTCTTCCAGCTTCTTATGATGCTCAATGATTATTCTCTCTTTTTCTTTAACCAAATCCGACAAGTTGTCTCTCGCTGAAGCAAGACGCAATAAGTCAGACTGGGCATTTACAAGTAACTGCTCAGACTCTTTTATGGCACGTAAACGTTTCAACCTTTCATTTCGAACAACAATAACAGATAGAATGCTTATAAAAAGGAGTGTCAAAAGAAGAAAGCCTATCAACTTGTTTTTCCTATCAACCTGTTTGCTCTTCTCCTCCGCAATACGCTGTTGATGAGAATAGTCGTAAAGAGACTGAATACGCTGCGATTCCGTGACAGCCTTCTTGCTCCATGCTGAATCATTCATTGTCCTACTGATAACAGCATATTTGGCAACAGAATCCGGATTGCCCTTAATTCTGTACAATTCCGTAAGGCCGTACGATGCTGCATCCTGATTGTTGAAATCTTTCCCGCTTTTCAATTCCTGGCGGAAATAATATTCTGCCGAGTCGTATTGTTGAAGTCCAAGGAAGCATTTACCTTTTAAATAAAAATGTATTTCATAACCCGGTTTAACGTTTCCTGAGCTATCAAACTTGCCGGATTCTTTCTCATATACCTTAATAAGCTTATAAGCATCCGAAAAGTTTCCATGTTTTATTTGCCACTCAAAGATGCCGGATAACGCCTTTGCTGCATCTTTCCGGAATCCATATCTTAAAAATAGATCGTGCGCCTGTTTAGAAATGATAAGTACGGAATCATCTTTGCCAAGTTTCTCATAGGCATTAGACTTGAAGCATAAAGCAACAATTGCATTTCTGTTGTCTTTTGCCCTCCATGCGAAGTGAATTGCCTTGTCACAGATCATTAGCGAATTTGCATATAGTCCCTGTTTAAATAGTAAATATGCCATCTGCCCATAAATCCTGTTTAACAGATAAAAGTCGCAGTCCTTTGCTGTTGTGTCGGCACACTCTATGGCATCGTAATAGTCCTGGATGGCGGCGGGGGCATCGTCCATGTCGGCGTGGGCACGACCCAGGAGGTAATGTGCAAGCATACGGTCGTTGCGGGTGCCGAGCAGACAGGCGGGGCTGTCGAAGTGGTGGACAAGGCGGAGGGCTGCGCTGTCTGACTTGAAGACCGTATCTGCCTGATTCGCCTCCTGCAAGGCAAAGAGAGCCGTGCGCATACTGTGGTGATGTCGCACAGCCAGCGCCATTCCAACTGCCGCCACCACCAGCACGGCAGCCGCCAGCAAATACACTTTTCTCCGTCTCTTATCTCCTCTCATAATTTGACCTTTTATGGGCATTTCGAGCGCAAATATAATCAAATTATTGAGGATTTGGTGACTCTTGAACAATAATTAACAAAATAAGCAAGAGACTTGGTACAGCAAGAAAGCGGTTGCCGGAGTTGAGGCGGTGGCGCTCGGGTGAAACACCAGTTCAGCATGATGTTATGCAACCTTCATCATTTTAAGCCTAAATAATCGACTCACATGAAATTAGTTCAAAATAAACCTACACTAAACCTACATCAAACCTACATGATGATGGTTGCATGTAGGTTTGATGTAGGTTTGTTTCGATGCAACCTTCTATTACTCAGTAGTTTAAGCAGGAAATGATGAAGGTTGCTATTATTTATGCCTGTCCCGAAAATTGATGCAGGTCCAACCGCATTCTGATGCTGAACGAAAGCAGGTTCGATGCCGAACGATTTTTCAAAGGTCAATAGGAGGTTCGCATTTGCTCCTATTGTTGGTAGTTATGAAGTTAAGTAGTTATCGCTTCGCTCGCCCTTCGGGCTGTAGTTAAGCC
>Ga0247610_10006510_pt1 | contig 12140 bp, 6 predicted proteins | sample 174DNAGHGhighgp2_FD_193483 | JGI IMG/M metagenome (GOLD analysis project Ga0247610, IMG submission 193483) | Sheep rumen microbial communities from Palmerston North, Manawatu-Wanganui, New Zealand - 1742 DNA GHGhigh gp2 | ecosystem: Host-associated > Mammals > Digestive system > Stomach > Rumen ...
GTCTACGAAGCATGTGGAAAACAAGCACAAGAAAGGCCTCAAGGCATTTGCCGAAGAGCATCCCGACAGCCGTCAGATACTTGTCTCGCTTGACCCTATCACTCGCCGTTCGGGCGATGTTGAGCTTGTCTATGTGCTGGACTTCCTGAAAATGCTTTGGAATGGAGAAATATTTTAATATCTCATAATATTTCATCCGTCACGTGTCACGGTCGGGTCTTGTCGACAGTGTAAAAACTGGAGAAAAATAGATTTTGTGGTTTCAGAAAGATTGTGTATCTTTGCAAATTGAAATAATATATCACAATATGGCTTATACCATTGAAGAAATAAAAGAACGCTTGTCCTCAGAATTATATCAGCGTGGAATAAAAGACAAGTATATATTTGTCAACAATGACTATACGACAATCCAGTACAATGCCAAGAATAAAACCAAGCGGCGTTTGCAGAACCCCGAAGAGTTTGTTCAGTCAGAAGCATTTCTAAAATTGATATATGATTACGATTATTCTCCCGAAAATATATCTGTAAATGAAGCAATACAGGTGGGGTCAGGAATGAAAGAGGCTGATTTGCTTGTTTACAATTCCAGCTTCACCAAGATACTAATTGTTGTCGAATGCAAAGAGGAAAAGGTGAATGAGCGTCAGTTTCAGATGGCTGTTGACCAAGCCTATAGTTATGCCCATGCAACAGCAGCACAGTTCGTGTGGGTAACCTCAAGCATCAAGAATGAGTATTTCGAAATCACAAGCAGCGCACCACTTGTAAGAAAAGCCATTAGCGACATTCCCAGATACAATGGTAAAGTTCAAGAATACAAATATACAAAAGGTGTCAGAGAGCCTTTGGCTGGGAGTCAAGTAGAATTGAAGCAAAAGTTCAAATCAGCGCACGATGCCCTATGGGGTGGCGGAGCCCTTGCACCAACCACGGCTTTTGATGAACTCGACAAACTTATCTTCTGCAAAATATGGGACGAACGCTGGCTTGAAAACGATCCCACAAGCAAAGGCCTGCCATTCAAGTTTCAAATCATCAGCTATCCCGATGATGAAAACAATGTAAAGGCAAAGAAGGAACTGGAGTCCCGTGTGCGAGAATTGTACGAACAAGGCAGAAAGAAAGACCCCGAAGTTTTCAGAGACGACATAAAACTTGACCGTCATAAGATATACACTGTAGTACAATACCTACAAGATATTAACCTATCAAAAACCAATCTCGATGCCAAGGGTGTGGCATTCCAGAGTTTTATGGGCGAGTTCTTCCGCGGTGACTTCGGCCAGTTCTTTACCCCCAAACAGATTGTTGAGTTTATTGTAAAAGCAATTGGTGTGAAAAAAGACTGGAAGGTGCTTGATACCTCTTGTGGCAGTGGAGGATTCCTCTTGCACGCTCTGAAAACCATTCGAGACGAGGCCGATTCCATTTATGGAGAGGATAACATCGGCAGCGCTGCATGGAAGTCATATTGGCATGAATTTGCTGAAAAGAATCTCTATGGCATTGAGATTAATGAACAGATTTCCCGAGTTGCCAAAATGAATATGATTATTCATGACGATGGGCACACAAACATTATTACCAACGACGGTTTAAAGAACAACACCACAATAGAGATAGAGAATCGAAACCTTCATTTCCAAGACGGGACATTTGATTTGATAATGACCAACCCGCCATTTGGCTCGACTGTCAAAGCCGACGAAGTGGGATATTACAAAGAATACGAGCTGTTTGAAAAGAATCTTGGAATAACCGAGACAAAAGACCGCATTGCCGACGATAACAACAAAAAGAAATGGCGCACTTCCCAAAGCACAGAAGTTCTTTTCTTGGAACGTTGTTATAAATATCTGAATGAGGAAAACGGATACTTGGCGATTGTAATACCTGATGGCATTTTGACTAATTCCTCAACCCAATATGTCCGAGATTGGCTCATTGAGCATTTTAGAATCTTGGCAGTCGTCTCGTTGCCACAACACACTTTCTCTCACGTAAGGGCAGGTGTCAAATCGTCAGTTCTGTTTCTGAAAAAGCATCCGAAAGAACTGACTCAAAAATTTGAGCAAACGCTAACGGACATAAAAGCTGCCGTACACAAGGAGAAAGGTTTGGACAAAGAGCAGCGGGCAGAGCGAATGTTGGAGCTTTATAAAGAGTCCATCTTTAAATACTCTTCTGACTATGATATACTGATGCTGGAGGTTGAAAATGTTGGATATGATGCAACTGGAAAAACCATAGAGGGTTCTGAATTAATGGAGGCTGGCCAACGAATTAATGAATTCATATCAGAGGCTCTATGAAAAAGGTGGATGTTCACATTTCAGATATTATCAATTCGCAGCGAATAGACGTTACCTATTTCGCTGAAAAAACTGGGGAGTCAAGCTTTGTGCCGCTTTCCAAATATGTTGAGATAAAAGGAGGAAAACGAATTCCTAAAGGGAAATCGTTTTCTCCAGAAAAGACGAACTATTTATACTTGCGATTGTCCGAAATTGATGACTCAGGAATTATTAATTATGATGCATTAAAATGTATAAGCGAAGGTCTATTTAATACGCTGCAACGATATGAGATAAAGAACGACCAGGTGGTTTTCTCCATTGCAGGTACAATCGGTAAGGTTTTTATAATAAAAGACATTCCTGCTGACAAACGAGTTGTTTTAACTGAAAATTGTGCCAAAATACAACCCAAAACAGAACAGGTACTATCAGATTACATTTCAATACTGTTGAATTGCGGTTTTGTACAGAAACAAATCGAACGAAACAAGATACAAACGACGATTCCAAAAATTGGATTGGACAGAATTGCGAAGTTGAAAATACCGGAGATACCCTCACTTGACTTTCAAAAAAAGATAATAACCATTTATCAAAATGCACAAAAAGCAAGATCAAACAAGAATAATGAAGCAAAAAGACTCATAAATAGCATTGATGACTATATTTTAGATGCATTACAGGTAGATGGAGAAAAAAACTCTGGAAAAGGCAAGTGCTTCCGAATTTCTGTTTCCGATGTAATTGGAAGTCGACTAGATGTATCTTACTATAAAGATAAATTTGAGATGGCATCTTCAAAGTATGACAACACCAAATTATCTAATGTTGTTGATATTGACCCGAAAATTTCTTTTATAGGGAAAAATGCAGACGATGTCATTTCATTTATACCAATGGAGTGTATTGACGAGAAATCTGGAGAAATTATCAATTGGAGAGAGGTTGCTATAGAAAAATCAAAAGGATATACAAGATTTGAAGAAAATGATTTGCTATGGGCAAAAATAACGCCATGTATGCAGAATGGGAAATCCGCGATTGCAAAAGGTCTTAAAAATGGTGTTGGGTGTGGCTCTACAGAATTCTATGTTATAAGGCCAAAGGATGGAAATAAGGTATTAATTGATTATGTTTATTTGATTTTGCGTCATCATGACATCTTGTTTGCTGCACAAACATCTTTTAGCGGTTCTGCAGGACAGCAGCGAGTGCCTAAACAATATTTAAAATCTATAACAATTCCTATCCCAGACATATCGGTACAAAGAGAAATTGTTGACACGGTTTACGCTATAAAAGCAAAAGCGAAACAACTCCAAGAAAAAGGTAATCTTCTTTTGGAAGAGGCGAAATTGAAAATTGAAAATATAATATTAGGATAGTCATGGCAAAATTAGAAGGAATTATCTATACGGCATTTAATGGATATGTTGTCCTTCGTGGATATGCCCCAATTGGCGATTTGGCAGAAATATCAAAACGCCCAGAGTCTTATCAAAGAACTGCAGATAATCAGCATAAGATCGACATCGTAAATTACTTAAGAGACATTAAATCCTATTTCCCTGAAATTACGTTGGCACACCGAGTTGAAGAATATGCTGAACTTATTAAGAGTATAAATGGAGACAAAGATATAAGTAAGGAGGAGAGTAAATTTGTTAAAGGTCTTTACGTCCTAAGCGAACGAATTCCTATAGGCAGAGATCGCGCCAGGCATGCATACTTGGAAATAAAAAAGCCAACCGACAATGAGAAATTAAAGAGAGTCGATGGAAATCATAGACTTGAACCTTTTAGCTCTGAAACCGATATAAGATGGTGGCATCAATTGGTTGAAAACAGAGAAGCCATAAAAGATGAAACTGACGAAATAAAAATAAATGGATGGTTGGACCATCAAGCCCAATTAATAAAAGATGAACTAAAAAATAGAATAGTACCATTTACTGTCATTCTGTCTGATGCACATGACAAAAATAGTGCGGATAATTTTGAGGCGAAAATATTCCACGATGTAAACTTTAAAGCAATGCCTCTTAGGGAGGAATCCAGTTTAAAGATCATTTCAGAACTTAGTGCATTTGAAGACAAGGATAAGCTGGGTTCCGGGTATCCTCTTGCGATAGAACTAATTAATAGGGTGAAAAGCGGAATATATGATACAATTTACTGGCTAAACACCAAAAGAGATAATGAGGAGAACACTTTTTACAGAACATCGTGCCTAAGAATTGTTCAGTTACTTCTTAATCAAAAAATAAATATTGAAAACGAATTAGTCGCTAACAAAGAGTTGCTTGAGAACTATAGAAATGAGATTGTCGCCAAAGGTAAAAGAAGAAGTCTCCTAAAGAATCAAATAAAAAGAAAAAATAAAGAAATACAAGAAAAAGAGGTTATTATTCCAAATTTCAAAATACATAGTAGTTACAAAGAATTATGTATAAAAAAAGACACTGTTGAAAATGATTACAAAGTAACAAAAAATGAATTTGATATACTGTTGCAAAGGTACAGGTATTTAACGGCCAGAAACAAAACTCTCCTTGACTACATTGACTGTTGTGAAGATATTAACAGAATAACGGATGCCATAAGCAATCTTGTCCCATACTATCAAACATTAGGCAACAAGAATTATGGCAACATTGCATTCTTGTGTGCTCTGGTTTATTACTCACTTTTTGAACAGGTTCAATTGCAGTCATTTATAAGTTGGGCAACTCGCAATGGTATAAATCAGATTACAAATCCGGATGACTTGTCAAAAGATTCTTCTCATAATCTTATTACAATGTTTGACCAAATTTCCAAATCTATGGGAAACGAGATTTTCGTCTCCATGCAATTTGGAGATTCTCAGAGTGAACTAATCTATGAGAAGATTGTCCGTGCAATAGAAAAGTTCAATACAAAACATAAGAACAGAAATCTTTGGGCAACACCTATTCGAATAGATAGAGCTATTGATCCAAGCACTTCTTCAATACCAGATAAAATATTAAAAGCCATTAAATCTTGTGGATTGATTATTGCCGACTTAAGCAGTGCTAATATTAACGTGTACCACGAAATAGGATATGCTATGGGTGTTGCACAAGCACAAAACATGAAACCCAATATTATCCTTTTATATAAAGAAAACACCGATTTCAACAAAGAACCCCCAAAGGATGTAGATAAATTTGTTGGGTTTAATCTCCGTAATTTAGCCCAACTTCGTTTCAAAGACTATGACCAATTAGTCAATGGACTTGTAGAAAGACTGGAAAAACACTATGGATTAAACTAAAACAAATATTCTAGGAGTACAAATATTCACGACTCTGTATAAGGTATGGAGAACCATGTTCAATTCTTTTCAAAAGAGGATTTGTCTGTCGGCTATAATCTAAGTTTGGCAGAAAAACGGATCAAGGAAATTTCTGATGGATATAAACCAACGGAAATTAATAGAGTGGTTGAACTATGGCATATACGTCGTTTTTTCAAAGAGAACTGTAGATTGCAACAATGGACTGACGAAGAATTCAACCAACTAAAGACTAAAGTTGATGGATTTGACAATATCATTGCGCAGTTCTTTAATCAGATAAGTCCCAATGATATTCGGAAAGAATATGAGTCTTTACTGTGGGATTACAAAAAAGCCTTCTGGGAAATAATAGATTCTTTTAAGCTCTATAAAATAATTGGAAAAGACATACTGAAAGAGATAGTAGCTGACAACCCAAATAGCCTACACGATGTATTATCATGTAAAGGTCTTGTGGAGAAATTCAAAGGTACAATCCGTGAAGTATTGCTAAATGACAATAAAAGTGCAGAACTCCTTCTCGAAGAATATACAAAGAAAAGGGACCGGCATGAAAGCCAACTATTCTTCCCTTCAAACTTAACCATTGCAGACAAAGAACAAATAATAGACAACTATCTTGATTGCAGTGAACCAAATCTGAATTATGTCAGGCTTATTTTGCAAGTTAAAAATAGCAAAACTGGGATTATACTATCTCCCCAGACACGTCTGAAAGCGGAAAAACTTGCATCAAAAATCAATGATGACTTTTGGAAGAATAACCCTGGTGCTGCATCTCATTGGTCGACAGATATCTATTTTACCGATGAAGCCGAACAAGCTCTTGAGGTCAGTTTTGATGATTCTTGCAATAACATTAAGTACACATATAGTGTTAAGTATATAGAGGGATGTAATAACATCCAGCGTATAGGGAATTGCGCATCTTACTTTGGGTGGCTAAATGAACACTGGCTTCTTAATCTTGTAAACAAATCATGTCAAACAAATACAATAGAACAGATACTTATTGATACTGGCCGTTTCTCATATCAAACAAACTCTTTGTTTCAGCAAAAAAACTGGTTGGCATTGTATCAACTACACGGATACAACAATGTACTAAAGAAACTAAACAGCTCTTTTGAAACGGAATTAAAGCAGTTCTACGAGATATATCTTAAAGATGAATTCGGATACCCCGGATTAGCTATTAGTTTTCCCCGCGAAGATTATTCTGCGCTTGAAAAGTGCCGTATATTATGTCCTGAATTAGACAATGTGGTAAAACAATATAATGTATTTGTAGAAAATGACGACATCGACAAGGATTTAATTCGCCTATCAAGTCCGGTCAAAGTAGAGGATGGGGTAAGCCTTTTTAAATATAAGTACTATGAACTAGTAGACGGCAACAATGAACTTTGCTTTATCTTATGGGATTTGTTTGGTGCAAGTAATTCCCTTTTAAGTTATGTGGAACCGTTTATAGAAAAGAATTACCATTCTTTCGTTGACCTGCTCCAGAATGAGGATGAGGTTTTATACAATAATTACCAAGATTTCCAAAAGCCCAATGTTGATAGATTGATTGATAAATCAATCATATCCGTTGATGATGAAGGTTCATTACACATTACTAATGACAAACAAATTGGTGTATTAAAGGAACTATGGGAGTATGGAGTGTGTTCATATTGGCATTACGATGAACCCGAACGGCAATACCTTGAAGAATTATGTGATAAAGGCTGGGTAACAAAAGACGGACATCTTTTAAGCAAACCCGAACGCGACTACTTCAGTTACTATCTTGACAATAGTAAGTTCACCAATGGCCCTGCATTGAGGAACCATTACGCACATGGAAGCAATCCTCCCGCTGATGACGAAAACACACATATGGAAGTTTACCTCGTGTTTCTAAGGTTGTTGACAATAATTATAATCAAAATCTATGATGATTTATGGCTTGCGAGAAAAGCAGTTGCTTTAAAAAACAACAGAATTGGAGACCGATGCCAAGTGTAGTAGTTGCAAAAACTTATTGAGAAATAGGCAAAGATTCGCAGAAAAATGTAAGAAACAATATATGTCAATTGAGGATGTTGTTCATATATTGATTGAAAGAGATGGGATTATATAAATCTTTAAACGAAAAGAACAGAGAAACTATGGGACATTTTTTGCCGATAACATTGGAGGAAGTGAAGAGGCTCGGGTGGGAGCAGGTGGACGTGGTGCTGGTCACGGGGGACGCATACGTGGATCATCCGTCGTTTGGGACGGCGGTGATCGGGCGGACGCTGGAGGCGGCGGGGTACCGCGTGGCGATCATCCCGCAGCCGAACTGGAGGGATGACCTACGGGACTTCAGGAAGTTTGGGGCCCCGAGGCTGTTCTTCGGGGTGACGAGCGGGGCGATGGACTCCATGGTGAACCACTACACGGCGGCGCGGCGTCTGCGTCACGACGACGCCTATACGCCTGGCGGACAGTTCGGCTTCCGGCCCGACAGGGCGACATACGTGTATACACGGATACTGAAACAGATATACCCCGATGTGCCGGTGGTCATTGCGGGTATCGAGGCTTCGATGCGGAGGCTGGCGCACTACGACTACTGGGACGACAAGTTGTTCCCTTCCATACTGATTGACACGCCGGCAGACCTGCTGAACTATGGGATGGGGGAGAGGACGACGCTGAAGATTGCCCGCATGCTGGACGAGGGGAAGGGGATAGAGGCGTGCTACGGGCTGCCGCAGGTGGCGTATACCATGGGGAGTGATGGGGAAGTGAAGGGGACAAATGTTATCGAACTGCACTCGTTTGAGGAGTGTCAAATGAGCAAGCGGGCGGAGGCGGAGAACTACCAGATTATCGAGCGGGAGAGCAACAAGATAGAGTGCGCGATGCTGGTGCAGCGGCACGGCGACCGTCTGGTGGTGGTGAACCCGCCGGAGCCACCGATGACGACGGAGGAGATCGACGCCAGTTTCGACCTGCCGTACATGCGTCTGCCGCACCCTAAATACAAGAAACGCGGGCCAATACCGGCCTTCGAGATGATACGGTGGAGCGTGAACACGCACCGCGGCTGTTTCGGCGGCTGCTCGTTCTGCACCATCAGCGCCCACCAAGGCAAGCAGATAGCCTCGCGCAGCGAGGAAAGCATACTCAATGAGGTGAACCTCATCACCCAGGACCCAGAGTTTCACGGCGTGCTGACGGACCTCGGCGGGCCTTCGGCCAACATGTGGCGCATGAAGGGTAGGAATCAGGAACTCTGCCGCAAGTGTACACGCTACAGTTGCTCGATGCCCACGATGTGCAAGAACCTCGACAGCGACCACCGAGCTATGTCCTTGCTATTGAAAAAAGTGGCCACACACACCAAGGTGAAGCACCTCTACGTCGGCAGCGGCATCCGATGCGACCTCTTCACCGAAAGCAACGGCGGGTGGCAGTACTTCCGCGAGGTGGTGCTGCACCACACCAGCGGACGCCTGAAGGTGGCTCCCGAGCATACGAGTGACAAAGTGTTGAAAACAATGCGTAAGCCATCGTTTGCGTTGTTTGAGGAAACAAAGCGCCGCTTCGACGAGATATGCAAGCAGGCGGGCCTGCGCTACCAGCTGATACCATATTTCATCAGCAGTCACCCCGGTTGCCGTCTGCAGGACATGGCCGAGTTGGCTGTGAAGATGAAACGCATGGGTTACCGTCTGGAGCAGATACAGGACTTCACGCCGACGCCCATGACGCTGAGCACCGAGATGTACTACACCGGCATCGACCCGACGACGATGGAACCCGTCTACGTGGCCCGCCACCCCAACGAGAAGCAGCAGCAGCGTCAGATGTTCTTCTTCTACAAACGAGAATGCCAACCCCAAATCCGCCAGTCGCTCCACAACGCGCATCTGGACCGATACATAAAATCATTGGGTCTGGATTTTAAGAGTAAATAACTAATATATAGGTGAATGGTTGTAAAGTGCTTTCTCTTTCTTTAACAGGAATTACCATACTTTGTACGAAACCGAAGACGAAACCGAAGACGAAACCGAAAACGAAAACGAAGGCGAAAACGAAAACGAAGGCGAAAACGAAAAAACATTAACTTTGAATGACCGTGAATTATCATAAATGTTAAAATAAATTTGTCTAATTGCTTAAAATATAACAATATCCAAAAATGGCTATAAACATATTCATATTCCGTCTTGTCGCTGCTTTGGTTTGCGGCATATTGATTGGTCTGGAACGCCAGTTGCGCCAGCGTAGTGCAGGACTGACTACCAATTAGCTTGTGGCTGTCGGTGCCTGCATATTCATTCTCATTTCAGAAACCGTCATTGAGAATGCCATGGCCTCGGGCGGCCCGGTCAACAATGACAACTTGCGTGTTTTGGCACAGATCGTGACGGGCATCGGATTCCTCGGAGCAGGCGTCATACTGCGCGACGGCTTCACAATCCACGGTCTCAACTCGGCAGCAACCCTCTGGTGTTCAGCTGCGGTGGGTTCGCTCTGTGGTTACGGTCTGTGGCGCGAAGCCATTGCTGCGGTAATGGTGATATTGTTTATCAACTGGATACTTAAATGGGTGGAGCATCTTATTGAAAACCATCAAAAAGACAATCCGTTGGCGGATCCTTACGAAGAAAAAAACGAAAAAAAACAATAATAGACGCAGCAAAAATTGTTAAATAACAGACTATAGTTTTATAGTGGTTTAAGATCGGATGTAATGCGCTATGATATAAAAATATACAAATCAGGCAGAACTGGCTTTTTGCCAGCACTCTTTTTGTTTGTATGTTTGCTAACGGTCCAGTCCTCTTTTTTCGCCCAGACAATCATCATGCCTGTCAGCGGACATCGCGATACGACGATGAGCTATGCCGAAGTCTACGACGATGGTGGACCGTCGTCACCCCATTCGTCGTCGTGCAATGCAAGTTATACTTTCCATACCACCACGCCCACAGGCCATTACCGTGTTGAGGTCTACAGCTACCTGACACACCCAAGTGGCAACGCCACCTTGAAGGTGAAAAATGGCTCGTCCACGGGGTCGCAGATATGTAGCTTCCCTGCGGGAAGCGGAGGGGTCTTCTACAGTTCCTCGGGGACGGTCACAATCACCTTCCAGTCCGACGATGACAACCCCGACCCCGGATTCAAGGTAATCCTATGCGAATACAACAACCGAGTGCCGACCAATCTCTCAACTGATTTCATCGACAGCAATACCCACTATGTCAGATGGAATCATGTACCTAACGTGACGTGGACTGTGGAGTATGCCGTTGTTTGTGAGGATGTCAACTTCGAAACGTTCTTTTCCGATCCGGCCAATTATACAACACTATATCTCGATACCAGTTATTTCGAAGTGCCTGACGTTCCCGTCGGTTGCTTCCTGGTCTACAGGATTTATACTGAGAGCACAACCCCATGCACCCGAATCACCACCGGCTTTACATACGCATACAGCGAACCGTTTCAATGTCCATGTATCGAAATCACAAGCATAAACGTTGAGCAGTTGACTGACAGCATACGCATCTCATGGACGTCCGACTCGCTCCCGTCGGTTTGGCACGTGTCGTGTTATCAGCTTGGCTTCGATACTACCTTGCCTGGCACTTGCACCGAGTTGACCATTCCATACGATTATCCCTGTTTCGGGCCAGCGATGCAGATTCGGTCAGATTGTAATTATCCATGTGCTACCTTTTGGGTGTCCCTTCCTAATGGTGGATGCCAGACAATGGTACATAGCATTAAGCGCAATGCGGTGACTTCGAGTTCTATATCGCTGTTATGGAACGCTGTCGACGACCCTACGGCGCGCTACCTGCTCTATTTCGGTCTCGATGGTTCTCCACAGCAAGACGATGTTCTTCTCGACACGCTGGCATACGACGATACTTCTTACACCGTCGAAGGTCTTCTGCCTCATACAACGTATCGTTTCACTATCGTCGTACTGTGTGCTGATGGCAGGCTGTCATGCTATAAAATCTCTATTTCAACTTCCACAACAATAGATAATTGCATAGATTATTTCAACCGGTTCAACCCCAATGTCCATTTTGCCAGTGGTACCTATCAAAATCCGAACCAGAGCCAATCGTATGTGTCTGGACGTCATACGGCAATAGCCGACACGAGCATGCGGGATATCAATACCGGCAACCAGTTGCGCTGTGTGCCTCAGGGCGAAGAAACGTCGTTTCGGCTTGGCGATGATGACATTGGTGCAAAAGGCGAGAGCGTAACCTTCGACTATCTTGTCGACAGCCTCGACAAAGACATGCTTGTGCTGCGTTATGCCATCGTAATGCAGAACCCCAACCACACCAGTGAGAACCAACCCCATTTCACCATGGAGATACTTGACAACACTGGTCATGTAATAGACACAACCTGTTGCTACGCAGATTTCTATGCTGCTGGCGAATTGGGCTGGAACACTGTGGCGGGCAGCAACGTCATCTGGAAAGATTGGACTACGGTGG
>Ga0247610_10006512_pt1 | contig 12137 bp, 7 predicted proteins | sample 174DNAGHGhighgp2_FD_193483 | JGI IMG/M metagenome (GOLD analysis project Ga0247610, IMG submission 193483) | Sheep rumen microbial communities from Palmerston North, Manawatu-Wanganui, New Zealand - 1742 DNA GHGhigh gp2 | ecosystem: Host-associated > Mammals > Digestive system > Stomach > Rumen ...
CACGTGCGGCCTTAACCGCCACGAGCTCACCATCAACGACATCATCTTTAAGATAGGGCCGCGCATCAATGCGTCGGGCCGCATGGAGTCGGGCCAGGAGTCGGTAGAGCTGCTTGTGAGCCGCAATATGCAGAGCGCTATGGAGATATCCAAGCGCATCGACCAGTATAACAGCAACCGCAAGGAACTTGACAGCCAGGTGACTGTCGAGGCCAACGAGATTATCGAGAGCCATGCACAGGTGCTTGACGGCAAGAAACCCATCGTCATCTACGACCGCAATTGGCACAAGGGCGTGATTGGCATCGTGGCTGCAAGGCTCGCCGAGTTGTACTTCAGGCCCTCGGTAGTGCTCACCTATTATGCCGACGGCATTGCAACGGGTTCGTCTCGTTCGGTGCGTGGGTTTGATGTCTACACGGCTATCAAGTCATGCCGCGACCTGCTGGAGACCTTCGGCGGCCATACCAATGCCGTCGGTCTGTCTATCAAGGAGGAGAACATTCCCGAATTCAGGCGCCGTCTCACTGCTTATGTCGAGGAGCACATCCACGACGAGCAGGTCACCCCGGCTATGGATATCGACTGCGAAATCAAGTTCAGCGACATCAACGGCTCGCTGTTGCGTTATCTGCGACTGCTCAATCCCTATGGTCCTGGCAACAACAAGCCGGTATTCATGACCCGCAAGGTGTATGACGCCGGCACAAGCAAGGTGGTGGGCAAGAAAAGCGAGCACATCAAGCTCGACCTCGTGGACGAGGACGGCAACAAGGTGAACAACGCCATCGCCTTTGGCATGGCAAGCTATAACGACGCGCTCAAGGCAGGCAAGCCCATCGACATCTGCTATACAATCGAGGAAACCCGTCATCGCACGAGCACCAATGTGCAACTCATGGTCAAGGCAATAAAACTCCACGATGATGCCGAGCCAGCACCAACCCATCAATGATGTCCTGAAGAAATACTGGGGCTATGACGCTTTCAGACCATTGCAGCAGGATATCATCGAGTCGGTTCTTCAGGGACGCGACACGCTGGGGCTAATGCCCACTGGGGGCGGCAAGTCCATCACTTTTCAGGTACCCACAATGGCTATCGAGGGGATGGCCCTTGTTGTCACGCCCATTATCTCGCTCATGAAGGACCAGGTGGACCGCCTGCGCAGCCTGAACATCAAGGCTTGTTACCTGTATGCGGGCCTGACGCGTGCCGAGGTGAACCGCACCTACGAGAAATGCTTATATGGTAATTACAAGTTCCTGTATGTCTCTCCCGAGCGTTTGCAGTCCCAATCCTTCCTGGAGCGGCTGCGCCAAATGCCAGTGAGACTTATCGTCGTTGACGAGGCTCATTGCATCTCGCAATGGGGTTATGATTTTCGCCCCTCGTTCTTGCGCATCGTCCAGGTGCGCAAACTTTTTCCTGCGGTTCCCGTGCTGGCCCTCACCGCCACGGCCACCCCTGTAGTGGTCGAGGACATTCAGCGCTGCCTGAACTTCAAGGCTCCCAACGTGTTCTCGATGAGTTTTGCGCGCAGCAACTTGTCCTATGTCGTGCGTTCCACCGAGGAGAAACTCACCGAGCTGGTCCACATTCTGCGCTCAGTAGCCGGCACAGCCATCGTTTATGTGCGCTCCCGCAAGCGCACCAAGCAAATCAGCGATGAGCTCAACCGCATGGGCATCCGGGCCGACTACTACCACGCAGGCCTGTATGTTGAGGACAAGGAAGACAAGCAGAACAAGTGGACCAGCAACGAGTGCAGGGTGATGGTGGCGACCAACGCCTTCGGCATGGGCATTGACAAACCCGACGTGCGCTTGGTCGTCCATGTCGATGTCCCCAACTCACTTGAGGAGTATTATCAGGAAGCAGGTAGGGCCGGGCGCGACGGCAAGCGCTCCTATGCCGTGTTGCTGGTCAAGCACACCGACCAGCGCGCGCTGCGGCGACACATTACCGAAGCCTTCCCTGAGAAGGACTACATCCGCAGTGTGTATGAGCGTGTGGGCAATTTCTTGGGCGTGAGCCTGGGCGAGGGCTATCAGCAGATGTTTGATTTCAACTTCAACCTGTTTTGCCGCACGTTTGACCTTCCGGTGCTGCCCACGCACAATGCCTTGAAGATTCTCACCCAGGCAGGCTATATCGAGTTTGTCGAGGAAATCGAGACCCAGTCCCGAGTGATGATTTTTGCCAGGAAGGAGGAACTCTACGATCTTGAAACCTCTACCCCGGGAGCCGACCAGGTCCTGCAGGCCATATTGAGGCTTTATACAGGCCTTTTTGCCGACTATGTCTTCATCAACGAGGATGTTATCGCCTTCCGTACCGGTCTTGACCAGGAGACCATCTATAAATCGTTGCTCGAACTCACGCGCATGCACATCCTGCACTATGTGCCGCGCAAGCGCACACCTTATATCATATACACTACCTCGCGTGAGGAACCCAAGCATGTGCTCATCCCCAAGACTGTGTATGAAGATCTGCGGCAGCGCATGACCGATCGCATCGAAGCAATCATTAATTATGCATACAGCGACACGGGGTGCCGCGAGCGCATGCTGTTGGGCTACTTTGGCGAGGTGCTGCCCGACGATTGCGGGCACTGTGATCTGTGCATCGACCGCCGCAAGCGTGCCGACCACACCCCCGATGATGTGCAGCAGGGCATACTCTACATGGCGGGCCTGCGTCCCCGTCGCTTGGAGGAGTTTTGCCACACATTGTCTTTCCCCAAGGATGAGATTATTGCCATGCTCTCGTTCCTTGTCGATGAGGGCTATGTCGAGCATCTCGATGATGACACTTACCGTAAAATCAAGTGAGTACTTTGCAGCCCGACTGAATTAGAAATGCAAAGATTCTGCGTCTCTAATAGACATGAAAAAAGGCGGTGCCAATGGGGGCATCGCCTTTTAAATGGAATGAAGTGTCAATCAATTACTTGATAACCTTAACGACGCGTTGGCTGCCGTCGGTGTAGGTGGTAACAGCGATAGTGATGCCATTGGCATCCTTCATCTCCTGACCCATGATGTTGTAGTAGCGAATGCCAGCAACAACCTTATTACCGTCATTGATGAGCTCCTCAACACCGTCAGAGGCCTTAGTAATCGTCATGATATTGTTATCGAGGTTCACGGTCACGTTATAGGTGCCGGCAGGAACCTTAAAGCTGTTGGGGTGACCAAAGCGACCCATCTCAATGTCGATGCCGAACATGTCCTCGGTCAAGGGGAAACCATCTTCAATAGCGCCGATGCGATAGCCGCCGATGCTGGACCAATCGTCGCTGCTCTCGCTCAGTTTGGTGGTAAACGAGAAGAAGCTGTAGCCGATACCGTCATTCTCATCGGGGTTCTCACCAGCAGTGGTGATTTGGGCAGTGTAGATGTTCTCATCCTCAGTGTCCATCTTGTAGCCCACGCTCGGATTCCAAGCATTGCCGTTTACCTCGCCCAAGATGTAGAGCTCACCGGTGCGCGGGTCGAAGCTGCCGCTCTTCACACAGGTGTAACCCACTTGATTGCCCTCGGGGTTGAAGGTGAAGGTAACATCATAGATGCCAGCTTCTTCAACTTCTACCGTCATGTTGTCATTGGGCCAAGCGTTGCCCCAGTCGCGGTTACCCACAACCTTGAATGCCAGTTCATTGCCTGCAAGCTCGCAGCCGTACTTGGTGAGTGCAAAGGTGCCGTCTGCCTGCTTGATCATGTCGTTCTCGGCATTGCTGGGATCCCATTCGGTACCGAATACTGTTGCGGGAGTACCGGCTACGGTATAGGTGTCGATTTCGATGGGAACCTGAACACCTTCGATCTTGAACTTGTTGATGTAAGGGTTGAAGATGAACGTGTACTCGCTACCCGATCCCGTGAACTTGTAGGATTTGTCACCACCTTGGGGGGTCGATACCCACTGGTCAACAACCACCTCAACGTCGCTGCCCGAAGGACCGTAGCGGTAGGTGGAGTTGAACACGTCCCAACTAGCGTCGAGGCCGCTGGCAAATACGAACCACACCGAACCGCTGATGGTAGCCTTATAGGTATAGGTACCATCAGCCTGCTGGGTCATCTCGACGCCTGCTGCAGGGTTCCAGTCGCCAAAGGGCGCATTACCAACAATGTAGTAAGCTGCCTGTGATGAGAAGGCGAGCATTACCGTCATTGCAAAAAGAGTAAAGATTTTTTTCATAGACATAAATGTTATTAAATGAAATATAAAGTGAATAATACTACTCGCATTTTAAACATGCAAATTTAGTTAGTTTGTTTGAAAACGACAAATGAATATAGAAAAATAATTAAAAACGCCCCAAAAATGAACGAAAACCACTTGTAATAATGAATAATAGATGCCATTCCTGTGGCACTGACGGAAATGGTCATGCTTGGACGGCTTTGCGGGGGCAAGTCACAGTCTCCCAGGTGAGGCGGCAGGTAAAGAAAACACAGGGAAATGGCAGTTTTTGAAAAATGCGCAAAATTATTCAGAAAACATTATCCCAAGTGGGAAATAAGTTGTACTTTTGCCCCGTTTTTAAAGAGGTTATAAAAACTAAAACTGTTTCATTATTATTTAGTTAAAATGGCAGAGAAAACTGAAAAAGCCAAAGTTCAGTTCCGTCAGAGCATTGTCGTGCGATTCTCGGGCGACAGTGGCGATGGAATGCAATTGGCTGGTAACATTTTTTCTAATGTGAGTGCGGGACTTGGTGACCGCATTTCAACTTTTCCCGACTATCCCGCCGAGGTGCGCGCCCCGCAGGGCTCGCTGGGCGGTGTGTCTGGTTTCCAGGTCCACATTGGCCATGGCGTGCACACGCCTGGCGACGAGTGTGATGTGCTGGTGGCAATGAATCCTGCTGCGCTCAAGCAGAATGCGCAATTCCTGCGCAAGGGTGGTGCTGCTATCGTCGACATCGACACCTTTAACCAAGCCGGCCTTGACAAGGCGCTTTACACGACCGATGACCCCTACGAGGAACTGGGACTCAAGGCCCAGGTTATCGAGGCTCCCATCACCACGATGGTCAAGGAGGCGCTCAAGGACACGGGTATGGACCTGAAGGCACAGCTCAAGTGCCGCAACATGTTCGCCCTGGGTCTTGTGTGCTGGCTTTTCAACCGCCCCATGGAGGCGCCGTTGAAGTTCTTGAAGGCCAAGTTTGCCGACAAGCCCGATGTGTATGCCGCCAATGAGCTTGTCATCAAGGGCGGTTACAACTATGGTCACAATATCCACGCCACCGTTTCAACCTACCGCATCCAGAGTGATGAGGTGCGTCCCGGTACCTATACCGACGTCAGCGGCAACAAGGCTACGGCCTGGGGTCTGATCAAGGCCTCGGAGATGAGCGGTCGTCCCCTGTTCCTGGGATCCTATCCCATTACTCCGGCTACCGACATCCTGCATGAGCTGGCCAAGCGCCGCGACCTGGGTGTCAAGGCCATTCAGATGGAGGACGAGATTGGTGGTATCTGCTCAGCTATCGGTGCTGCTTTCGCAGGCCATTTGGCAGTGACCACGACTTCGGGTCCCGGTTTGGCACTCAAGAGCGAGGCTCTGGGACTGGCCGTCATGGCCGAGTTGCCCCTCGTGCTTGTTGACGTGCAGCGCGGCGGTCCCTCGACCGGCCTGCCCACCAAGACCGAGCAGACCGACCTGCAGCAGGCTCTCTATGGCCGCAGTGGTGAGAGCCCCCTTGTGGTGCTTGCCGCAGCATCGCCCACCGATTGCTTCAAGATGGCCTTCCAGGCAGCCCGCATCGCTATCGAGCACATGACGCCCGTCATCCTGCTCACCGATGCCTTTATTGCCAATGGTTCATCGGCTTGGCGCATCCCCGAGGAGGGTGAGTATCCCGTCATCAAGCCTAATTATGTGCCCGAGGCACTCAAGGCAACGTGGACCCCGTTCATGCGCAATGCTCTGGGCATCCGTTATTGGGCCATCCCCGGCACCAAGGGGCTGGAGCATGTGATTGGCGGCCTGGAGAAGGACTACAATCTGGGTGTATTAAGCAATGATCCTATCAACCATGCCCACATGGTCGAGACACGCCGCATGAAGATTGCCAATGTCGCTAACGGCATCCCCGAGCTCAAACTCAAGGGCGATTCCACGGCCGACACCATCATCCTGGGATGGGGCAGCACCTATGGCCACATCCTGGATGCCGTTAACCGCTTGAACGATGATGGCTTCAAGATTGCGATGACCCACATTCGCTACATCAACCCGCTGCCCAAGAACACCGCCGAGCTGCTGAGCCGCTTCAAGACGGTGATTGTGGCCGAGTTGAATACCGGCCAACTGGCCAGCTACCTGCAGAGCAAGATTCCTAACCTGAACATCTGCCACATCAACAAGGTGCAAGGACAGCCGTTCCTGGTTCAGGAAATCGTTGACGGAGTTAAAAACATCATGATGGAGGAGGAATTGTAATGGAACAGAAGACTAATAACGAAGAGATGGCTTACAAGCCGCTGGATTTCAAGAATAACCAGCCTATCCGCTGGTGCCCGGGTTGTGGTGACCACGCTGTGCTCAACGTCCTGCTCAAGTCGATGGCCAAGTTGGGTATCCCCCCCGAGAAAACTGCAGTGATTTCGGGTATCGGTTGCAGCTCTCGTCTGCCTTATTACACCAACACCTATGCCTTCCACACCATTCATGGTCGTGGCGGTGCTGTGGCAACCGGTTTCAAGACCGCTAACCCTGAGATGACCGTTTGGCAGGTGTCGGGCGATGGTGACTGCCTCGCCATCGGTGGCAACCACTTCATCCATGAGGTGCGCCGCAATATCGATGTGAACCTGCTGTTGCTCAACAACCGCATCTACGGCTTGACCAAGGGACAGTTCTCGCCCACGAGTGCACGCGGTTTCAAGTCCAAGTCATCGCCCTATGGCACGGTTGAGGATCCTTTCATTCCTGCCGAACTGACCTTTGGTGCACGCGGCACTTTCTTTGCACGCAGCCTTGACGTGTCTCTCGACATCAGTCAGGAGGTGATGATCGAAGCTGCCAAACACAAGGGCTGCTCGGTGGTAGAGATTCTGCAGAACTGCATGATCTTCAATAACGGTATCCACAACTTCATCACCGATCGTGAGCACCGTGCCGACCGCACCATCCACCTGGTTCATGGCCAGAAGATGATCTTCGGCAAGGACATGAACCGCGGTCTTGTACAGGACGGTTTCGGCCTCAAGGCCGTTACCATTGGTGAGGATGGCTACACCATCGATGATGTGCTCGTGCATGATGCCCATTGCGAGAGCAACTTCCTGCACCAGATACTGGCCATGATGGACGGCACCGACCTGCCCGTGGCACTGGGTGTTATCCGTGCGGTAGAGGCTCCCACCTATGAGACGGCGGTAGCCGAGCAGGTTGAAGAGGCCAAGGCAAAGCACGGTTTCTCCTGCCTGAATGACGTGATCATGTCGGGTGATACCTGGCAAGTCGAGTAAGACTCTCGAGACACACAATTCATTGAGAAACAGAATATTATTCAGGCGGCCTCAATAGCATTGAGGCCGCCTGAATTGTAAAATGATAAACCAATTTGCTTTTAGTGCTGGAGATTGTGCCATTATTCAGGCAAGAATGATGGCGCAGTCCCCAATCGGTCAAGCGTGGACCAGGTCGATTAGCGAACAACCTTTACAGCGCTGGTGCTGCCATCGGTGTAGGTGGTGACCATGATGGTCAAGCCGTTGGCCTGGGGCATCTCCTGGCCAGCCATGTTGAAGTAGCTGACGCCAGCAACAGTCTTGCCGTTAACCATCTCGTTGACACCGGTACCCTGGCTCTGCTCATAGGTGTACTGGATGTTGGTTACAGGGAGTTCAACGTTGCTGCCACAGCCCAGCATAGCGGTTGCATTGGGGAAGTCGTTACCTTCAGCAAAATCGAGGAAGCTGATGTGGTTGTCGGTGTAGGTCATTGCCTTGCCGCGGATGCCCGAGGTGTAGAAGGGAGCATAGTCGCTGCCCATGGTGCAGTTGTCGTCATCCAGAGCATCAAATACCATGGTCACGAGCAGGCTCTTGCCGGGAGTGTAGGCAACAGGTTCGATGGTTGTGCCAATCTCGTGGTCCTCGCCATAGAAATCAAGCATATCCATCTCAAAAGTCTCCTCGCCAACTAGGTTGTCAAAGGTGAAGAATTGCTTGATGCCATCCTGGTTAATGGCGAACTCAGTCTCATCGATTTGCTGAACATAAATCTTGCATGTGCGGCTGATCTCTTCAAATGTCTGATCGTTGAACTTGAAATACAACCCGGCAATCATCACGTTCTGCTTGCCATCCAGCTCGGTAAGCATGTCGGGGGTGTAAATCATCTGAGCACCGGTGTGAGCCAGGTAGAAATTGGTCGGTGCCATGTCAAAGAAGGAACCATTGTAAATCTCGGTGGGCTCTTCGTAGTTGCCAACATAGATGTTGCCCATCTTCTGTGTTTGGGCGCTAACGGTCAGTGCAGCAGCTGCTGCGAGAATCATGTAAAATTTCTTCATACTGTAAAACATTTAGTTGTTAATAGAAATTTGGTTATTTACTCAATGGGCTATTGGAGCTCATTTTTTTCTTCGGTTATGATGTTGCAAACATAACTATTATTATTCAAACGACCAAAAAAAATGATAAAAAATTTATAAAGACGCGCAGCATCCACGTCTCTATAACAGTGCTTTAGGGTAGTGTAGAAGCGGGCCTGGAACGCTACAGGAATGCATTTAATGTACCCATGATGCTTCCCAAGAGGGCTCCTAACCACACGATAGCGCGCAGTTCTTTTTTCATCACGTCCAGGATGATGGTTTCGGCCTCGTCCATGTCCATCTCGTTGATGCGTTGCTCGATGATGCTGCTGATGTCGATGTCTTGCAAAATGCGCGGCAGGTGCTCGGTAATGATGGTGCGGTAGGCACTGAGCGTGCCGTGCTTGATCTGTGCCACTTGCTCGTCGCGGCCTGTCGTGAGCTGGCTCATGGTCATGCCCATCAGGTTATCGGCCTCGGTGGTGACGAGGTCGTGAATCATTTGGTGGCTGTTGTTTTGCAGGATTTCGTTGATGTGCTTGGCCAAGGTCTTCTCGATGGGTTGTGCAAATCCTGCCAACAGCTTGTCGGCCCCGAACAGTCCTGCCACACTGTTGCGGGTCTTTTCCATGACATGCTCGGTGGCCATGTGGGCAATACTGCTGCCCAGGTCGCTATTCTGTAATTTGGACGACACCATCTTGACGATGCCGCCGGTGACGTCGCTGCGCATGGCCTCAATGTCATCGCTCGACAGATAATGGCTTGCAAACTGCTCGATGGTCTCGTTATTGTCCTGTTGTGTGGCGACAAACTCATCGATGGCGCCTTCGATTTTCACCTGCATGTCCTCGTTCAGCAGGTTCTTTTCCAGCACTTCGCGGTTCATCAGGTTCTCACTCACGGCTTTGCCGATGGCAGCGGCAATGCGTTGTTTCTCCTTGGGGATAATGCCAGGGGTGAATGGAATGTGGATGCCCATGAAGTACTTGGCCTGATGAGGCCTGAACAACATCCTGATGGCAATATCATTGGTGATATAACCGATAACGGCACCAACGGCAGGACCTATAAAATAATGAAGCATAACTCCTGAAATACCCTAAAACCTTAAATCCTGTACTATCTCAAATCAACAACTTGAGTGCCGGCAGGAACCTGTGACTTGTCGAAGGTGAATGTTGATGCCGGCAATGACTTGTGCTTGTAGTTTGTGATCTTGATGGTGTAAACCGACTTGTCGCTCATCTCAAATCTGGCGGTGCGCAGCAGCGACGTGTTCTCGTCAAAATACAGCCACAACGTTTTGATGTTGTCTTTCTTTTTCTTGGGGGTGAGCTTGATGACATAGGTCTTGGCCGTCTTGGCCTTGGCGCGCTTCATGTTGAAGTTGGCCTTGAAATGCTGTACTGCGGCAATGGGATTGGTCAACTGCAACTCGTCGGTCGTTGGAGATGTGATGTTCACCTCGCTGGTCACGGGCGACCATGACCATTGTGTCTTGCCGTCATACCAGCATTTGGCTTCGGGAGAGATGATACGGAACTTGGAGCCTTGCATCGACAGGCTGCCAGAGCTGGTGCCTTGGGCGGTCGTGACGCTGTAGCTGGCAGTGACGCCACCACCTGTGTTGATGGCTGCCACACACTTGTCTAGCATGGCTTGGGGTGTTTGGGCCATGACCACGATGGCCAGCATTGCTGTCAAGATTGCGATGAATATCCTTTTCATTGTCATTCGTTTTATTGTTTTTAGGTCAACTTCTAGAGTGTCTAGAGTGCAAAAAGAGTGCCAACCCGGTGTGTGGGGGTAGGCACTCTCGTGTTGTTATTGTCAAGAGAACAGTTGGTCAATGTCCATGGGACTGACGAGGACCTGGCGCGGTTTGCTGCCCTGGGCGGGGCCAACGATGCCGGCATGCTCCATCTGGTCCATCAGGCGGCCGGCACGGTTGTAGCCAATCTCGTAACGGCGCTGCAGCGACGAGGTGCTGGCTGTATTGCCCATGACGATGAAGCGAACGGCTTCCTCAAACAGCGGGTCGCGGTCCTTGACGTTGCCCACATTGGCATCGCCACCGCCACCCTCGTCCTTGCCTACATATTCGGGCAACAGATAGGGCTGCTCGTGGTTGATGTCACGGTCGTTGTCTTCCTGCTCCTTAATGTAATCGCAGATGCGCACAATGTCGGGCGTATCAACAAACGGGCACTGCAAGCGCGTCAGCTCGCCGTCGATCTGGAACAGCATGTCGCCGCGGCCAATGAGCTGCTGGGCACCAGTGCGGTCGATGATGATCTGGCTGTCGATGCGTTGGGCAACGGCAAAGGCGATGCGGCCGGGGAAGTTACCCTTGATCAGGCCGGTGATGACCTTGGACGACGGGCGCTGGGTAGCGATAATCATGTGGATGCCCACGGCACGTGCCTTTTGGGCGATGCGCACGAGTGGGGTCTCTACCTCCTTGCCGGCGGTCATGATCATGTCGCTGAACTCGTCGATGATGCCCACAATGTAGGGCATGTACTGGTATTTCTTCATGCCGTGCTCGTCGCGCACTTCGCGCAGCTCGCGACGCCACATGTCGTTATAGTCGCTCACATTGCGCACCCTCACCTCCTCAAACACCTTGTAACGGTCTTCCATTTCCTGGACCAGACAGTTCAGCGTCTTGATGACGCGGTCGGTGTCGGTGATGATGGCTTTTTCCTCACCAGGTGCCTTGGCAAAGTAATACTTCTCCAGATCGGCATATATGCTGAACTCCACTCGTTTGGGGTCAACCAGCACAAACTTCAGCTCCGACGGCCCTTTCTTGTAGAGCAGCGATGTGATGATGGCATTCAAGCCGACGGATTTACCTTTACCGGTAGCACCGGCCACCAGCAAGTGCGGCATCTTGGTCAGGTCGGCAATAAAGACCTCGTTGCTCACTGTGCAACCCAGGCACATGGGCAGCTTGGCACGGCTTTCCTGGAATGCCTTTGATCCCAACACCTCACGCATGGGAACCACCTGCGGGTCACGGTTGGGCACCTCGATGCCGATGGTACCCTTGCCAGGCATGGGCGCAATGATGCGGATGCCCAGAGCCGCAAGACTCAAGGCGATATCATCTTCCAGGCCACGAATCTTGTTCACGCGCACACCGTCTTGGGGCACAATCTCAAACAGGGTGACTGTGGGACCCACATGCACCATGATTTCCTTGATTTCAATGCCATACTTGCTCAAGGTGTCGCGAATGCGTTCCTTGTTCTCGTCCTGTTCCTGCTTGTCCACGCTGTTGGGGTTCATGTGGATGTCTTGCAGCAGGTCCAGGGTGGGGAAGTGGTAGTGGCGGTATTCGCCCGTGGGGTCATGGGGGTTGCTGGCATCGGTGCCGGCGGCTATAGGCTTGAGGTGAGCGGTCTCACCATCGTCGCCGCTGGCGGGAGCAGCAGGCGCTTTGGTGCGGGGACGGCGCAACTTGGCTGCAATGGGTGACTTGGCGGGTTCATTCTCGTCCTCATCTTTACTCTTGCTGCTGATGCGCTGTTCACCGCCCAGGAAGGTGGACTCGCCGGGTTGG
>Ga0247610_10006513_pt1 | contig 12137 bp, 10 predicted proteins | sample 174DNAGHGhighgp2_FD_193483 | JGI IMG/M metagenome (GOLD analysis project Ga0247610, IMG submission 193483) | Sheep rumen microbial communities from Palmerston North, Manawatu-Wanganui, New Zealand - 1742 DNA GHGhigh gp2 | ecosystem: Host-associated > Mammals > Digestive system > Stomach > Rumen...
CCGGGTCGTACCGCCAGGCTATCTTCTCTTTGCCCACCATCGCAGCCAGCCTTTTGCAGGTCTCTATACTCTGCTCAATGGACGGCACACGCGGCTCGATGTCTGTTCCGTAAGCCGTGATGGTATAATGGTAATAGCAGTTGAAATGGTCGCTGATCTCATGCAGACGGTCGAGTATAGGCGCATAGTCCTTGGAGCAGAACACCACCACGTCAATGGTCTCCGGGGTCAGCTCGATACGGTTGATGAGGTTCGGAAACAACGGATTACGCGAGAGCACATAGCCTTCGCGAAAACGATTGAGCAGCCACTCGGAATAGTACTGCACAGTATCTGCCCGTCCGCCTGTATTGAGTATCATCGTTTATCTCTTTCGTCTCTTTTGTCCCATCCGGTCGTAGTGGTTCCACATCTCCCAAATAAGGATTTCTTTCTTCTCTTCGTCTATCTGGTACACCAACCGATGCTTGGCATTTATGCGCCGGATATAAAAGATGTCGCCATCGTTCACTTTCTCCAGACCACCGCCACCATTGGAGTACGGGTCACGCCGAATCTCCTCCACGATAGTCATCGCGGTCTCTGCGTACGGACTCCGGCTGACTTTCACCCAATCCTTCTCGCCTCCTTTGGTGTATTGGATAGTGTACATCTAATAGTTATCCATTGATCTTCAGAAATCGATACTTTTGACTTTTTACCTTTCTTGATTATTTCTGCCCAAATATATAGTTGTGAGTGTTGCTCACGAGTTGAATACCTGTAGCACTCAGTTATTCTTGTTTATCAAGAGGTAATGTCGGCAACTCAAACCTATCGAAATCGGATTCGAAAAGGCGGTCTTGTATAACGCGGTATTTCTCGAACTCCGTTTCGGCAAACTCTTTGGCTTGTTCGGCAGAGACAGACCCTGCGTCTGAGAGAATCGGTCGTTCGGTGGTATCCAAGAACTTGTCAATACGCTTTGCCCAGTCTTCCATTGTCATAGGAATATGCCGTTTAGCCATATCTTCGGCAACCTCCAGAAAACCATTGACGATACGCCCCATGGATTCCAATTCCATCTCTTTGAGATAGTTTTTCGCCACGCTCACATCGGGTTTGAGAATCTTTCCATTAGGTGCATGCTCCCATGTGGTTAAGCCCATGTGCTCCTTTTCCGCATCTGCACGCTCCATGATGAGTTCTGCTGCAGTATGTCCATGGACAGCGTAGTGCATTTTGTTTTGCACTTTCGCAAAGAACTCACGAGTAGTGGGCGCGTCGCGGTTATAGTCGATAGCCGTTGCGTAGATGTCGGTGAGTTTCTGATAGAATCGGCGCTCGGAGAGCCTGATCTCCCGAATCTCAGCTAACAGGTACTCGAAGTAATCCTCGCTGATGAACGCACCGTTCTCCATGCGTTTCTTGTCGATGACATAGCCGCGTATAGCAAACTGCCGCAACACGGCTGTACACCATTGCCGGAACTGGGTCGCCCTCCGAGAGTTAACGCGGTAGCCGACGGCAATAATAGCATCGAGACTATAGAAATCCACGCTACGCTTGATGTTCCGTACACCTTCTTGTTGAACTATTTCCATTTTGGAAACAGTTGCCGCTTCTAACAATTCTCCGGACTCATAAATGTTTTGTAAATGCTTGCTGATAGCAGGTACGTTTACATCAAATAGAGTAGATATTGCTTTCTGCGTTGCCCAGATGGTTTCGTCTTTATAGAAGACTTGTACGCCTTGTGCTTTGTCTTCGGCTTGGAAGATCAAGAACTCTGCTGTGGAGTTGCGTATTTGTAATTGTTTGGACATATATTTGATAATCTGTTATCCGTTGTGTTCGCCGTTCGCGAATTGCGAACACTTAGGTAATTGCATATTTGTAGTTGTTTTTATATACCCCCTCCATATATAAGTCAAAAAAGACCGAAAATCTATCACTTCAAAAGCAACTTTTTTTCTATTAGTTCGTAATTGGTGGAACGACCTCCCTCATCAGTCTTGCGGAGAATGCCTTTTTCTATCAAGGATTGTATGTCACGCAGCGCTGTGTCTTGCGAGCAATGATTGATCTTGGCGTATTTCTGCGTAGTCAGTTTGCCTTCGAAACCATCCCATAGCCGATTGATGATTTTCCGTTGCCGTTCGTTCAGTTCTGTCTCTTTGTGTTCGCTCCAGAAAGATGCTTTCTGCAGTACTCGGTCGGTTGTCTGCAACGAAAAGAGCAGTGCATTATGCAATGTTTTTACAAACCATAGTAACCAAAGCGTGATATCTATTGAGCCTTTCTGCGCTTGTTCCAACGCATCGTAATACTCCTTGCGCTGCTTCATTATCTCTGCCGAAAGGCTATAGAAACGCCGGCTGCTGTTGTCCGCACGTGCAAGCATCATCTCGGTAATGGTGCGCGCCATGCGTCCGTTGCCATCATCAAAAGGATGGATTGTTACGAACCATAAATGTGCTATAGCTGCACGCAGTATCGGGTCGGTGTCATTCGGGGTGTTGCACCATGCGGTGAATTGTTCCATCATTGCCGGAACCATATCGCTTGACGGAGCTACAAAATGCACTTTCTCTTTGCCCATAGGTCCGCTAACCACTTGCATCGGTTCGTCTCCAACACGCCAGTTAGCAACCGTTATCTTGTAGCCGTCGCTATAACCGGTCGGGAAGAAAGCGGCATGCCATCCAAACATCCGTTCCGCAGTAAGTGGAGCCGCAAATGCTTGTGTGGCCTGCATCATCGCATTCACCACCCCTTCGGTATAATGGTCACTTCGCTCATTGCCCGCCGTTTCTAATCCCAGATGCCGTGCAACGCTGCTTCGTACGCTATCGGCATTCAGCGTCACACCTTCAATCTGCGATGAACCGATGATCTCTTGGGTGACGGCTTCCACCTGTTGCGCAAGGCCTTCAAAGCCCAGCGCAGACATACGACCAAGCAACTGCCCTTGCAAGGTGTGTACTTCGCCTAAAGGTAATAGCAGCGCATCGGCATCCCATTCGAAACGGGGAAACCTGTCATTTTGCCATAGATAAACGGTATTCATAGTGTATTTGTTTTCTATATCTTGCAACAAAAATCGTGCCTAATCTCCGCACTTTTGCGGCGAATAGGTCGTTTTTTCTCCGCATCATTCTTTGTTCATTTACGTTTATGTGTTATTAGATTCGTGTTTTTATATACCCCTCCATATATAAGTCAAAAAAGAGTCCGAATCTATCACCTTCGCGTTCGGGAAATGTGAACTTATTTTATTTCACCCATTCTATCCCACTCAAGCATGCCGGCAACTTCCCCCCGGCGACTTTATGATGTGCTACGCACTCACAGCACTTTCCTTGGCGAGGACAATTCTCCTTTGCGCAAGGACAATCTATGTGATTATGCGGACAGGGCATGGGGATTAGTAGTTTACTCTTTCACTAATGGCTCGCATTGAGTCTTATTAACTACACGGTCACGCATCAGTTTCATATCTGTGAAATTGCGGCTGATATTTTGTACCATCTCAATATAATTATCGGTTCCATCTTCCTTTTGGTAATAATAAGGTTTGATGGAGATGCAATTTTTATGCTCAAATATCGTATTAAGCAACGTTCTGTCTGAATTGCCGCATGAATGCCCCATTACTAAAACTTGAAATGGAGCCGATTCTATAAAACGCAATACAGCACGATAATTCGGAGCTTCTTGATAGCGGATAGACTTGACATTTCTTAAGCACTCATTTTCGTTTAACTCCTTAAGTCGCTTAAAATTTTCATCTATCTCATCTCCATAGCCAAATATAACACTCGATGGATAACTTATATCTCCATGAATATGGTTATCCGCGAAACTATCATATCTTTTGGCATATATTTCAGCAGTGGGTGTATAATTGAAATTCAAAAGCATAATATCATCTGGTAGCAAGAAAACAGGCGGATACAAGACGGATGTTTTGTCTCTTGCTTCTCTATACCATTGAACCCAATTCCGAGTCTCTGATTCGGAAAGTCCGTATCTAACAATCTTTTCGACTACTAACGATTCATTTTGGGGATCTTCCAGAAACTTTTTATGCTCTTCTAATTTTTCCTCTCCTTCAATAGATATATCCTCAGGCTCGAATTGAGCATAGATAGCCTTCTCAATACTTGCTTTAATCTCTGGTTGCTTTGTGGTAACTTCCTTGATATATTGAACGAGCGATTCTTTTAAGAAATCCATCTGCTCATTCAGAGATTCCAAGTATTGTTGTCTGGCTTCGTCATTAACCTCATATTCCAGAGCATACTCTCTTAGCAATTTGTAGTATTCTTCCTCAATATCGACCCATCGTTTTGTCTCTATGCTTTTATTAATTCGCTCAAAGAATGGAGAAAAAGTCACCTTAAATTCATCTGTATTCTGTACTATGTAATCAAAAATCTCTAAGTGTGTAACATTTTGATTTTCCCAGAAAAGATTTGAGACATAGATACTTAATGCTTGGCGTTGTTTTAATACAATTGTGAGCAACGGATCCTTTGATACATTAGAGTGTTCTTTCCCTAACTCTACAATTCTATGGACCTTATACCAATTGATAAAATCCGAATAGCTTGTTTTCAAGCCATGCGCTAAGTCGAAACCGTTTCCTATAAGAACAAGTCTGTTCATGCTACTTGGACATCTTTACATCAAATTTGCTTGGATAAAGCTTGCTCGGCAAAAGTTATTGCGTCTGCAATACAATCTTCGTTTATCACATGCATTGACACCTCGCCATTTCCCCATCTTCCTTTGTGCGAAACGTCTTCCGTAAGATGTTTAGGATCGTTTATCTCAGAGTATTTTAAGTTGATGGTCAGGCGTAAGCCTTGCTTTTGGAATACAACATCGACAAAATTGGTTTTATATTTGAACGCAACATATTTCTGCTTATATACAATTTGTACGCCTTCATGCAATTTCAGTAGTTCTGCTTTCAGTTGGTTATACAACTCCTTGTTGAACTCGAAATATTTATATGCCTTCAATGTCAAATGCTCTGCCTTCACATATTTATGTTGCGCATCATTATCCGGCGTAAAGGTCAAGTCTATTTGCTCATTCGCTAAAGTTATTTCTGCATCTTCAATAAACTGCGCCAACTGCTGCATTAGAAAATATGCCTCATCCGGTTTTATTTCAAAGAATTCACGTTTGGCATTAACTCGTTTATGTACTACTTTCTCAAGTATATTATGCAAAGCCCTCTCTACATCTACATAAAGTGTTGTTTTCATTAAAGCATATACTTGAAAAGGAGTTGGTATACCGGAAGAATGAGATAGGTCTTTTATTCTCTTCTCTATATTCGTTGTTTGCCCGACTTTGATGATATTCTCCTTAAAACTCGGATTTATCATTATATAAACATATCCTTTGGCCATGGTACTGGTTTATTTCAATATATTATTTTAACAATGTCCTTACTGTCATACTATTCTTGCAGTTAAGGCTTCCGTGATTTTCTCAGCCCCTTCAATAAATTCTTCTGTTGAAGGGATAAACGCTATTTCTTCTTTTCCTCCGACATAAAACAGTACCATGTGTATTACAAGATTCTCATAAAACATCGTACTATATCGTTTTTCAACGGTGATCTGAAATCTTCCAACATCTAACTGCTCTTTCGGAAATATTGGTTCTTTGGTATATGAACTTACCTTGATTCTATCATCATACATTAAAGTATAATGGTCGCGTATATCTGTCGTTGGATGTGATATAATACAATATTGTACATTGTTTATATAGAAATTTAATTTATACGACTCACATGCACGATTTCCGCGATTCAAAATAGTGGCTGATAAAGAATATATAACTTTTTTCGCGTCTTCACTTTCTTTATAAAACGTACATCTATCTATAACCAAATTAGGCGTTGTTACTCTATTGTAGGTGTCCTTTATCTCATAATCTTCCATGGGAAGTGATTGAAAGTTAATACGCTTATAATAGCGATTATCCTTTGCCATATGGGGAGCGTTTGCACTTCTTGGAATCTGCACAACATATATAGATCTCTCGATGTCGCCTTCAATTCTAATAGGGAAAATCTTTATGCCATCTATTCTTGGTTGAATTTGTTGTATTATATTTTCCAACCATTCTTTCGCAAATTCACTACCATCAATTGGTGTAACTTCTTTAGGTTTTGCTCCTTGTTCCGATACTCCATAAACTATAATGCCACCATCAGAATTGGCGAACGAAGAAACATCTTTTGTAATATCTAAACGTGCCTTGTCTGTTTTAGACAAAGCTCTTGCTTCCTTGTAATCAAGATATAAACTTTCCTCTACCTCATTTTTTATAAGGCTCTCAATATCTTCTAAAGTATAATTATCTTTATTATAGAAATCCATATACTTTTATTTACCTAATAATATTATGAATTATAAGCAAATTGATGAATGTTGGCACGAAAACTATTTATCTCACCACTTGATATATGATGCTTGTGTATTACTCTGTGACAATTCGGACAAACGGGTAGCATGTTGTGTAAGGCTTCCTCAATTGTTTGGTCTATATCAGCATCCTCATATTGATAAAGAGGTTTTAGATGGTGTATTTCTATGCAAGAATCATATATCTCTGGATTGTATTGATGAGAAAATTCGAAGTTACAACAATTACAATACAATAAGCCGTCTTTCTTATTGCGATAAAATTCTTTTGCTGCTTCTCGTAATCTTGCGGATCGTTCACGGATGATAACTTCTTTCTTATTCTTGGCTCCCTCAATAACAAACTCAGTCAATGGAATTACTTTTCTACTGGTTTCAGAATTAAGCAGGTTATTACAACTAGTTAGTACATCTGAATAATTAAACCCACTATAACCAAACATATAATGCAAAATGTCTTGTTTAGCAATGACGAAACGCCGCCCCTCCGATGTAATGCGGAAACCTCCATCAATACTCTCTGCATATCCATAACGTTCAAAAGTATTATGACTTTTTAAGTTACGGACAATCTGAGAAAACCGACTATCTTTTCTACTGGAATTGGGGGACAAGTCATCGTCGGAAGGATGAAGCAACTTTTCTAATTCTTTAATAAGTTTAGTTGTTGTTATTTTGCCATCACTCTGCATAGACATAAGAAACAATGCAGGTAAAACTAATTCCGATTCAGTTATTCTACTCATAAGTTAATCAAATTTATCTTTATAGTTAGTAATAATCAAATGCTCAACATCTTTATCATTGCGGTTCATAAAGGATACCAGATATTTCTTGTCGAACTTTTGTATAATAATACCATTACGATTGTACAAGTCATATATAAATGGAGTGTATTTTATTACCATTTGCCACTTTGCTTTGCACTCCTCGCAAAGATAATCTGCCAATCGTTTTTGATCTTCTTTTGTAAACTCGTTCTGGGCATAGGTGGAGAACTCCGTATCATACGGAGGATCGAGGAATACAAAATCCTTCTCTGTTGGTTGATGAAGTCGGAAAAAATCCAAAAAATCAAGGTTTTCAATAGTAGTCTTACTAAAATGCTCTAATAGTAATGGCGATTTATAATAATCTACTTTTGAACGCATTGTTTTATGGTTATAACTGATACCACCATATGGCACGTTAAATTCTCCATTATCATTATATCGGAACATGCCACTATATGCGTAGTTGCGTAAGAACACAAATAATGCGGTTGCTAATTTCGGCTCTTCTTTACATAAGTTTTTATCGTTATATAATGCTCGTAGATAAGTATATAAAGCCGATGTGAAAGCGGTCTCAACGTTGTCAAATATATCTTGCTCAGGCATTTCGCGACGCTCTTTCTCTATCTTCTTCATGCGGACAATTTTATGAGCAAGGCATTTGTCGACTTCTTTATATAATGTATCTCTTTGCCAATCAAATTCCGATGGTAATAGCGATTGTATTTTTTTTATCTCAGCCTTAACAAACATATGCAATTTGCCTTTCATCAAGACCTCATCTATTTCGTCTCTACGGAATTGTGTGTACCAATCACATAGTTCTTTATTATTAGCGACATAATCAAGCGTATTTTGCCATGCCTGCATAATTAAATCAAGCCACATAAAGAAGCCTTTATCTTGCTCTGCTATAAAACGATAAAGCGAAATTAGTTCGTCTGATTTATCGTTGATAAACATGTGTTTAGCATTGAAAGCCGTATATACGGAACCGCCACCAACAAATGGTTCGTAATAGTTTTCAAACCATTGAGGCGCGTGTAACTTGATGTGTGGCAATTCTTTTTCCTTACCTCCAGGCCATTTTATTATCGGCTTTAATGTCGCGTTATCAGCCTTTGGAGTCTCGATCTTTTGTAATTCTTCTTCTGCAAAAAGTGATTGTTGCATATGAGCGTTTTTTATTCGTTTTTCAGCAGCCGCAAAATAATCAGGTGCTATTTCGAAGCCTATAAATTTTCTCCCTAATTCAAGAGCCGCAACACCGGTAGATCCAACTCCCATAAATGGGTCAAAAATCACATCATTTTCATTGCTGGCGATAGTAATTAGTTTCTTCAATATAGACACAGGTTTCTGTGTTGGATGTTTGGGGTCACTTAATCTTTCAGGCTTCATACATATGCTACTTTCAATGAAGTTATGCATTTCTGCTTGATTGATAAAGTTCCATGTATGCCCCTTATTCCAACATGTGTATATCAGTTCGCAACTATTAAGAAAACCAGCCTTAAATATCTTAGGAGCCGGATTGGTCTTGTGCCATACCATAAAGTTTGTAGCATCAAATTTATGGTCTAACAACTCATACCATTTTCCAATCTGGTTATATGATGTAAAGATAAATAAGTTGCCCGTTGGTTTTAAGATACGTAAAAATTCGGATATCCATTCTTCCGGCTTAAACTCAATCAAATCCCAAGGCGCGAGATCATTATTCATTGCACTACGACCGGGCAATGGTATATTGCCTGTAGAATGTTGCGCAAGATTATAAGGCGGATCTGTCAAGACGAAGTCCACACTGTGATCAGGGATAGCCTTTATTAGTTCATGGCTATCACCTTGCGCAATACGATATAATTGGGATTTATCAGCCATTAGTCCGCGTCTGGAAGATAAGCTTTCTTAATTTTGGTAAGTGCTTCAATAATAAGAGGAGCGTTCTTTTTATACTCATCTAAGATAATATCATATCCTCTATTGGATTTACATACCATATTCCAGAAAGCACTACTAATCAGTAATTCGTCATCCGCAAAAAATTGACGTACTCGACCTTGTGTCCAAGGCTTTCCTTCTCCATAGCGGTTATAAGCCGTAGCGAAGCAGATTTTAATCTTTTCTTCCGAGCCAAGAGTATTTGCTAAAATACAATACTGCTCAAGCAATGCTTCTTTTTCAGAACGAGCTTTTTTATTATCCAAATCGCCACCAATCTTCAATTCGATGAGATAGTGCATACCTGTCTCAGGATCTTTTAAATAATAATCGCTTTCGTGACGTTTACTATGCCCTGAATTTGCGGATTTACGCGCACTAATTCCCACATAATCGGAAAGCTGTGGCTTAATGTGTTGTGAGCCTTTAGTATTCTTATAACGCTCTAAAAGTTCTGCGATATAATCAGTTTGCTCTTGGTAAATATCACCCTCAACGTGTTGGCTAACCTCATAATGCAACGAGGCTATACGAATTGCCATTTTCTCCAACATGTTACCGAGACTACTATCCAAAGAACGAGCAAGAGCAGAATAGTATTGAATATCTGCTCCAAGTGCAGCGATAAACACGTTGTGAATTTTCATGTTGATAGTACCTTCTTCATCATCCACTTCGGAAAGATGCCAATCACTAAAGCCCGAAGCATAGGCCTGTACGCACGAAGCCACTACTGCACGAATGGCTTTTTCATTATCAACGCTTGTTGATGGTGTAAATAAATCCATATTAAGTGTATTTAAATTATTCCTTTTCTTCATGCCATGCACCCAAAACGGGTGCAAAGGTACAAAAAATATTTTATATATGCAAATTTATTTCTTAGCCTCAAGGGCACGATTTTTTCATTTTCTCTCGTTGTTTTGGATGGTTTCATCCTAACGAACTAACAAGGATTTCTTGTGAGTTGCTTCGTCAGCTGGGCGATGATGAAGCCGCGTAGGGTGGAATAGTATTTATAGTTCTCCTTTTGATGTTCTCCCGAGGATAGTACGGTCCGTTTCCGTGTCGTCTTCCATTCTCGGGCGACTTGTGCTCCCCGCACGTCTTCCCTTTTCGAAGCCAAAAGTCAATTGGCTTCTCCACATTTTCGTCTCGTCTCCGTGTTTAGCAGGGAGATTGACGCTATTTATCTATTATCTCCCAATGACCGCTGAAGTCCGCACCAACACGACGGATAATGCCTTGTGCTTGCAAATACGCTAGCTCTCGTTGCACCGTTCGAGAGGATGTGCCAATTTGTTTAGCAATAGAGAGTGCTGAAGGAATCTCTACGCCAGCCTCTACGACACCCTCTACGACATGCTCTACGACAAACCGATGAATAATCCCTAATATAACTTGCTGTCTTTCTGTTAGTTTAACTGGTGACATACTGGTGACAGAACTGGTGACATCGCTACCGACATCACTACCGACATGAGATAACTTCATAAATACGGTTCGTTCAATAGTCACGCGTACACCTCCGCAGAAATTCTCTATTTGGGGCATAGGGATTCCGTCAGCCTCAAAACCGTCACGGATCTTCTGGAAGCCTCGTCCCCATGTGTCGATAAAACCGGCTTTGAAGAAGACATTAGCAATCTTATGATTGCGCGGTTTGGATGAGTGACGGGCAAAAAGAGTCTCTTGCGTATAACCCTCCGGCAATTCTCCTTCGTTCCAAATCTCTATACTGCTGTCATAAACATGCATCTGGATGTCCGGCCCTGTATAATCCTTATGCGCGATGGCATTATATAGAATCTCTCGTAATGCCTCTTTGGGTAGTTCCAGTTTTTCGTATCGTTGCATCCCTTCGAAACGAACCGGAGAAATCAGATATTTGGCTTTGAGTACATCCATCACGCGTTCAGCCATTTGCAGGATATTGCCCTCAATTACATCTTGAAACCTCAGATCCGCTTCATCGATACCAAAACGGCCAATCTTGAAGACAGCACTCGGATAATAGCGTTGAGGGTTCTTGCCGAAAAGCAGAACAGCCGCATTGGTCAGTCCTCCGTTGTCGTCAATCAAGCCCAAGCTCGTTAACACTTCTTCCGTTGAGGCTTTGCGGAGGTCCTCGGGAACACGCTCGGCCTCTATTCCTTTGCGGATAAAGTAATCAACCGCTTCACGGTCAATATCCTTGAGTGTGGCACGGTCGTTAATAACCTCATCCCACGAGCGTCCCATCTTCCGGAGAACAAAGTTCTGCAAAGCCGCACCATTCAACTCTTGCAAAGTACTTCCGGAACGGAAATAGTACTTTCCCTTGTAGCTGATGGGCACATCGCTCGGTGCCACATTGATTTCTATATACTCCTTTCCATCCTTATGGAGAACGTTCACATCGGCCACAATACCCAAGAAAGAAACTACTTTGTTAGGAATATCTTCAGACAGCCTATGGGCATTCTCCACGCCGCACACTTCGCCTTTGTCGTTGATGCCTATATAGAGTTGACCTCCTTGCGCATTGGCAAAGCCGCATAGCCACTTGACATACTCATCACGCCAAGACTCTTTGTACTCAATGTTTTGGTTCTCGTTATTCATTGTAGTAGTTTTCTTTTCTTTCTGGTTATCTATTCGCGATTTCGTGTCTCACTCTTTTCCCGCTCATCGGTCGGTGGATAAATCTTTGGCAACGGCTAAGGATTTTTGTAATTGGCGCAGAAGAACCTCTTTGGATGGTAGTTCGGTCAGATATTGCGCTACCCGGATGCCCGACTTATCCAATTGAAGCAGGTTAATCTGTTCCTCGCTTCCTTCCGTACACAATAGTAATCCAAGCGGTGACTCTTCACCCGGTTGTATCTCATTCTACTCCATCGTTCATTAGCTGCCATCGTGATATAAAACTCGCGAGCGACATCATCTTTGAGAGGCAAAACCTCCATAAAATGGCTTCAAAATAATTTGGTCGCCAGCGTCGACACAA
>Ga0247610_10006514_pt1 | contig 12137 bp, 9 predicted proteins | sample 174DNAGHGhighgp2_FD_193483 | JGI IMG/M metagenome (GOLD analysis project Ga0247610, IMG submission 193483) | Sheep rumen microbial communities from Palmerston North, Manawatu-Wanganui, New Zealand - 1742 DNA GHGhigh gp2 | ecosystem: Host-associated > Mammals > Digestive system > Stomach > Rumen ...
ATCCCCAAAGCTTGAGCTTTGAATGTCCAATTTCGATGTTGGTAGTAGTGATGGGTTGTTCGCCTCCAAAAGTCTTTTGTTTAGCGATTTCTTCATCGCTGATAGTAGTGCGATTGATTTCAACTTTTGTCTTTCGCTCTTTGGAAGCTTTATCTTGGTTTATGGTAAGACTATCTTGTGCGTAAAAATTAATTGAGAGAAAACAAAAAAATATAAAATAAAAGAATTTCATTTTTTTTATGTACTTTATAAAAACAAGAAAGCAGGCCCTTAGGTCTGCTTTCTTGTATAGAAAAAAAATAATTAGTTATTTTCTTGATTTACTTCAAAACCAGCAGTGGGTGTCTCTGTAGCAACATCTTCTACTGTTACTGAAGGACTTGGGTTGTAATTTTTTACAGGTTTGATAAATGCTGTAGAAATAATGCATAAAACAACAATAAAAGCTACAAGTCCCCAAGTGATTTTTTCTACTAGGTCTGCTGTTTTTTTAGCTCCAAATACTTGGTTTGTACCTGAAAATTCAGAAGTTAATCCTCCTCCTTTAGAATTTTGAACTAAAACTACCAATACTAAAAGTATTGACGCAATTACGATTAATGAAATTAAAAAATTGTACATCTTTTTATGTTATGTTTAATAGTTTGACTAATTCACCCAAAAAATTAATTTGGTCTGCAAAGTAAGCACTTTTTTCTGGATATTTCAAATTTAATCTTTCATATATTTTAAGTGCTTTTTCAAATTTTCGCTGTTTTATATAAATTTTGGCTAAAGTCTCGGAGAAAAAACTGTCATCTTCCTCTTTTTGATTTTCTTTTTTATTGATAGGTACAGGTTCGTAAGTGTTTAATAATGAGCTAAATTCATCGAAATTATATTCTTTTTGTTCATTAGAAGGAACCTCTTCAACCGTTTTTTCAATCAAAATTTTATTTTTTTGTACAAAATTATTTAAATAGGCTCTGTTTTTAATAAATAAACTTTGTATTGGCAATTCTTGTTCAAAGCGTTTTTTGTCAGTTTGAAACAAAATTTTCAGATATAACATCCTTGCAAATTCAAAATAAGGATGTTTTGCAATGACATTTTCTAAATTGAATAATGTATTGCTGTCCCAATCGTTTTGTGTGATTATATGCGAGAAATCAACTTCGTTCATTACCAATTAGCTACTGTTGCATTAAATATCATATCTACCAAGTCGGTAATGATGAGGGAAATCAATTCGTCTTGTACGTCACTTAACATTTTTGTACTTTCAAAATCTTGATACGCACTGAAGGTTTTTTCAAAGCTTTCGTCTTCGTTAACGTTGTTGGTAAAACGTACATTGACGGTTATGGTTAAACGAGTTTCTGCTGCTAAAGCATCTGATTTGATGGATAGTGGCTTTAAATCGTATGAAATTATTTCTCCTTCAAGATGTAAATCTCCTCCAGTTTTGACATGTTCCAATCGAGTTTGTTTGCGGTAGGTATCTATCAATTCATTGTTGAATGTTGACATTAACGGACCATATACTAAAGTAGAACGGTTTTGAAAATTCTCAATGCTGAGGGTTTTTATTTTGGTATAATCCAAAGTGGTTCCTGTCATTTTAAAAGTAGGAATGCACGAACAAATTATGCCTAATAAAAAGCAAAAAGATATAGGTAAAATGTATTTTTTTAAATTCATAATTAGTCTTCTAAACCGTATTTTATAATTTTTCGATATAGGGTTCGTTCGGAAATCTTTAGTTCTTCGGCAGCGGCACGACGTTTACCATGATGTTTCTTTAGCGCTTTGGCAATCATATTTTTTTCATTATCATCAAGCGAAAGTGTTTCATCAATAAATTCTTCGGTATCTTCAATATGCGTGGCATTGTTTTTTATGCCAGTTATGCTTGAATTATTTGCTGGTGCATAGATATCCGTGGCTGTTGGTTGATGTGTTGGTGTATATACTGTAGAATTGGGCATTTGCCAATTGGCAGGAACTTCACCACCATTCATTAATGTTTTCACTAAAGAACGTAATTCGTTTATATCTCTTTTCATATCAAATAAGACTTGATAGAGAATTTCACGCTCACTGTTGAAAGTTTGTCCACTGGTTTCCCCATTAAAAAGGGTAGGCAATTTGTCCGTTTCTTCTTGTGGAATGTAATGAAGTAAAATGTCTTTAGAAACCTCTCTATTTTGCTCAATAATAGAGATTTGTTCTGTAATGTTCTTGAGTTGACGAATATTGCCTGGCCAAGAGTAGTTGATTAGCAAATGCTGTGCGTCTTCTGTTAGACGTACGGGTGGCATTTGGTACTTCTCTGCAAAATCGGCTGCAAATTTTCTAAATAATAGATGAATATCACCTTTCCGTTCACGAAGTGATGGAATGTGAATAGGAATGGTGTTGAGACGATAGTATAGGTCTTCTCTAAATTTGCCTTTTTTGATGGCATCTAAGATGTTGATATTGGTTGCCGCTATTACACGTACATTTGTTTTTTGTACTTTAGAGGCTCCCACACGAATAAACTCACCAACCTCAAGTACACGAAGTAATCGGGCTTGCGTTGTAAGTGGTAATTCTCCAACTTCATCTAAAAAAATAGTACCTCCATCGGCATATTCAAAATAACCTTTTCGGTCGTTAACAGCACCTGTGAATGAACCTTTTTCGTGTCCAAATAACTCGGAATCAATGGTTCCTTCAGGTATCGCACCACAGTTTACAGCAATAAACGAGTTGTTTTTACGGCGACTATATTGGTGAATGATTTTTGAAAAGTTTTCTTTACCTACACCACTTTCACCAGTAATAAGCACTGATAAATCGGTACTTGATACCTGAACGGCTATGTCAATTGCACGATTGAGTTCAGAATCATTACCGATGATGCCGAATTTTTGTTTAACTTGTTGTAAATCTGATATTTGCATCTTTTATTTTCCCTTTTTGTTGGTTTCTGGTCGGTTGGGCAAACTTGGTACAATATATTGTTCGATGATTTTAGTCAATTCGCGTTTGTTTTTCCAACCAATTTCTCTGTGGATTTTTGAATTACCAATTGCTCCAGCAGGAATGAAGAATAGAGTAGGAAGTTGATTGGTTTTGAATTTCATTCCTAATTCTCTACCTTCTTTATCAATGTTAACTTTATAGAAATTGATACAATCACCATAAATGGCTTGTACGGCTTCTAATTCTGGCGTTAGAAGTTTGCATGGCCCACACCAATCTGCATAAAAATCTATGATAGCACCTTTTTCAGCATCTTTGAATTTGAGGTAAGGACATTCGTCAAAATTCCATACTTTTTCTTTGAATGAGTCGGTGTTTAATACTTCAAATGTGTGAGTAGCCGAGGTTTCTCCTGCAGCCATAACACAAATCGCTACTAGCGAAAGTACTATAAGTGAACTAATTCTTTTCATGATTATTGACTTTTTGATTATTTATTTCAAGGTTATTTTCTACGGCACTTAAACGAGCTTTGTCTCCTGCTAAGTTTTGTTGCATTTGTATCAAATCGTGAAGTGCAACACCTAAGTTATATGCGTCGCTAATAGCTTGTTTATCAGCTGGCTCTAATAAAAAAGTATGTTTACGATCGCCTACTAAGGTGATTTTTATGGTTTTATCTATATTTTCTGAAATATATTGAAATAATTCCTCATTATTGTTTTTATAAGTAACCATTTCATAATATAAGTTTTCGTCTTGATAACTATGGTTAAATGCACTGGTTTGTGGAATTACTTCTGATTCAATAAAGAAATCGTTTATTGAGATTTTTATGCTATTATGTTTAATGGGATATTTTCCACAATAAATACTTTCAATATAATAGCATCCAGTTTCGTCAACAATGGCTTTTAATAACGATCGATTGATGGTCAAAAAAGTTTGTTGGCGTTTGTGTATGAATTTCCCATGTTTTTCGTATGTTGAATCTTTTTGAAAAATAAAATTCTTGGTTAAATTTGGTATTTCAGCCTCAATTTTAGCAATTTCATTCTCCAAAAAATTGATGTTGCGTGTAAGTTCTTTTACTTGTATTTCGCCTTTTAAGATTTGTCCCTTACGACGTATCTCTATTTCTTTAGGAAACAAAATATCAATGGAATCAATTTGTTTTTTTGCTTCCTCATTTAGTTGATTTTCAAATAATTGACGTGCTTTATTAAGTTGTTCGGTAGCCAATTCTTCATTGGTTTTGCCGCACGAAATCAACGTTATTACAAATAATATGGTAGTTAATGTCTTTTTCATATTTACAAAGATATATAAAAAAAAATAAAGTTGTTAATAGAATCCTGAAAGTTGTGTTTTCAATAGCCATGTTATGGCTTGTTTTGTTAAAAAAACTGATGGTAATCCTAAAACTCTTAACTCTTTTTATTATATTTGTAAATATAAAAATTATGATTTGAAAACAAAATTCCTAATATTATTTTCGCTTATTAGTTTATTGGTATCTGCCCAGTCTTATAATTGGAGGCCTGGTATAACTACATATTTTCGATATGATTATGAAGCGGCTGAAAGAAATTTGCAAATTTGTCATGCTTCTAATCATGAGATGTTTTTTGCTAATGCTAAAGGACTGCTCAATTTCAACGGACTTAAGTGGACACTTTTTGATATGAATCATCAGTCTTGTAATGCTGTTTTTGAAGGCTCTGATGGTAAAATATATGTGGGTACAAAAGGCGATTTTGGTTATTTTGAATATTCAGGTAATACGTTGGAATACAGTTCGTTAAAAGATGGTGATGAAACCATAAAACCGCACGAATCTATTCGAAAAATTATTGAACATGACGGAAAAATTTTATTTCAAGCCGATACTTCTATTTTTAGTTATGATGGTTCAAAAGTAAATTTGCTCTTTTCAGACAAGCACATGGAAAGTTTGATGTGTGTGTCTGGTCATCTATTGTTGCAACGAGCTAATTTTGGATTGTGCAAAGTTATTGGTGATGAGTTTGAAATCCTTATTCCTGAAGATAAGATTAAAGATGCTCATATTGTTAGTATTTTAATCAATGCCAATGGTAGCATGATTGTAGTTACTGAAAAGGATGGTTTGTTTTTATTTGAGAATAATGAGTATAAGCAATATCTTCCGACTGTAACGGAGTATCTCAGAGGTAAAGATATCACTAAAGCGATATTGACAAATTTGGGTGAATTGATAGTTTCGACTAAGCAGCATTTCTTGTATTGTTTTACTAGTGAAGGAGAGTTGTTGTGGGAGAAAAATATGCTCGAACAACATAATTATAATTCAATCAACGATATTTTTTATAGTCACGATGGAAATCTTTGGTTAGCTACCGATATTGGTGTGTACAAGTTTTTTACGCGTCGAAAATATTTGAATTATCCTGAATTGAGAAATATAATTGGCGAGATTAATGATATGATTTATTGGAATGATAATCTTATTCTTGCTACCGAAAAAGGCGTTTATTCACTAGGTTTAAAACCCAATACGTATGAGGTGAAGTCAGTAAACAAATTGATTAATACCGATGAGGAAGTTTTGCAGGTTAATGCTCTTGGTCATCAGTTGATTTGTCGAACTGAGAAAGAAATGTTTATACTCGAAAATGGAGATAAGTCGGTAATATATGCAGGTGAAAGTCCTACTAATGATATTGTTTATTTCACCAAAAACGATATGACCTCTATGTTAGCGGAAGTTGTCAACGAGGGTATTGTTTTTTATGAAAAAGAAAATGGTAGGTGGCGTATTGCTAATATTATCAGAGAACCTATGGACAGCGTAAGCTCAATGATGATTGATCTTAAGAATCAAATGTGGTTGACGGATAGAAAAGTAATTAAAAAAATATCTTTTGATGAAAATTTTTCTCGTTTTGAAAAGGTTGTTGAGTTTAATGAAAATGATGTTCCTATTGGAATTAAGGGTTATCAGTTGGAAAAGTTTGATGAACATGTGTTGATTTTTAATGGTCTAAATGTATTTATATACCTCGATTATGAAAAATCGATTAAGTTGGATGAGGTTCTAAATAGTGTACCGTATCTTCAAAATACACGGCAGGTGTTGTCAATGCGTAACCGGTCAACTTCTTGTTTCCTTACCGATAATCAGTCGTGTGTAGTTTCATTGGTAAATGATAGTTTAAGGGTAAATAATCTTATTATAGAATCTACATCGTTGCCAATTGCTTTGTGCGATTTGAATGGAAATGATATGATTTTGGCAACGCGTGATCAGATTTATTTTTATTCGAGTAAACATAAATGTGAAGATCCTCGTATCTTGTTAAAATCGGTGAAAGCATATTCTTCGGATAATAGATTGTTGGTGTATAATCAAGAAAATATGGTTTTTCCTAATAAAACTAATAATGTTAGTTTGGAATTTTCATACCCATATTATGATAATATTAAGGTTAATTTGTGGTATAAATTGGAACAAGAGGATGAAGGATATGTGCTTTCTAATCAGGGAAGTATAAATTTTCATCATTTGTCTCCTGGTCATTATATGTTAAAAGTTCAAGCTCGTGATGTTGAAGATAATGTTTTGTCGGAAGGTTTATTTGAATTTTCTATTAAACAGCCTTGGTATCATTCTTCTTGGGCTCATTTGTGGTATGTTATTAATTTGCTTATCCTTGTATTGCTCGTATTGTTTATTTTGAAAAAGTATTACGAATTAAAAGATAGACGTGAAAAAAACGAACAGCAAATTAAAATGGAATTGGAAAAAGCTAAAAACGATTCGCGCGAAAAAGTAGAAGAAATGACGTTGCTTTCGATGCAGATTATGGAATGGAAAAACGACTTGCGTGCGATAAAGGATGAAGTGCAGTTGCAAAAAACGCGTTTGGGAAATGCTTATCCTCAAAAATATGTGGCTCGTTTGAATCGAATGATTGATAATTTGGCTGATGAAGATGATAAAGATTGGAATATTTTTCAAGAAAATTTCTATCGTTTAAATTCGAATTTTAATAAGAATATTAAAGCAAAACATCCTTCTCTTACTCCTAAAGACCTTAAGCTATGTGCTCTTTTATATATGAATTTGGATACAAAAACAATAGCAAAAATGCTTAATATCTCGGTACGTGGAGTGGAAATCGCTCGTTATCGTTTGCGTACAAAGATGAATTTGGAAAAAGAACAAGATTTGGTTGAATATTTAATGCAATTTTAATTTAATGAAAAAACTATTTTTAGCTCTTATAGCGATTTTAAATATTAATGTCCTTTTAGCTCAAACGTCGCCTCAATTGGTGGTATTTATTAATATAGATGGACTCCGTTATGAATATCTTAATTTGTATAAAGCTAATTTTGATAAGCAAGGTGGTTTCTCCAAACTTATGGATCATAGTGCTTTTGTAAAACATCTTGACTATGATTATCCTTATTTTGGTAAATACGTCGATTTTGTTTCTGCTACAACTGGCAGTAATCCTGAAACTCATGGAATTATTGGAAATTCATGGATAAATCGTTCTACTTCAAAAGTGGAAGCGTGTTTTTACGATTCTAAATTTAAAGGCATTGGTACCGATAAATTAGTGTCTGGTGCTAAAATTTTAGTGCCCAATATTGCTGATGAAGTCAAACTTAATTCGTATGGTAGTTCGCGTGTTTGTGTGGTGGGCATCGATGCGGAAGATGTTGTGTCTATTGCAGGTCATAACGCGGATATTGCCCTTTGGATAGATGGACTTAAATGGGTAAGTTCGTCGTATTACAATTCTCAAAAACCTGAATGGCTGTCTAAGTATGAACGTGAACATCCTATCGAAAAACTTTTACCTAATGTTTGGCAACCTATTTTCCCAATTCGTTATTATAAATACGCTCAGGCTAAAGGTGATCAGGCAAAGAGTTTTTCTTATACCTTGAATAAAAAAGGAACCGATTTGAAATCTACTCCGTTTGTTAATAAGGCAGTAAAAGAATTAACGATGGAATTGATTCGTAAAGAACAACTTGGTAAAAAGAAAATGCCCGATATTTTAGGACTTAATTTCTGCATAAGTGACTATAAAGATACGTATGAGACGGGATTGACTTGTGAGATGGAAGATGCATATATTCGTTTAGATAAAGAGTTGGGACAACTAATGACATTTATTGAGACTCACATGGGGGGAACTGATAAGGTTTTATTTTGTGTGATGGGAAATCGTCAAAGTACGTGTTCTGCTTCAGGTTATTCGGCATATAAATTGTCAAATGGTATTTTCTATCCAAAACGAACGATGTCGTTGCTAAATTCATATTTTATGGCTATGCATGGTCAGGCTTCTTGGGTGTTGGGTTATGCTAATGGAAATATTTATTTTAATCGTGAAAAGATTGATAGTAAGAAACTTAGTGTGAAAGATTTTCAAGAAAAAGCCGTTGATTTTTTACGCCAGATTTCAGGTATTAAAGGGGCTATTCCAGAATTTAGTTTGCGCTATTCTTCAACTACCGAAACCAATTATCAACGTCTTTATAACCAAGATAGAATGGGGGATGTGATTATAAAATTGCAATCGGGTTGGGTCGATGCTAATGATAAAGATAAGGTTACTAAAGAGTCTATCGGAAAGTTTATAAATTCTGTACCCGTATTTTTCTATGGTAATGGTATTCATAAAAAACAAATACCATCGGCTAATGTTGTTGATATAGTGCCTACTATTTTGAGCAATTTGAATATTGTTTATTCCGAAAATATTATCGGTAAAGAAATTTTGATTAAATAATTTATCTATCGTTGGTTATTTTTTTATTGGGATGGAATGTAATTCCTAATAGAAGAGTGAACTGTTTTGTCTATCCAGTGATTTTAGAGTATAAAAACAAGAAAGGTCATCTTTCGATGACCTTCCTGTGATCCCGGAGCGATTCGAACGCTCGACCCACGCCTTAGAAGGGCGTTGCTCTATCCAGCTGAGCTACGGAACCATTATTTGACTGCAAAGATAAGACAATTTTTGTCTAATACCCAAAGATTTTAAATCTTTTTTTACCAAATTTTATTTCCTTTGTTTTCTTTTTGGCTTCTTTCACGTTTTTCTGCTTTACGATTTCGCTCTTTTCTAGGATTTCTATCGTGCTTGTCACGGTTATCTTCACGATTGCGGCGACTTCCTTTTTTATTAGAAAAATCTCGAAATTCGTCTCTTCCCCAATTTTCTCCTGCTTCGGCAATTACAAAACTTTTCTTTCCACTATTAGCAAATGCATCAAAAACTTTCTTAACTTGGTCTTTATCTACATCAAAAAACGTGTACTTATGGGTTACTTCTATATCTCCAACATTAATAGATTTGTCGTTGGTGATGTCGTTAAGTAAACCAAGGAGGCGTTTGGGACTGAAGTTTTGTTTGTCTCCCATATTTAATTTCAAACGTACTCGATTACCTTTGCTACTTCCACGACGGCGATCACGACCTTTGTCTCTATTTCGCTCTTCTCGCGATTCGTTAGCTACGTTAAGGTCTTGTGCATCTTTGTAATAATCGAGGAATCGGTTGAATTCTAACGAAACAAAACGACTGATAATTTCCTCGCGACTCATGTGGGCTAATTGGTCGTAAACTTTTGGTAAGAAGAAACCAATTTGACTTTCGTTGACACTTACTTCTTTCATTTTAGTAATCATGTGAAGTAATTGACATTCACATATTTCAGGGCCGTTTGGAACAGGGCGGTATTCAAATTTTTTGTTGATGGCTTTTTCAATGGCTTTAATTTTACCTTTCTCTTTCTGATTGATAATGGCAATTGAAATACCTGATTTTCCAATACGACCAGTTCGTCCACTTCGATGCGTGTAAGTCTCGGTGTCGTCGGGTAAATCGTAATTGATAACGTGAGTTAGATCGTTTACGTCTAATCCTCGTGCTGCAACATCGGTTGCTACCAATAATTGAATATGTTTATTTCGAAATTTTGCCATCACTAAGTCACGTTGTGCTTGTGATAGGTCTCCGTGTAATGAGTCGGCGTTGTATCCGTCTTTGATTAGGTTGTCGGCAACTTCTTTAGTTTCCTGACGAGTGCGACAAAAAATAATTCCATACACATCTGGATTAATATCGGCGATGCGTTTTAATGTAAGATATTTGTTTTGTGCTTTTACTTGATAGTAAATATGTACAACATTTTTGGCTCCTTCATTCTTTTGCCCAACAGTGATTTCTTGTGAGTTTTGCATATATTTTTGGGCAATATTTGCAATTTCACGTGGCATTGTAGCCGAGAATAACATAGTGCGGCGATTGCCGGGAGTCTGACTTAAAATCAATTCAATATCTTCCAAAAATCCCATATTAAGCATTTCGTCGGCTTCATCAAGAACCAAGTATTGTATGTTGCCTAATGTTACTTTACCACGGTTTAGAAGATCAATTAAGCGACCAGGAGTCGCTACAATAATATCGGGCGTAGTATCTAATTGACGTAATTGACGACGAATGTCTTCTCCTCCATAAACAGCAACGATGTGAATGTCGTTCATGTTTTTAGAGTATTTAGTGAGCTCGTTGCAGATTTGAATGCAAAGTTCGCGGGTAGGCGATAGAACTAAGGCTTGTGTCTTGCGAGAACCTGGTTTGACTAAATTAAGAATAGGTAAACCAAAAGCAGCAGTTTTACCTGTACCAGTTTGAGCAAGAGCTACTAAATCTGTCGCTTTGTCACTTAGTATAAATGGAATGACATTTTCTTGAATGGGAGTTGGGTTGGTGAATCCAAGCTCGGAAATACTCGAAAGAATTTCGGCTTTTAGATTCAATTCTGAGAATAGCATTGTATCGTTTTTTTTATTTGGGTACAAAAGTAGTAAAAAGTTTTCAAAGTACCAATGTAAAGCATCAAGAGTGCATGGTAGAATGTCATCAGTCTATCATATAAAAAGATTTACATTCGTTTTTAAATAGAAAGGCGAAGAATTATTTTTTTTGTTTTCTTTTTTCTTGGATGGCCAAATGAATCTTTTCTTCTCCAAATTTTGCATTGATGTTATCAATGGCTTGCATTAATTTAGCTCTTTTTTGTTCTGATCCTGTTTCAAACAGACTATGCATAATTTGATCTTTATTGCAAATGTCAGTCAAGGTTACCCCTGCTTGTTTGTACATATAATTAGGTTTGAAAATTTTTTCTAATCCACTTAATGCTGCTTTTAAAATTTCTTGTGTGTTGGCTGTATATTCGTTTGTTCGTATGGAAATGTTATTGTTGTATTGCTCTAAATCGTCGCGGTGTCGATTGGTGGCAATAAATACGTTAACGGCTTTGCAAACACCATTTTGCTGGCGTAATTTACTGCAACAAATGGTGGTAAAATCGCTGATGTACGAACGCATAGTTTCGTAATCAGAGGTCATGTAGGTAAATGTCTGACTTTGTCCAATGCTTTGTTGTAATTCGTTTTGTTCTAATTTTATACTTGGAGTTCCTTTTAATTCTAACCACGTTTTGATACCTTGTGTATTGGCTATATTTTGTACAAATAATTGTTCTTTTTTTACAAAATCAAGAGCTGTTTTTATTCCCGCTTTTTTGAGCTTTTCACGAAGTTTTCTTCCTATACCCCAAACGTCTTCGATGGGGAGTAGAGAAAGAGCTTTTTCTCGTTTTTCTGGCGTAAGTACACAGATGCCTTTGTATCCTGGATATATTTTGGCAAAATGAGTAGCCGTTTTGGCAAGTGTGTAAGTATTCGAACAACCGCAACTTACGGGAATGTTGCTAACTCGTGTAATTTCATCGACTACTTTTTTTACATAAAATTTTACTTCTTCAGGGTCTTCAATGGGCATCGAACCAAAAAACTCATCCACTGAATATTGTACGAAATCTTGAATGATGTCTTGCTTGATGACCGCTTCCATAATGGTTTGAGAAATTCTATGGTATTTTTTGTGGTCTACGGAAAACACGGTAACCGATTTTTCATCTACGATGTTTTTTAATTGAAAAATAGGAATTCCTCGTTTTAATCCTATGTCTTTGGCTGGTTTGTTTAACGCTAAAATGATTCCACCTCCGGCTTCGTTAATATTGGTAACAATCACGGGCTCATTCACCAATTCAGGTCGGGTAGCAAGTTCGCAACTCGCAAAGAAAGTATTGCAATCAATGTGGATAAT
>Ga0247610_10006515_pt1 | contig 12136 bp, 10 predicted proteins | sample 174DNAGHGhighgp2_FD_193483 | JGI IMG/M metagenome (GOLD analysis project Ga0247610, IMG submission 193483) | Sheep rumen microbial communities from Palmerston North, Manawatu-Wanganui, New Zealand - 1742 DNA GHGhigh gp2 | ecosystem: Host-associated > Mammals > Digestive system > Stomach > Rumen...
AGGAATAGCGTTACGCGTCTTGGCGATGATCTCATTCACCTTGAAACCAGGCAACTGACCACCCTCACCAGGCTTCGCACCCTGTGCCACCTTGATCTGTATTTCTTCTGCATTCACCAGGTATTCGGCCGTGACACCAAAACGACCTGATGCTATCTGCTTGGTCTTACTGCTCAACGATACACCGTCGACATCAGAGTGATAGCGGGCGTTGTCTTCACCACCCTCACCCGTATTCGAGCGCGTGCCGAGCTTGTTCATTGCCAGCGCCAGCGCCTCGTGGGCCTCAATACTCAGGGCACCAAACGACATAGCGCCAGTCACAAAATGCTTCACGATCGACTCCACACTCTCCACCTCGTCGAGAGGCACAGGCGTTGCGGCCTTCTTCCAGCCGAAGAAATCGCGGATAAAGATTGGCGACTCCTTCTCGTCGACCATCGATTCCCATTCCTTGAACTTCTTATAACTGCCCAAACGTGTGGCCAGTTGCAGGTTGGCGATGGTCTCTGGGTTCCAGGCGTGCTTGATGCCGTCCTTGCGCCAAGAGAACTGTCCCTGATTCTGCAACAATGTCTGCTCTTTGGCAGCCTCATGCAGACGGATGGCATCGCGGGCGATCTCCTTCAAACCGATACCGCCGATGGTACTCGTCTCAGTGCCGAAGTAACGTCTCAGCAAGTCTTCGCTCAGTCCGATGCTCTCGAAAATCTTCGCACCACGATACGAGCGGATGGTCGAGATACCCATCTTCGACATGATCTTCTTCAAGCCTTTGTCGACGGCCTTGATATAGTTCTTCTCTGCCGTAGCATATTCCTCCTGAATCTTACCGCGCTTCACCAGATCGTCGAGGATGGCGAAGGTCATGTAAGGACACAGCGCACTTGCACCATAGCCCAGCAGCAGCGCGGCATGCATCGTCTCACGAATCTCACCGCTCTCCACGATCAGCGCCGTCTGCACACGCTTACCCACGCTGATCAGATAGTGATGCACAGCCGAGACAGCCAGCAACGACGGAATCGCGGCATGCTTATCGTCGATGTCGCGATCACTCAGGATGATGTAGTTCACGCCCTCGTCCACGCTGGATTCAGCCTCATGGCAAAGGTCGTCGAGAGCCTGACGAAGGCGATTCTCGCCTATTTCATCTTTTAGTTGGCCGCGGCGCTCTTCGCCCTTTTTAATGTCAAAAAGAATAGATAGTTTCTTGGTATTAAATCCCTTATATCGGATGTTACATAATATATCGAGTTGTGTGTTGGTCAATACGGGTTGCGGCAGGCGCACCATCTTACAGTTCGAGGCATCGGGCGTCAGGATATTCGTTCCCACAGCGCCGATATACTCTGTCAGCGACATCACCAGTTCCTCGCGAATCGGGTCGATAGCAGGGTTCGTTACCTGCGCGAACTGCTGACGGAAATAGTTGAAGAACACCTGCGGACGATCGCTCACCACAGCCAACGGCGTGTCATTACCCATAGCGGCTACGGGCTCCTGACCAGCCGTCGCCATCGGCACAATCGTCTTGTCGATATCCTCCTGACCGAAGCCGAAGTTCACGAGTTTCTTGTCGAAGTCGCTGACGGAATTATCAACATGGCGACCACTCTTCAATTTCTCCAACTGCACGCGGTTCTCACTCAACCACTCGCGATAAGGATGTGCCTTCGCCAATTTCTCCTTGATCTCGCCGTCGTAATAGATCTTACCTTCCTGCGTGTCGATCAGCAGGATCTTTCCTGGCTGCAGACGACCTTTCGATACCACATCACCAGGCTCGAAATCCATCACACCTACCTCAGAGGCCACCACCATCATACCTTGTTTAGTGATGGTATAGCGGCTGGGACGCAGACCATTACGGTCGAGCATTCCACCTGCATAACGACCGTCAGAGAACAACAGTGCAGCTGGACCGTCCCACGGCTCCATCAGGATAGAGTGATACTCGTAGAATGCTTTCAGATCCTCACTGATCGGGTTCTTGTCGTTGAACGACTCTGGCACCAGAATGGCCATCGCCTGCGGCAGCGAGAGGCCGCTCATCATCAGAAACTCAAACACGTTGTCCAGCGAGGCCGAATCACTCATACCCTCCTGCACAATCGGACGCAGGTCCTTGATGTCGCCTAATGCCTCACTCGAAAGCACACTCTCACGAGCCTTCATCCATCCGCGATTACCACGAATGGTGTTAATCTCACCGTTGTGAGCCAACAAGCGGAAGGGCTGGGCCAATGACCATGTAGGGAATGTGTTGGTACTGAAACGGGAATGCACCAGCGCCAGTCCGCTTGTGAAATAATCGTTTGAGAGATCAGGGAAGTAGCGACGCAGCTGGCCGCTGGTCAACATACCCTTATAGATGATATTCTTGCTCGACAGCGAGCAGACATAAAAGTCCTTGTCGTCGATGCGGTTTTCGATCCTCTTACGTACCTTATATAATAGTCGGTCGAACACGGGCACATCGTCTTCCGATACACCCGTCACGAAAATCTGTTTGATATCGGGCTCCACCTCACGGGCGGCAGCTCCCAGCACCTCCGGGTTCGTAGGCACCGTACGCAGATGCATCAGCTGCAGGCCCTCGCGTTCGATCTCCTCGATCATCACACTCAGAATCGCCTGCTGCGCCTTCTCGTCCTTGGGCAGGAACACCAGTCCTGTACCATACTTTCCTTTCTCAGGCACGGGAATGCCCTGCAACAGAATAAACTCGTGGGGAATCTGCACCATGATACCAGCACCGTCGCCCGTCTTGTCGCGCGTCTCGGCACCACGATGCTCCATGTTCTCCAACACCTTCAAGGCGTTGTCCACCAACTGGTGACTCTTGCCGCCGTGGATGTTCACCACCATACCCACGCCACAAGCATCGTGCTCATATTCGCTCTGGTATAGTCCTTTGTGTTGCGTTTGAAGTTTGCAATGTGTCATATTATCCTTACTTTTTGTGTCAATCTGTATGAATTCGGCTGCAAAGGTATATCATTTTGTAATCTCAACCAAACTTTTACTTACTTTTCTCGCGTTAAAATTTTCCACGCCTGACACTTTGCTCAATTTTCGCTCATTTTCCTTACATTTTGAAAACTATCGTCCATTCTCCCTCCCCTATTCCTTACACATTGTCATTTTGCCTAAAAAACAAGGCCGCTGTGTTCGAACACAACGGCCGTGATTTCAGACTTTATTTTCTGATATTACCTTATACCAGACTGTCGGCCAACTGTTCCAGCAGGGCCTCATCGCCAGCCTTCATGCGTGAACGGATGGTCACCATCGGCTCCACGATCTCGCAGTCCTTCATGGCCTCAATCATCGTACGCATCACCTTGCCTGCCGTAGGAGCCCAACTGCCGTTCTCGATGATACCAAACTTACGCTTCTGATAGTTCTTGATCTGCAAGTGATACAGGAAATCGTGCATCACGGGGAATACACCGGCATCATAGCTCGATGCAGCCACCACAATCATTGGATAGCGGAAGGCATCCTCAATGACCTCAGCCATATCCTCGCGACTCAAATCGCTCACGACAACCTTTTTTGCACCCTTCTGACGGAGTATCTCACCCAGACGCTCAGCAGCAGCAGCCGTACCACCGTGAATGCTGGCATAGGCCACGAGGACACCCTCGCTCTCAGGCTCGTACTTGCTCCAAGTGTCGTAGAGCTTCACAGCCTCAGCCAACGCCTCACCCTTCAGCACAGGACCGTGCAGCGGACAGATGGTCTGAATGTCGATAGCAGCTGCCTTTTTGAGGACACTCTGCACCTGCGAACCATACTTGCCGCAGATGTTAAAGTAGTAGCGACGTGCCTCACAAGCCCAGTCATCCGTCTCGTTCACCAGCGCGCCAAACTTGCCGAAGCCGTCGGCCGAGAACAGCACCTTGTCCTTGCTGTCGTAGGTCATGATCACCTCAGGCCAGTGAATCATCGCGGCGCCGATAAACTGCAACATATGCTGACCCAACGAGAGTGTATCACCCTCCTTCACCGTCATCACACGGCCCTCGAAATTCACGCCCTCGAAGAAGTTGGGCAACATCTTCACAGCCTGGGCGCTGCACACCAACTGCAGGCCGGAATACTCCTCCAGCATCCAGGCGATCAGTGCCGAGTGGTCGGGCTCCATGTGGTGAACCACCAGATAGTCCGGCTGGCGACCATTCAGCGCAGCCTTCAGGTTCTGTTTCCACTCCTCGCCCTTCCTGCGGTCGGCTGTATCCATCACCGCAATCTTCTCATCGTCAATAAGATACGAATTATAACTCATGCCCTCAGGCACCACATACTGACTCTCGAACAAATCGATGTCGAGGTCATCCACACCGATATACTTAATCGTATCGCTAACCATATTCATAATTATTCTGTATTACAATTTGTCTGCAAAGATAATCAAAAAAATCACATAACATGATATTTCGTTGCGAAATTACGAAAAAGAATCGAAATTTGCCAGTTTTTGGCTCATGCGACCTGTGAAAATTTGGTTTTTCAGAAAAAAAGCATTATATTTGCACTCGGAAAGTGTATCACCATTAAACGAAGAAACTTATGAAAGAACTGAAAGGAACGAAGACCGAGCAGAACCTCAAAGAGGCTTTTGCCGGCGAGAGTATGGCGAGAAACAAGTACACGTATTTTGCTTCGCGCGCCAAGAAGGACGGATTTGTGCAGATTGCCTCGATTTTTGAGGAGACGGCGGCCAACGAGAAGGAGCACGCCAAGATGTGGTATAAATATCTGAATGGCGGCAGCGTGAGTGATACGGCCACAAACCTGGCTGATGCCGCCAATGGCGAGAACTTCGAGTGGACGGATATGTATGCCCGTATGGCTAAGGAGGCTCGCGAGGAGGGCTTCGACGAGATTGCCGAGAAGTTCGAGCTGGTGGGCGCTATCGAGAAGCATCATGAGGAGCGCTATCGCCGACTGTTGAAGAATATCGAGGATGCTGTGGTGTTCTCTCGCGAGGGTGATGTCATCTGGCAGTGCAGCAACTGCGGACATATCGTTATCGGCAAGAAGGCACCTGAGGTTTGTCCCACCTGCGACCATCCGCAGAGCTACTTCCAGATTAAGGCAGAAAATTACTAATGCACGACTATCCTGACAGGATGTCGCCAGAGCAGGCACGGGCGTTTCGCGATGCCGTGCTGAACGTCGTCGGCCAGATACCTCGCGGACGGGTGACGACCTACGGTCATATCGCAGCCTTAGCAGGTTGGCCCAGCCATTCGCGGATGGTAGGCCGCACGCTCCGCTATACGCCTGGGGCAGAGTCCCTACCCTGCCATCGTGTAGTCAATAAAGAAGGCCGCACAGCCCCAGGCTGGAGCCGCCAGCGTCCCCTATTAGAGGAAGAAGGCATCCACTTCAAACCCAACGGTCATGTAGACATGAGCCGTCATCTCTGGGAGCCAGAAATGGATTATTCAGAATAACGTTTTTCAATAACCTCCCAGTCGATAATCTGCCAAAGCGCTGCGAGATGATCTGGCCTACGGTTCTGGTAGTCCAGATAATAGGCATGCTCCCAGACATCGAAGGTTAGCAGCGGCTTCAAGCCTTTCTGAACGGGATTGGCTGCATTCGCCTCCTGCGTAATGACCAACTTACCATCCTGATCAGCCGACAGCCATACCCAGCCTGAACCAAACAGCGTCGCTCCACCCTTCTGGAAAGCCTCCTTGAAAGCCTCAAACGATCCGAAGTCACGAGCGATGGCCTCAGCCAGTTTACCCTTGGGCGCATTGTCAGCCCTAGGCGCAGCAAACTGCCCGAAGTAAAGCTCATGATTCAGTATCTGACCTGCATTATTCAGGATACCACCCGTCGCCTTGCATACGATCTCCTCCAAAGGCAAACCCGCCAAAGGACTCCCTTCCAGCAGGCCATTCAGATTATTCACATACGCCGCCAGATGCTTCCCATGATGAAACTCCAGCGTCTGCTTACTAATCACCGGCTCCAGCGCCTCCGCTGCATACGGCAGCACCATCAATTCAAACTTTCCCATAACTCTAGGTCTTTAATTCATATTTCATTTGGCAAAGATACGAAAAAAACTTGTATAAATGAAGTGATTTGGGAAGTTTAACGTTAATCTTTTCTTTCAGGAGTGCTTATCATTGGGGGCAGCACCACTATGGATGCTGCCCCCAATCTTTTACCTACAATCGAAGAGAATTTTGCGGCGGTTCTTGCTCTGGCAAGCGTCTCCTTTCGTCGCCGAGCGATCTTTCGAACGTACTGCGAAGTGAATCCAATAGGTAGTGCCACGCTTCTCGAGGATCAGTTCATCAAAGTCGCGATGGGTACCATCAGAGATGTCGAGCAAGATGCCTGCCATGCGGATCATCTGCTCAGGACCATAACACTTGATATCCACCGCACACCCTGTGAGATGATTGGAGCCTTTAGCACCTCCACACAATCTGTTCACTTCCTCTGAACGATAGCCAGATGAAATAATGATCGGAATATCTCCATTCTTATCGCCGTAAAGCGTATTCTGGCTATACCTCAGATCCTCCAGCCAATTCTCACAGATATTCTTCAAGTTCTCAATGGCCTTATGACTGGGGATATTCCCATCAGCCGTGATATAACTTGTCTTCGTCAACTCCCCGAGGGTAAAATGCTCGGAGAGTTTCATCTTTTCATTGATACTTATTTCTTGCATAATCTTATTATTAATATGAAAATTCCAATGCCGCGCCGCCGCGCTGCCGCAGTGCCGCGGCATTTACTATTAACTATTCACTGTTCACTATTCACTTCTACAACATGATGGTGCCAGTCTTCTGGAACAGAGCTTTCTCACCGCCCTTCTCTTCGCTCACCTTCTTTATCAGGTGGTCGCGATACAAACGTGTCACCTTCTTACGAGCGGAGGCAGCACTGCCCAGGTTGAAACAACGGACTACATCCTCGATTGTGAATTCATCAGGAAGACGACCGAAAGCTTCAAGTGTTTTCTGTTTGCGCTGGATATTCACAGAAGCGTCCTTCAACTTATTGTCGAAATAAGCCTCAGCCATCGCTCCGAAATAGTGACGCTGACAAGCAAACTGAATGTTGGTGATCAACTCAGCCAGATGCCAGTCGACCTCATCCGTCTCAAACTCGCCACACCAATACTGACCATCCTGATGCATCTTGTCCCAATGGCGCATCACGATAAACGGCGCAGCAAAATTCAATCCATGATAGGCGCAACGCTTCAACAACATCTCGTCAGCCTTCGAGTCATTATCCTTGGCGTCTTCCATACGACGCTCTGTCCAATCATAGAGCTCATCCACGATCTTCTGAACGCTCAGTTCACCCTTCATACGATCCAGTTTCTCAGCCCACGCTTTCAGACGGGCATCGCTCTCGAAATCCACATGACTCTCACGATCCATCATCTCAAAGTTGGTCGCTGGCAGAGGGATGCAGGTCAGACGAGTGGCGAGACCTGAACCAAAGTTCTGCTCGTTCACCAGTTTCTTCAGTGCAATCGGCGTACCTGTGTAGATAAAGTTCCAGATGACATAGAACTCCTGAAAGATACTGTCCACATTCGAATAAGCCTGACCGTCTTCCTCGTTATGGAACGCTTTCAACTGCAGGGCCTGCTTGTCGATGTACGCCCCACCTTTCTGCAGCGACAACGTATTATCCAACTCTGTATCGAAAGTCAGCATGTGCAGCTGCATCGGCTCGCCGTCCACCTCCTCAATGGCATTTACCATATCCTGAATAAACTGCGCATTCGAGGTTCGCGCTGGGTGAATGCGAACAACCACCTTTGGCTTCTTAGGTTTCTCTTTATTGGCACCCTTCGTCCTCATCTGCTCACGATAGGCATTGATCGCATCTTTGCCAATCTTATCAGCCGCCACAATAGGCGAAGCCAGAAGCTTAAACAATCGCGTGGCAAAGCTCTTTCCAGAAGCAGGATCACCAATGATCAGTGTCGAATTATTCAACCTTCGAAGCTCTTCTGGGCGATGATAGAAGCGATACGTGCACCTCGTCATCAGCGTCATCAACAAACCACCACCCACAAACAACGCCGCAGGATACTGGTTACGTTTCAGTCCCTTGCAGATGTCTTTCAGCAGAGGGAATTCATCCGACAGCGCCTCAATCTCAGCACCCCACTCCCAAAGCCAGCGGCTCATATCGTCATCTCTCAGCGTCACCGCCGACGTCTGCGTTTTCGTGATCTCCTGATACGTCTTGCCACAGTACTCCTGAATCGCGGCGAGCATTGCCTTCGAGGGCAGAGAAGACACGTACTTCTTTTCCTTTTCAGCGATACAACCGGCAGCACTCTCCACAGTCTGGGTGACGTTCTCATTCCTCTCGTCGATGATCTCCTGTACCCACGGCTGGCTCTCCACGATGCGCTGCACCAGTTGCTTGTCACCATCGAGCATGAGCAGCAGGTCTGTGGCCAGTTTGAGACTTTCTTTGTGACGATTGGAGTCGTCTGCGCACGGCAGCTTGGCTGCATAGCGAGCATCAATAATACGCTGTATATCATAGCCGCGCCACATTACAAGGTTCGATACTTGCTCAGCGTCCACCTGGCCGACATTCCCAGTCCCTTCCACAGCAGCCTTATGGGCCACAGCATGAGCCTTAGGGCAATGAGTACTGTCAGCAACGCCATCAGCAGAAAATTGATGATGCAGCGGCTGCGTTTTCTTGTCACGATACTGTGGAGTAAACTCCCTGTCAAATTCTTCATCATAATACGTAAATAGTCGTTTTTCGTCAATAAACAGTATTTCATCCTCTTTTGGAGCGAATGAATTTCGAGTAGCATCGATGCAGCTCTGATCAGGCGAATAGCCCAAAACGGCTGCAAACGAGATTTGCTGATCTGCCAGGTTGCCAATCTGCCTGTCTGCAATAAAGATGATGCGTATGCCATGACCGCTACTGGTGATATGTACCAATACCACACGCGCCATCAACGCTTCACATTTCTGCAGCTTCTCCCACACCTCCATGGGATTATCCACATGGTCGATGTCGAGCATCACCAGACCGTTCAAGTGGCAGCCTTTCAGCAGACGCCTTGCGCCCTTCTTGGTCTTGCCGTCCTTGGTCTTCACCGTCACCTCATCAAACTGATAGCAGCAGAACTGGAACGCCGTGAGCGACTTTTTCAGATCGTCAGCCCAAGCCAGCAGTTTCTTATCGAGCGGCTTGTTCTGCCACTTCTCCTTGCCAGTCTTGGTCTTCAGGCCCTTCAATGTCTTGAGTTCAAATTTCTGGAAGTCAGTATGTTCAGCCCACCTCAGCAGCGTTGTCTCGTCCTGCGTATCTACTGCGTGTAGGATTTCCCTGCGCGTGTCGATATTGAAGGCTGTCGAGGACTTGCGAATCTCCCTCCAGAAGTCCTTTTTGCCGCACTCGGCGACAAAAAGGCTCTTAGTATCTTTTTGATATGTAAACATACGTCTTACCAATTAAACAGATTCGATCATGTAGTTCTCAATCAGTGCCTGCTTGACCAGCTCGTTCTCCTCGTCGAGGATTGCCAGCTTTTCTGGAAGCGATAGGTCCTTCGGCAGACTCGTATGGCGCTTTACTCGCTCTATCGATGCCTTCAGCCAACCCCAAGGCGTCTTTTTCAGCAATGCATCCTTCTGTCGCACACGCGGCTGACGATTGTAGGCATTGAAAGTTATTACACCCGTCCACTTGTCACGAAACAAGCGACCCTCTACGCACTTTCCCAATACGAGGCGTGCGAGCACCTCTTCTTCAATTGCAATGTACTTTTTCATAACTTGTCGAATTTGTGAGCTTTGGAAAGCGGGTTTTAGTTGAGCTCATTCGTACGTACACATTTCCACGCTCATCCTCCGACTCGTTTTTTTACCTTTTTACTTTTTTACCTTTTTACCTTTTCCATATCGTCTCATCATATACTTCACGTGCCCAGCAAACATCAGCTGCGGCATATCCTCCTTCAGCATCTTGCAGGCCTTCTTGAAGTGCACATTCGCCATGGCACTCTTAAACGTCATCTTCGTGCCGGTCATTACATAAACCACCAGTGCATACGCCATAGCCGCACGATCCAGAGGGTGATAATATTCTAGCATCTTCTCCACACGCTCGCGACTCTCCTGAGTCAGCCACAGTTCCAACAACTTCACCATCATCTTCGTGGCCATTGTGGTTTCCCACGAGCCCATCGATTCCTCACCATCGGTCTTCTCCAGCCAAGGCGCCAGATACTGCATCAACTGACTGATCTCTGAATTCTGATTTTCAATTCTGCCCATACCTCATTACTTATAATAGATTAAACATTCTCCTCGTTCTTTACCTCAGCCAGCAGTTCCTTTGCCTCATCGATGAACCAAGGCAGCATTTTCTGAAACAGGGGCTCATTATCCCAGTCCGCATCCAGTGCGATGACCTTCAGCGCTGCATATGCCTTACAGACGGCATACGTCTCGATAAGCAATCCCTCCAGCGAATTACCATACTGCGATAAATTCTCAATCAGTACGTTACTCAGAATCTCACCATGCTTCACCATGCTTTTCAGATTCTTCTGCTTCTCGTCTGCGCTAATTTTTTCAGTTGCTTTAGCCTGCAACTTGACTTTCTTTGCCATAACATTATTACTTTTTAGTGAATAAAAAATCTGCCAGAGACTTACTTGAAATCTCTGGTGCAAAGATTCTGAATAACCTGCCATATTTGCAAGTTATTCAGGAAGTAATTCAGCGCATAACTATCTGATAATCAGCGGTTGTTAAATTACTTGATTTTACCCTACAAGTAATTCAGCCGTTTTTATGTTTTTCCATGATTTCCTTGGCCGTTTTGTATAAAACTTCGGCCTCGCTGGAGGGGTTCTTATCGCTCATTTTCGAGACAGCAGAAGTACCTTTTCCATAGACTGTCTCAAACACATCTTTGAATTCATTTTTAGGCATCTTCGCCGAACTATACAGATGAGTGTCGAGTACATAGCCTATGAAAGGTGCCACATACTTGATACTAACAGCCGTCTCAGCCGTCGCACCATCCAGATAATCCTTTATGACATGTTCGTAGTTGGCCAGCAGTTCATCCATCACCTTGCCGAAGCCCTTGCCGTCCACATTATATATATAGGTAGTGGTGAAGCTTCTCGAATTATTCTGTTTCTGCTTGCCATTGTCTTTTTCAGCTTTCAGCATGATTTCCTTCACACGCTCTACGAAAGCTACGGCAGGATCTATCTTTTCCTTCTCATCTTCCTCTTCAAACGCGGCATCCTCACCAAAAGGCTCCTCTTCATCAGCCTGATTACCCATGTGGATATGTTGCTGGCCTATCTGAGGTTTATAGTTCAGTATCCAGGCCATTTGGTTATATACCTTCTTCTTATCGTTGTCTTTACTCATTTTCCAATTGTTCTTGCTGATCCAAAGGAAGATTAGGGAGATCAATATTTTGTGTTTGTATCTGAGGCATGTAATTATCAATATGGGGTATCACAGTCGTAGGTTTCTCCACCACCTTCTCTATCGCCCTTGCCAGCATCTCCTGTCTGTCCTTCGCCAGCGTCTCTATCTCCTTCGAGTGACTCTGCTCATAGTCGTCGCGCAGCCATTGTGCCAGCATCTGGATGGTCTGCCGCTGAATGGGCAGTTCGCACTGCGTCTTTCCAAATTCCACCACGCGACCAATCGTCGTCGGCATCTCCATTGGGTCAGTGATGAGTCCGTCCTGCTGGTACTCAGCCTCCGCCATGGGGCGCATCTCAATGCCCAGTTCACGACACGTCAGCTCACGCAAAATCATCAGGGCCAGAATTGACTGGAACGCCTTTTGTGGGGTGTTCATATAATACAGACCTGAAAGGAACTCATCCAACTTTCCAATGTCATTATACAGTTCTCCAGGCAACTCCCTGAGCAACGAGTCTATCCAGCGCAGGCCGCCCCATAGTTTATTGTCATTACGCAGGCGCCACTGATTCCACAAACGCTCCACACGCGCTGTTGCCATCATCGATGGCCACCACTGCTGACACCGTTCGTTCAGCATCGCCCGCCCACAGATAGAGGTCCGCTGGCGTTTCAAAGGTTCAGCCAGTTGGCGC
>Ga0247610_10006516_pt1 | contig 12135 bp, 9 predicted proteins | sample 174DNAGHGhighgp2_FD_193483 | JGI IMG/M metagenome (GOLD analysis project Ga0247610, IMG submission 193483) | Sheep rumen microbial communities from Palmerston North, Manawatu-Wanganui, New Zealand - 1742 DNA GHGhigh gp2 | ecosystem: Host-associated > Mammals > Digestive system > Stomach > Rumen ...
GAACCGTTGAGAGAGATGTAATCGCCCTCTTTGTAGGTAACGCCTTCGATCTTAACGGTCTTAGCTTTGTAGTCCACTTGGATAGCACCTGCACCGGAAACGCAGCACTTACCCATACCACGGGCAACGACAGCAGCGTGCGAAGTCATACCACCACGAGCGGTGAGAATGCCTTCGGCGGCGGACATACCTGCGAGATCTTCCGGGCTGGTCTCGATACGAACCATGACAACTTTGTGGCCGTTAGCGTGCCACTCTTGAGCGTCATCGGCATGGAAGACGATCTGACCGCAAGCTGCACCCGGAGAAGCGGGCAGACCTTGGGTGATCACTTTTGCTTTCTTGAGGGCGTCCTTATCGAAGACAGGGTGGAGCAGTTCGTCGAGTTTCTGCGGTTCGCAGCGGAGGATAGCCTCTTTCTCTGAGATCTTGCCCTCACGAACCATATCCATAGCGATCTTCACCATAGCCGTTCCGGTACGTTTACCGTTACGAGTCTGGAGGAACCAGAGTTTGCCTTCCTGAACGGTGAACTCCATATCCTGCATATCGCGGTAGTGATCCTCGAGTTTCTGCTGGATAGCGTTCAACTCAGCATACATCTCCGGCATTGCCTCCTCCATAGACGGATACTTAGCCAGACGCTCTTCCTCGCTGATACCAGCACGCTCAGCCCAACGTTGTGAACCTATCTTGGTGATCTGCTGCGGGGTACGAATACCTGCAACCACGTCCTCACCCTGTGCGTTTACCAGGTACTCACCGTTGAAGAGGTTCTCTCCGTTACCGGCGTCACGGCTGAAGCAAACACCCGTTGCAGAGGTGTCACCCATGTTACCGAATACCATTGCCATTACGGAAACAGCCGTTCCCCACTCGTCAGGAATTCCTTCCATCTTACGGTAGAGGATAGCGCGCTCGTTCATCCATGAACGGAACACAGCGCAGATAGCGCCCCACAGTTGCTCCATCGGATCATCCGGGAAATCTTTTCCTGTACGCTCTTTGATAGCGGTTTTGAAACGTGCTACGAGGAGCTTAAGCTCCTCAACATTCAGGTCCTTGTCCAGCTTCACGCCACGGATCTCTTTTACCTCGTCGATGATTGCCTCGAACGGATCGATGTCGGTCTTGTTAACCGGCTTCATACCGAGAACCACGTCACCGTACATCTGTACGAAACGGCGGTAGGAGTCATATACGAAGTGCGGGTTGTTGGTCTTAGCAACCATACCCTCAGCCACTACGTCGTTCAAACCAAGGTTGAGGATGGTGTCCATCATACCCGGCATAGATGCGCGCGCACCCGAACGTACAGAAACAAGGAGTGGGTTCTTCGGATCGCCGAACTTGCAGTTCATAAGCCCCTCTACATGAGCGACTGCTGCGTTCACCTCTTCGGTCAACTCATCCACGATCTTCTCCTGACCCACCTGGTAGTACTCGTTGCAGACTTCGGTGGTGATTGTGAATCCCGGAGGAACAGGTACACCAACCAAGTTCATCTCTGCGCAGTTAGCACCCTTGCCACCAAGGAGCTCTCGCATTTGCGCATTACCCTCGGCCTTACCATTACCGAAGGTGTAAACTCTTTTTTTCTTTTCCATTAGTTAAAAATATTAATTGTTGTTATAGACATTTTTCATGTTATTTTAATCTTCCTAAACCTTTAGTAACCCTTGCTATGGTCTAGGATTACCCTTACTTAACCCCTTAGTTACCCCTTAGTTGATACTAACTTGATACTAACTTGATACTAAGTTGAGTCTAAGTTGAGTCTAAGTTGAGGCTGAGTTGAGACTCTATTGGGTGTCGGGTATTTGTGTGCGGTTTTTGGCATCTTTTGGCATCACACCACAAATCGGCTGCAAAGATACTAAAAAAAAATCATATACGCAAGCGCGCAAGTCATTATTTTATTATTTTATGCAATTTGTTTAGAATAAATGTAAAAAAGCATGCAATAAATTTGGTCTTTTGAAAAAATATTTGTATCTTTGCAGCCAAATTGCAATTTTATGGATATATCGATCATTGTGCCTCTGTATAACGAGGCTGAGTCCCTGCCGCATTTGTACGAATGGATCGCGCGGGTGATGCAAGAAAATACGTTTTCGTACGAGATCATTTTTGTAAACGACGGTTCTACCGATCGTTCTTGGGAAGTCATAGAGGAGTTAAGAGTTAAAAGTGAAGAGTTAAGAGTTAAAAGTGAAGAGTTAAGAGGTAAAAGTGAGGAGTTACAAATTGGTGGTGAAGTTCACGGGATCTGTTTTCGGCGGAATTATGGCAAAAGTGCGGCATTGTATTGCGGTTTCAAGGCTGCAAAGGGCGATGTGGTGATCACCATGGATGCCGATTTGCAGGACAGTCCGGACGAAATACCGGAGTTGTACCGCATGATCAAGGAAGAGGGTTACGATCTCGTAAGTGGCTGGAAACAAAAGCGTTACGATAATAAACTGACGAAGAACATCCCGTCCAAACTATTCAACGCGACGGCTCGCTATGTAACGGGAATTCAGTTGCACGATATGAATTGCGGTCTAAAGGCCTATCGTCATGAAGTGGTGAAAAACATAGAGGTTTTCTCTGAAATGCACCGTTATATCCCTTATTTGGCGAAGAATGCCGGGTTTACCAAAATCGGCGAGAAAGTGGTTCAACATCGTAAGCGTGAGTTCGGTACTTCCAAGTTCGGTTTGAACCGTTTCGTGAACGGTTATCTGGATCTGATGACCTTGTGGTTTTTGAATAAATTCGGTAAACAACCGATGCATTTCTTCGGTTTGGTGGGCAGTTTGATGTTCTTTATCGGTTTTGTGGCGGTATTGGTAGTTGGCGGCATGAAACTATATGCGCTATCTGTGGGTGTGTCCGCTATGTTGGTGGGCGTCAATCCGTATTTCCATATTGCTATATTGATGATGATTTTGGGTTGCATGCTGTTCCTTGCCGGTTTCCTTGCCGAATTAGTGATCCGCAACAGTCCATCGCGTAACGACTACCTCATAAAATCAGAAATCTAATGGCACAAACGCTTGATGATCAGGTGAATACGATTGAAAAAGCTTTAGGCGAGCGCATGATCGAGCACGCCTTGGTTATTATGCGTGCCTGGTTGAATGAGTTAGGGGAGAATAATCCATACGAACAAGCCTATCAATCTATTCGTGAACGTTATTGTACGATGTATCAAGCGTGGCTTAGTTCGGATGATGAGAATACGGATTCTTTGTTAGATGAGTTGACGGGCGAGACCTATCAGCTGGCAGACGCTGTGTATGCGGATATCCGCATCCACCGGGGCGCTTCGCCGAATATGCATGGATTCAATCCGGAACATGTTCAATCGGTAGTCAATTATTTCGCTAACTGCGTGAAAATGAAGGAGTCGGATTTCGAATGGCTGCATCATGCGTTTGAGAATCCGAATATGGCCGCAACAGCTTTGATGGCTTCCGGGGCGTTGGCGAAGAATATGCGCGAGAACTTTACGATAGACGGATTTTTAGCGCTCATCAAAGGGTTCAAAGCCAGTAGCACCATGGTCGCCAATCAATGTCTGGCTTATGTGTTCACCCTGTTGATTCAATACGATATCCGCATGGATTTCTTTCCTCAGATCCAGGATGCTTTTGTGCAAACGGTAAAGGATGCGGATCCGGAAGGTCAGAATGCGTTTGAGGTGCTATGTGCGTTTGTTCGAACGACTCATCCTCGTTGGACTCAACCGCAAAATACTGATACGCTCATCGACCAATTGCCTGAAGATGTGCGAAGTATGTTGTCTCTTCTTAATGCTGAAAGCGATGAAAATGAGGTAGTTAGTTGGATTCCAAAGGACGAACAGGAGTATATGCAAGGTTTGGTGGAGATGTTGCCGGATACGTGGTTGTATAGCGTGCTTGTGGCAGGCAATATGGATCGTGAGGCCATTTTGGCGAAAACCTTTTTATCGGTTGGTCGCATGGATTTATGTTGGGATCATTGGAAATTTGCGGAAAAAATATTGCGGGGTTTGATCATGGATGGCTCCAACAGTCCGATGGATTACATCAATTACGGGCATTGTATGATGTTCAAAGGGGATCGCATTCTGGCTTATGAGAATTACCGTCAGGCACGCAGTATGTGTACGTCCAAAGAGTTTTTCAACCTTTTCCGGCCGGGCAGACGTCCGTTAGTGGATCATGGCATTCCGGTAGAGCAGGTGTATCTGATGGAAGATATGCTTCTGAGAATATAATTTCCTTATTTATAAATAGACTCCGAGCCCTGCGGCGACGAACTCCACTTTTGTCAAGTGGGCTTTCATGGTGGCATGCACGAAGAGATGGTAAGGAAGGCGGTAACGTACCGCTATTTGGGTGTATAACCATCCATCCGGATAACCGGCACTACCAGCATTCAGCAGGTCGTACGGATAGAAAATTCCTTTGTTTGCCAGGTTTCCATTCGTCCATAAATCATCATGCGCTTGTGCGTCTTTGGTCGCCACTTCGCGGTTCTTGACCGGATCGTAGAGATAGACGCCAAAATGGAATCCGGCAGTAAAATGCCCCATGACAAACTCCGGCTGGATGCTGACTCCCACACGCCAACAATCCGCTTGCGTAGCCCCCTTGAGATAGGTTTTGCCGAACGAAGTCTGGCGATCGTAATAGGCGCCATCATAGAAGACGTCTATACCTCCTCCCAGACGGAAAATCCGATGGGCACGCCAGTATGCCGCCAACTGAATTTCCGAACAGAAAAACGTCTGTTTGTCCTTGTAATATACTTGTCTTGCGGCTCCGGAAAAAGCCAATTCAATCTCACATTTCTTGGCGCGCAAGCGCTCCAGACTATATTCTTTGGTCGGTTTGGTCTGAGCGGCAGGAAGAGCGGAATCGTCGTTTGGGCGATAAGTGACGCTGAGTTCGCCACCAAAGATGTTATATCCCGAATTAGGCTGACGAATACTACCGTTACTCATGTGGTACCATCCGGCCGCCAAACCGATTTTCCATCCGTTGCGAATCGGGAAGTTGAAATAGAGTTCTTCCGGGAAATAAAAATTAAAGACCGATCCGACCGACTGATTGATATTAGGAGCCTGCAAAACATTGTATTGCTGCTCGGGCGTAGCGGTATTGAAATATGTTTTTGTTAGAAAAGCGCATCCGACGCCCGCCCTTACGCCGATTTCGAAGTGTTGCCCCTCATAAAAAGGAACCTGCGCGAAAGCATAAGGCGCAAAAGCATGCCCCAAGAGGTCCTTTTCGCCAGTTTGGTTGCAATCCAGTTTCCAATAACTGAGCGCAACACCCACACGAGCGCCATTCCATTCGCTCAAAGATTGCCAATTCGGATGCCAACTAACGGCAAAATTTCCGCCGGCGGCCGGAAAAAGCCAATCGCCCTTCTTACCCACAGTTGCATCCACTTTGCCATCGGGCATGATCGCTCCAGCACGAAGCGAAAAACGGTAGTCAACATCCACCGCAGCGACCCTTAAACAGGTCAATATTGCTATGCAGAAAAATATTTTTTTCATTTCCGGCTGCAAAATTACAAAAATTCTTGCATATATGCAAATTTTTTTGTACCTTTGCAGCCGATTTGTATAAATATAACGATGATCGAACAAAGTGATATACAAAATATCTTTTTTTTAGGTGTCGGCGGCATCGGGATGAGCGCTCTGGCTCGCTATTTTCATCACCGCGGTTATGAGGTAGCGGGATATGACCGTACCCCCTCCGCGTTGACCCAAGAATTGGAGGCAGAGGGGATTTCGGTTATCTATGAAGATGATCCGTCTGTTTACCTATCGCAATTTTCTAATTATACCCCTCATCATACGCTGGTGGTGCGTACTCCGGCGGTTCCTGAAGATAGCGCACTTTACACCTATATGCGCGAACAACAATACGATATCCGCAAGCGTGCGGAGGTGTTGGGTTTGGTGACACGTCAGATGAAAGCACTTTGCGTGGCGGGTACGCACGGCAAGACGACAACCAGCACGATGCTGGCTCATCTGCTCTATCAATCCGAGATAGGGACAAATGCTTTCTTGGGCGGAATCAGCATGAACTACGGCACGAACCTGTTGCTTCAAAAAGACAGCAATATGGTGGTTGTAGAGGCGGATGAATACGACCGATCGTTCCACCATCTGTCCCCTTATATGTCCGTCATTACCGCGGTGGATGCCGACCATTTGGATATCTACGGCACGGCGGAAGCTTATCGCGAGGCGTTTGCATATTACACAAGTTTGATCAGTTGTGCGTTGGTGATGAAGCAGGGTATTGCGTTGGAGCCGCGTCTTAAAAAAGGCGTGAAATGCTATACGTACGGCGTTATTACTAACGAGGGGCAAGATGCGGGGCGCGAACGGCATCCGGATTTTTACGCAGACCGTATTCGTGTAACAAAAGGGCAGATCTATTTTGATTTTCATACCCCGACCGATGTTATTCAGGAGTTGAAATTAGGCGTGCCTGTTTGGGTGAATATAGAGAATGCCGTCGCTTCGATGGCAGTCGCATGGTTGAATGGCGTGACAAACGATGAGTTGCGTCGCGGGCTGGCTTCTTTCCAAGGCGTGCTGCGTCGATTCAATATTCATGTGAATACCCCCCGCGTGGCATACATCGATGATTATGCCCATCATCCTCAGGAGATAGCGACCGCCATTGATTCAATCCGTAAGTTGTATCCCGATCGCCATTTGATCGGTGTATTCCAACCGCATCTTTATACCCGTACGCGCGATTTCGCAGAGGATTTTGCGCGTGTGTTGCATACTTTGGATGAATTGATCTTGTTGCCGATCTATCCGGCACGCGAAGAACCGATTCCGGGCGTAAGCAGCGAAATGCTCGGCGGAGAAGTAGTGGAGAAAAAAGACTTGGTATCGGTTCTCAAAGAGCGGGTGGCCGCAAGTACCAAACCCGTAGCCGTCCTGACGGTCGGAGCAGGGGATATAGATCGCTTAGTGCCAGATATAACGAAAGCTTTAAAAAGCAACGATTAACCGATGAGCGATAGAGCAAAAATAGTTTGGAAAAGTATCGGCGTCAGTGTGGTTGCATTGATTTTGATAGCTGCGTTCGTATGGGGATACCTGATGTCTCCGACCTCCGAGCCATGCCGTGCTATTCATTATACGATAGCGGACCGATCCGAACGAATGTATATCACGGAGCAGGAAATAGATGAACTGCTTCGTTCGCAGGATCTCTATCCGGTTCATCGCCAGCAGAATATGGTGTCGCTATACCGCATAGAGAGCGCTATTTCGCATCATCCGATGGTTCGTGAGGCAGAATGCTATATGAACCCACGATTCGAAGTCCAAGTGTATCTGACTCAGCGCGTTCCGCTTTTGCGCGTCCAAACGCCCGGCGATACGTATTTCATAGACGAGGACCGACGCGTCATGCCGTATCGATCGGCAGTCAAAGACCGAGTGCTTTTAGTCACCGGAACTGTCGGCACACAAATGGCTTCTTCTCAACTGGCGGATTTTGCCATGTGGCTTCGCTCAGACCGCTATTGGCGCAAACGGATCTATTTATTGGACGTAAAATCGCCGAATATGGTGTATCTCTATCTGAAAGACGAGGCAGGCAAGGTGCAAAATGAGCGGATTGTTCTGGGTAATATGCGCGGATATGAAAAGAAACTAGCCAAACTGCGTACTTTCCAGGAAAACAGCGACCCGGCTATTCAAGATAAACATTATTCCGAATTGGATATTCGCTTTGAAGGTCAGGTCATCGGACGTAACTAAATCTTAACAACAATACAACAATGGCAAGAAAACAAACAAAAACAGCAGATTCGTTGCCTTTAGTGGCAATTGATTTGGGAAGCGACAGCGTACGTGCCATGGCAGCGAGACGTATAGCACCGGACTTGTTTCAAGTATTAGGTGTAGAGGAACGTCCGCAGAAATTAGGAAACGTATGCGTGGAGCAGGGTATTATCACGCAATCCAGCAATGCGGGATACGTCATTGCTGAAGTTCTCAAACTGCTTTCCAATCGTATAGGCGAGGAAGAATTACCAACCGCCTTTGTGTCCGTCGGAGGTCAATCCATGCAGATCGTAGCGGTTCATTCCCGTCGCGACCAAGCACGCAAAAAAGAGTTGAGCCAGGCTTTACTGGACGAAATGGAGCAGGAGTGTAAAGAGAAAATCGAACTCCGCAATCCGGAGGTAGCTGTATTGGGTTTGGTTCCGAGCTTTTTCAAGTTAGACGGCGTAGAGCAAGATGAGACTCCTTCTCCGGAACAGAGAGCAGCGTTAGTGGAAGCGCATTATATCGCTTTCTATGGTCGTAAGGTAATCGACCAACAGTTGCAAAAATCGTTCTCCCAAGCCGGTCGTAGTATAGAGCATGCTTTTGTGAGACCGGAGTGTTTGCTCTCTGTTTTTGCAACCAGCGATGGTAATCATGTGCTGCTGAATGGTTGCGCGGTTCTCGATTTTGGCGCTCAAACAACGAGTTTGACGGCTTACAAAGGCGGGCAATATCTGCTCAATAAAGTGGTTCCGAAAGGCGGCTACCATATATCGCGCATGTTGGAGCAACAGGGTATGAGTTTTGCGACGGCGGAAGTTTTGAAGAAAAAATACGGCTTCGCATCTCCTGATTTGGTAACAAAGAACGTGCGTATGCGTGTCCCTTCTTCACCGGAAATAGGAGGTGATATCATCATCAGTTCTCAGGAATTGGCGGGAGCTATCGAACTTAAATTGCAAGAGATATTAGCCCCGTTGTTGGAGGAATTGAAGAAGGTTGAAGGGCGAATTTCTACGCTTTATATTACCGGCGGCGGGTCGATGCTGCAAGGAATGGCGGAGTACATTCAGTCGCTGACCTCAATGAATGTACAGTATGGAGCTCATGATTTGCTTCTCCATCGTGATACGGATGAGAAATATCTCTCCCCGCAATACACGGCTTTGGTCGGCACTATTCTGCTCGGACAGGATTACCGCGACAGTCATAAGAATCAATTGATACGCAAACCCGGATTCTTTGACCGCGTGAAAGAAAGTACATTAGATATGTTTATAGATCAACAATAATTTAGATACAATATGGAAGACGAATTATTAACATTGCCTTTGGAAGGCATCACAGAAGATAGTATTATCAAAGTGATCGGCGTCGGCGGTGGTGGTTGCAATGCTGTCAATTATTTGCATCGTCAGGGATTGAGAGATGTCTCTTTTCTGGTATGTAATACGGATCGGCAGGTTCTGATCAAATCCTCCGTTCCGAGCAAACTGCAATTAGGTCCCGGTTTGGGAGCCGGGGGTGATCCGGAGACTGCACGTCAGTATGCGGAAGAGAGCCGTGAGCATATCCGTGAGGCACTCAATGACGGTACACAAATGCTGTTTTTGGCAGCCGGCATGGGTGGAGGAACCGGAACCGGAGCTTCATCCGTGGTAGCCGAAGTGGCGCAAGAAATGGGCATTCTGACCGTGGGTATCGTTACTATCCCGTTTGCGTTTGAAGGAAAGAAAAAGATTGAGAAAGCCATGACAGGCGTAGCTCGTTTGGCAAAACATGTGGACGCACTCCTTATTATAAATAATGAGAAACTGAAACAGATCTATCCGGAATTGAACCTGCTGAATGCGTTCTCCAAGTCGGATGATGTCGTAGCGAACGCAGCTCGTGCGATTGCGGAGATCATCACTGTACCGGGATATATCAACACGGACTTTGCGGATGTACGCAATACGCTCAAGAAGGGCGGGGTAGCAATCATGAATATCGGTCGCGCTTCCGGCGAACACCGTATTACCAATGCCATCAATGATGCGCTCAACAGTCCGCTGGTTAACACCAATGATGTACATGGCGCAGAGCGTATTTTGCTGCAATTCTATTGCTCGACCGAGCATGCAATCGTGATGGAAGAGATCGACCAGATCAACGATTTCGTACAAGAAGTGGGGGACGATATTGAGGTACAATGGGGCGCATCAATCGATGAGACATTGGGCGAAGAAGTACGCGTGACGGTCATCGCAACAGGCTATAAAGTGGATGGTCTTCCTTCGGAAGAAGAAGAGGAGGGCAAGAAAACCATTGCGGAAGCGATTGACGCCAATTATCCTCCTCAACAAACCAAACCGATGGAAGATGAGAAAGCCACGCTCATCGATCTGAGCGATACATTGCGTGAGCAGGGTGGTGAGGAGCCCAAACAACCACGAGAGCAAGTACCTTCTACTTCAGCCGACGAAGTGGTCATCACGGTGGAGGAGGAACCGAAACCAAGCGAGGATCCTAAAAAAGAGGAGCGTCACAGTCCCTTTGCATGGATTCGCCGCAAATAAAATGGAAACACACTAAATGAAGAACTATATGGATAAAGAAATGAATTTTTGGGACATGTGCGTAGCAATCGGTCACGCTATCGGCCGTTGTGTTGGATGGTTGTGGCAGGTATTGCAGCAAATGCTCCGACTTACCTGGCAATATTGGTGGATGGCATTGGTTTTCATCGGCTTAGCTATCGGAGCAGCGCTGTACTACACGCGTACCGAGAACCTGACCTTTAAGATGAATGCCGTAGTGATGATCAACGGTGCATCTATTCAGCAGTTTGAACAGACTTTTGCTCCCCTTCGCTCCGGAATCCTGTTGCCGGATGACGCTGCAATCACTCCGTATGTACATGATTACGTAGCCAAGCGATTTGATACGTATCGCGTGATTGATTGCATGCACGACGGTATCGCGGATTTCATTGATTTCAAAAACAAAGTATCGGCGACCGATACCTTGAAAGTACAAATGCAAGATCGTATTTGCATCCAATTCCGTATCAAGAATAAGAATATGGGTCAAGTTCCGCAAATCGAGCAGGCGGTGTTGGACTTTTTGAACAGCAATGAGCCTATGCAACGATCATACGTAACGTATCTGAGTGATTTACAGGAGGCTGTTGCTTTCAATCATCGCCAATCGCAGAAACTGGACAGTCTGACGAGCCATTATTATTACCACACCGCGGCCATCAATCAGCCGTCTATGTCGATGAATAATGGTATCACGTTTAATGGCGACCGCCGTATTCGCCTGTTCCTGAACGAGATCTATGAACAACAAGAACACACTCGCTTGGGAGACTACCGTATACAATTTGCGACCGCTCCCGTTATGCTGGAAAACCACTTTTTCGTGGATCCCGCTCCCGTGAACGATCGCAAAAAATGTTTGGTTGTCTTCTGCTTGATAGCTTGGATCGGTACTTGCGTCTTAGCTGAGTTGATCAATAAAAGAAAAGCTATTTACGCTTGGTTAAAGCAATAATTCGTTTGATACCCCAACATAGAACTGCTATTCCCAGCAGTGCCAGTATAGCCACGCTCAGTTCGTGGCTATATTGTTTGATCAGGTCCATCTGACCTGCAGCCAGATATCCTAATGCCGCCAAAATACAATTCCATATAAACGCGCCAAGGAAAGTCCACCACAGGAACGCTCCGAAATGCATCTTGCTCAAACCGGCAGGAATAGAGATCAGTTGACGAATACCCGGAATGAAGCGGCCGACGAAAGTAGAAACATTGCCTTTCTCCCGGAAATAAGATTCCGCTTTCTCTAATTTTTCGCCGGATAGCAGACACAAATGTCCGATCTTGCTATCCGCGAACTTATAGATAATAGGACGTCCGAGCCAAGCAGCAAATCCATAGTTGATTACCGCTCCTATCATGGCTCCTAAGGTTCCGAAAAGCACAATAATGAGTACGTCAACGGGGTAGATACCGGTTGCGTATAACACACTCTCCGGATCCCCGGCAACAAAGGCAGCGGGCGGGACTACAATCTCACTCGGGAACGGGATGAACGAACTCTCTACTGCCATTAACGCAGTAATCGACGCATAGTTCATATGCGCCGAATACCACGAGATAATATTATCGATTAGTGACATACGAAGTGAAAATTCCATTTCTTCATTTAAATGAAGAGCAATTGTACGATGACGTAAACCGGCAGGAGGATGATCAAGCTGAACTTAATCATGTAACCGAAGAAACTCGGCATCTTAATTCCGCTCTCCTCTGCGATGGCTTTGACCATGAAGTTAGGACCATTACCGATAT
>Ga0247610_10006518_pt1 | contig 12131 bp, 9 predicted proteins | sample 174DNAGHGhighgp2_FD_193483 | JGI IMG/M metagenome (GOLD analysis project Ga0247610, IMG submission 193483) | Sheep rumen microbial communities from Palmerston North, Manawatu-Wanganui, New Zealand - 1742 DNA GHGhigh gp2 | ecosystem: Host-associated > Mammals > Digestive system > Stomach > Rumen ...
CACTTACTACAAATGCTAGGAAGAGAACCAAGTCCAGAAGAGATTGCAGAAGAAATGGAAATTCCAGTTGAAAAAGTAATGGAAATTCAAAAAATTGCTCAAGATCCAGTATCTTTAGAGACACCAATTGGTGAGGAAGATGACAGCCATTTAGGAGACTTTATTCCTGATGATGAGTCACCAGCACCACATGATTCTGCAGCATATACATTATTAAAAGAGCAATTAGAAGAAGTAATGAGCACACTTACTCCAAGAGAAGCTAAAGTACTTAAATTAAGATTTGGACTAGAAGATGGAAAGGCTAGAACCCTTGAAGAAGTAGGTAAAGAGTTCCAAGTAACTCGTGAAAGAATTAGACAAATTGAAGCTAAAGCATTAAGAAAATTAAGACATCCATCAAGAAGCAAACGTCTAAAAGATTATATGAGCTAATATTATGTAAATTATTTATAAAAACCCCTTGATTTTTTAGGGGTTTTTTGCTATAATATATACGTAGGTAATTATTTTTAAAGAAAGAGGTAGAAGGAAATGGGACCAGTAGAAGCTGTAGTAAGAACATTTTCAATCATGTTTAGAAATGACCCAGCAACAATGGTATTCGATAATGAAGATGATTTCATAGCTAGCCTAGGCGATGCAGTTCGTAAAGGATCAATGTCTAAGAAAGACGCAGCAGCTTTGACATCAGCTTTAAGAAAAGCAGACGATGATGGAAAATCTTTTAATAAAAAAGTAGATTCTAGCATACGTCTTGATAAAGATGCTCCTTCACCAGAAGAAGAGAGACTTGAAACACCAGTAGTTGAAAAAGGTGATGAGGAAGAAGAAAGACAACATAAAGCTAGAGGTGGACGTTCATTAGACGATGATAACTAAAATCATATAGATTGAAGGATGGTACCAATAGGGTGCCATTCTTTTTTTGCTTAAAATAAAGCATTTTTGCTTGACAAACGGCCTTAGCTGTGTTAAAATTGATAACTGTAAACTGCTTAACTAGGGTCTGTAAACACTATTGAAAAATGGTTACCCAAGTTGGAAGTTAGCGAGATTACTAAAAGGAGGTGCATTTTAAATGTACGCAATTATTGAGGCATGTGGTAGACAATACAAAGTACAAGAAGGAGAGACAGTATACTTTGAAAAATTAGATGCTGAAGAAGGAAAAAAAGTATCTTTTGATAAAGTAGTTATGCTTTCTAACGATGGAAAAGTAGAAGTTGGAAACCCTTATGTAGCAAATGCAAAAGTTGAAGGAAAAGTTGTTGCTCATGGTAGAGGAAAGAAAGTTTTAGTTTTCAAATACAAAGCTAAAAAGAATGAAAGAAATACTAGAGGACACAGACAAGACTACACTAAAGTAGAAATTACTTCAATCAGTGCAAAAGCAGCAAAAGCTGAGAAAGCTGAAAAAGAAGAAAAAGTTGAGAAAGTAGAAAAAGAAGAAAAAGCTACAAAAACAACAAAAACAGCTAAAACAGAAAAAGCTACAAAAACAACTACAACAAAGACAACTAAGACAACAAAAACAGAAAAAGCTAGTAAATAGTTAAAAAATTAATTGAGATAAAAAATATATAAAGCGAAAGGAGTGAATCTTTCATGGCACACAAAAAAGGTCAAGGTAGTGTTAAGAACGGAAGAGATAGTGAGTCAAAGAGACTTGGTGTTAAAAAATCTGACGGACAATTAGTAAAAGCTGGAAATATATTAGTAAGACAAAGAGGTACTAATGTACATCCTGGAACTAATGTTGGAATCGGAAGCGATGACACTTTATTTGCTTTAAAAGATGGAACAGTAAAATTTGAAAGAAAAGGTAAAGATAAGAAACAAGTAAGTGTTTATCCAGCAGAGTAAATAATAAATGATATATAGAAAATGTGAGGTATGACCTCACATTTTTTTTGCCAAAATATAAAATTATTTTGAAAAAAAGTATTTAAAAAAAATATGTTATATGTTTTAATATTATATATAATTATGTAATAAGGAGAATATTGTTATGGGTAAAAAATCAGTGCCAATAATTATTGTATTGTTATTAGTATTAGTTGCAATTGGTATATTTGCATATCAAATGCTTACTGGAGGAGATGATGTAAAGCCTACAGAAGTTGATAATACAGTCGAAGTAGATGATAATTCTAAACCAGTAGTTTCATTAGAAAAGAATGTACCAGAGGGAACAGTAGTAAATGAAGTTGAAATTGTAGTAACTGTAACAACAGTTGATGACAGTGGAGATATACAAATTACATTACCAGACGGATCAACAGTAACTGGAGACAAAGCACAATATAAAGTAAATGAAAACGGTGATTATGAATTCGTTGCAACAAATGCAAAAGGAGAATCAAATTCAAACTCAATCCAAGTAACTGAAATCACAGCAGTTTCTTCTGATAATCCATATATTCCAGAAGGATTTTCAGTAGTAGAAGGGTTAGACAACATCGAGGAAGGATACACTATTGAAGATAGTTTTGGAAATCAATTTGTTTGGGTTCCAGTAAAGAATGGAAAATTAACTCGTGAGCAATCATTCTCTACAGAATATGAAGAATCTAATAGTACAGCAAGTGCTTTAGTAAACAGTGTTGCTAAAAACTATGGATTCTATATGGGAAGATATGAAGCTTCAGAATATAAAGATGAAGAAGGAAATATTTGTGCAGCAACAAGATTTAGACAAATTCCATTAACAAACTATAATTATCAAGATGCATATAACGCATCAGTTAATGCAGCAACTATGTTTGGATATACAGATTGCTACACAACACTTGTAAATAGTTATGCATGGGATACAGCATTAAACTGGATAGATCAAGATGTTTCAAACTATTCTTCTAGTATCAACTATGGTAACTATTCAGGAACAATAGTTCCAACAGGTACAACTGAATCAGACGTAGCTAAAAACATTTATGATATGGCTGGAAACGTAAGAGAATGGTCAACAGAAGTATTCAAAGATAAGACAAATAAGAATGACAAGAGTGGAAATGTTATTTCAAGAGTTATCCGTGGTGGTAGTGCAGTTATCGAAAGAACAGCTAAGAGCCACATTGGTTATCCAGAATCAAAACAAGATCCATATTGGGGATTCAGAGTAATAATTTACAAATAAAAAAATTTTAAAGAGTGCTAGAAATAGCACTCTTTTTTTCTTTTGTATGACATTTGCGTGACATATTGAAAAAAACAATAAAATAAGGTATAATAGCATCGAAATAATATCTAAAAGTACGTGCATGAAAGAAGGAAATTTAAAATGGCAAACGAATATAGAACACATAACTGCGGAGAATTAAGGAGTTCAGACATCGGAAAAGATGTTAGACTAGCTGGATTTGTCCAAACAATTAGAAATTTAGGAAAGATGGTTTTCATTGATTTAAGAGATGAAAAAGGAATTACTCAAATAGTAGTTCAAGATGGCATAGATTTAACAGATGTTGTTAAAGAATGTACTATTTCAGTAAGTGGAAAAGTTGTAGAAAGATCTAGCAAGAACGATAAAATGCCAACTGGAGACATTGAAATCATGGCAGAAAAGATTACTGTTTTAGGTAAATGTAGAAATTCATTACCTTTTGAAATCAATGTTGAAGGACAAAACGTAAGAGAAGATTTAAGATTAGAATATAGATTTTTAGATTTAAGAAACGATAAAATTCATAAGAACATCTTACTTCGTTCTAAAATATTAAAAGATTTTAGAACAGCTATGGATGAACTTGGATTTACAGAGATTCAAACTCCAATATTAGCAAATTCTTCACCAGAAGGTGCAAGAGATTACTTAGTTCCAAGTAGACTACATCCTGGGGAGTTTTATGCACTTCCTCAAGCTCCACAACAGTTTAAACAACTATTAATGGTTTCAGGATTTGACAAATACTATCAAATCGCACCATGTTTTAGAGATGAGGACCCAAGAGCTGACCGTTCACCAGGTGAGTTTTATCAACTTGACTTTGAAATGAGTTTTGCAACTCAAGAAGATGTTTTCAAAGTAATTGAAACAATACTTCCAAAAGTATTTAAACAAAATACAGATTGGAAAGTTGACGAAGGACCATTTATTAGAATTCCATATAAAGAATCAATGGAGAAGTATGGTACAGATAAACCAGACTTAAGAAACCCATTAGTGATTTATGATTTAACAGATATTTTCGAAGGAACAGAGTTTAATGCATTTAAAGATAAGACAGTTAAAGCAATAGCAACAGAAAACATGACAGAAAAACCAAGAAAATTCTTTGATCAAATGAGCGATTATGCTGTATCTGAGCTTGAAGCAAAAGGATTAGCTTGGGTTAAAGTTGATGAAAATGGAGAACTAAATGGTGGTATCAGTAAATTCATCGATGAAGATAGAAAAGCAAAAATATTTGAAAAAATGGGCGTTAAAAATGGCGGAGCAATATTCTTCGTTGCTGATGAATATAATAAAGCTACAAAGATAGCTGGAGACGTTAGAATTAAGCTTGGAAATGAACTTGACTTATTAGAGAAGAACACATATAGATTCTGCTTCATTAACGACTTCCCAATGTATGAACTTACTGATGAAGGAACAATAGATTTCAATCATAATCCATTCTCAATGCCACAAGGTGGATTAGAAGCACTAAATACAAAAGATCCATTAGACATTTATGCATATCAATATGATGCTGTATGTAATGGATATGAAATTTTATCAGGTGCTGTAAGAAACCACGATCAAGAAATAATGGTTAAAGCATTCGAGATAGCAGGTTATACTGAGGAAGACGTAAAAACAAAATTTGGTGCATTATATAACGCATTTAGCTATGGAACACCACCACATGCTGGTGCAGCACCAGGTATTGACAGAATAATAATGTTACTTTGCAAAGAAGATAACATTAGAGAAGTAATTGCATTCCCTAAGAACAAGAAAGCAAGAGACGTAATGATGAATGCACCATCAAAAGTAAGAGAAAAACAACTTGAAGAAGTACATATAAAAATAGATATTAAAGATGAATAGTATAGGAGTTTTTATGGATATTTTTAAGAAAGTTAGTTTAATTAATTTAGTAGCGGTAACAGTATTTGCTACAACTTCACTTGCTTCGACTGGTACAGTAACTGCATCTGCACTTAAACTTAGAAAAGAACCAAATACATCAGCAGATGTAATTACAAGTATTTATGAAGATAGTAGTGTTGAAATACTTGAAGAAAATGGTGAATGGTTTAAAGTTAAGTATGATGGCGAAACTGGATATGTTGCAAGTAAGTTTATCAAAAAAGGATCTAGCACAACAAAGACAGAAAACAAAACAACAAATACGGCAACTAATACAACAACTGAAAAAGAAAAGACAAATACAACAACAGCTACAACTAACACAACTAAAGAAACAACTACAACTGAAAAGAAAGAAGAACCAAAAACAACTAAGATTACTGGTGACGGAAATGTAGTGATTAAAGATTCATACCTAAGATCAATGCCAAGCTTAATTGCAAAACCTGTTACACAAGTTTCTAAAGGAAAAATTGTTGAACTAGGAAGCAAAATAGGTAACTGGCAAAAGGTAACAGAAGGTGATGTAACCGGATGGATTCCAACAAGCAAATTAGGTAGTGAAGTAATAATTGAAGAACCAGCAGAAGAAACTGCTACAGAGACAAAGACTGAAGAAAAGACAGAAGAGAAGAAAGAAGAGAAGAAAGAAGAAACCAAGACAGAAGAGAAGAAAGATACAACCACAGAAACTAAGAAAGAAGAAACAAAAACATCTTCTTCAACAGGCAAAAAAGGTATAGTAACTGTTGAAACAGCAAGAGTAAGAGAAAGTGGTAGTTTAAAAGCAGAAGTAATTGGTTCATTAGATAAAGATGATGAAGTTACAATTGAAGCAGAAGAGGGAGATTGGTACAAAGTATCAGGATCAGGAATTACTTCAGGATATGTAAGCAAATCATTAATTAAAGTATCAGGAGTTACATCAAGAGGAACAAACGATAGAGATACATCTTTAATAGGAGAAGAACCTGCTAAGGAAGAGGCTAATAAAGTTGAAGAGCAAGCTCCAGTAGCTGCCGCTGCACCAGCTCCATCAGGACAAGGAGCAGCAGTAATAGAATTTGCAAAACAATATTTAGGATATCCATATGTAGCAGCAGGAAAGAATCCATCAACTGGATTTGACTGCTCAGGATTTACTCAATATGTATTTTCAAATTTCGGTATTTCACTTGGAGGATCTGCAGCAAGTCAAACTGGAAACGGTACAGAAGTTGCAAGAGCAAATCTTCAAACAGGTGACTTAGTATTATTCTATGATGATGGATATACAAAAGTAGGACATGCAGGAATTTATATTTCTGATGGAAACTTTATCCATGCAGCTAATCCAAAAAGGGGAGTAGTAATAGATAATTTGAATACAAGTAGCTATTACAACCCAAGATATGTAACTGCAAGAAGACTTGTAAATTAATTTTAAGACAAACAAAAAAACTAGGATTTAAATCCTAGTTTTTTATTTTGCTTTTTTATTGAACATTAAATGCAAGTTTTCCATCATTAACTGAAACATATACTGTTTGACCTGCAACTACTTGGTTTCTTAAAACCATTTCAGCAATTTCATCTTCAATCATTCTTTGAATTGCTCTTCTTAGAGGTCTTGCACCGTACTTTAAGTCCATTCCGTTTTCAGCAATTAATTTCTTAGCTTCAGCATTTACTTGTAATTTAATATCTTTATTATCTAAAGCTTCTTGAGTTTTAGCAAGAAGTAAATCAACTATTTGAACTAACTCATCTTTAGTTAGAGGCTTAAATACGATTGTTTCATCAACTCTGTTTAAGAATTCTGGTCTAAATAATTCTCTTAAAGCACCTAACATCTTATCTGTATTGATAGGTCCTGAATTACCAAAACCAATTGAATTATTATTTAAGTTTGATCCTGCATTTGATGTCATGATTATAATTGTATTTTCAAAGTTAATTGTATTACCTTGAGCATCTGTTAATTTTCCATCATCTAATACTTGAAGTAGGATGTTGAATACATCTGCATGAGCTTTTTCAATTTCATCGAAAAGTACAATTGAGTATGGTCTTCTTTTTACTTTTTCAGTAAGTTGTCCAGCATCATCATAACCAATGTATCCTGGAGGAGCACCGATTAATTTAGCAGCTGAATGTGATTCCATATACTCTGACATATCAACTCTTATTATTGCATCTTCACTACCAAACATTTCATAAGCTAAGGCTTTAGCAAGTTCTGTTTTACCAACACCAGTTGGTCCAACAAATATGAATGATGGTGGTCTTTTTGTTGATTGAAGACCAGCTCTATTTCTTCTAATTGCTTTAGCAACAGCTGTAATTGCTTCGTCTTGTGAAATAACATGTTTGTGAAGATTTGCTTCTAAGTTTAATAATTTTTCTGTTTCTGCTTCAGTTATTTTTGTAACAGGAATCTTTGTCCAACGTTCAATAACTTCTGCAACATCTTGAACTGTTAAAACAGGTGGTTTTAAATCTCTTTCGATTTCTTCCATTCTGTTATTTAAGTTGCATTCTTTAGTTTTAAGATCTGCTGCTTTTTGATATTCTTCAATAGAATCTGAAGAAACAGCTTCTTCTTTAGCTTCAGCAACTTTCTTAAGTTCATTCTTTATTAATTCTAATTCATATAATGCTTTATTCTTTAAGTTTAATTTTGAACATGCTTCATCGATTAGGTCAATTGCTTTATCAGGTAAGAATCTATCGTGAATGTATTTCTCAGACATTTTTACAGTCTTTTCAATAATATCATTTGTGATAGTTACTTTGTGATAATCTTCATAGTATTTTTTAATACCTTTTAGTATTTCAATAGTATCAGCTATAGATGGTTCTTCAACAAGAATTGGTTGAAATCTTCTTTCTAATGCTGAATCTTTTTCGATATACTTTCTATACTCTTTTAGGGTAGTAGTACCGATTAATTGGATTTCACCATTTGTAAGTGATGGTTTTAAAATGTTAGCAGCATTCATAGAATGTTCTGCATCACCAGCACCTATGATATTGTGAATTTCATCTATAACTAATATGATATTTCCATACATTTTGCATTCGTCAACAAGAGATTTCATTCTTGCTTCGAATTGACCTCTAAATTGTGTACCTGCGATGATTGCTGTCATGTCAAGAAGATAAACTTCTTTATTTAATAATTTAGCTGGCACATCTTGATGAGCTATTTTTAAAGCTAGGCCTTGTGCGATTGCTGTTTTACCAACACCAGGCTCACCAATTAAGCATGGATTGTTTTTTGAACGACGATTTAAGATTTGGATCATACGCTCAATTTCTTGCTCTCTACCAATAACGTTATCTAACTGACCATTTTTTGCTTTTTCTGTTAGGTTTGTTCCAAAAGTATCAAGGAATTTTTTCTTTTTATCTTTTGGTTTCTTTTGAACCTTAACAGTCTTTCCAGATGGATCATGAGCTTGGCTAGATTCTGCTTGAGAATCATTCTCAGCGTTTTCTTGGTTAGAGTTTGCAAGTATTCCAAAGATGTTCTTAAGAGGGTTATCCTCACCATTTTCCATAGCATCTCCGTCCATTCCAAGTGCGTCTAAATTCATGTTTTCAGAAAAATCTTTAAGGATATTTTCAAATTGTTGAGACATGTCTTCTAATTCTTCATTAGAGATATTAGCATTTTTTGCTAATACTTCTAAAGGATTGATTCCTTTCTCTTTTGCACAATTGTAACATAGTCCTTCTACAGATTTTTTCCCGTTTTCTATTTTATTAATAAACACAACAGCAGTGTTCTTATTACATACTGAACATATCATAATTTATTAATCTCCTTAGTTAAAATGTACTATGTGTACTTTATAATTCTACATTAAATACAAAATATAGTCAATGCTTTTTCATTGAAAAATTAATAATTAAAGAAGAAAAATTAGCAAACAACCTTATAGAGTGCTACTTGAGAAATAAAAAATTTTTAGTCCTTGAAGCAACACTTTTTATCACTTATATAGCTTAAAAATACATTGCTATTTTTTTATTATAGTGCTATAATGTAAGCAATTTATGAAATAAGGAGAAATCAATGAGAAGAGCTTTAAGAAGATTTGTTAGTACCTTAAAAGGTCCAAAGAAGATTTTATTTTTCGTAGTAGTATTATTAGTCTGTGTAGTAGCTCTATGTATTGGTATTTATGCTCAATTCTTTTACAAATATTCAGATACAGATGCTTTAATGTTAGGTATCAATATTGGTGCGAAAAAGACTGAAGAAGAGATAGCAATATTAAAATCTAACTTCAACATGCTATTTGATAATTCTTTGAAGATAAATAGTGAAAATGTAAAAGTAAATAAGATAGATAATTCACAAGATATAGTTTATGGTGGATACGAATATAACAACAAGGATGAGAACTTCTTTGAAGTAGATGCAGTTATTCCTATACTAAACATTAATACGGATGAAGCAAAGAAAATAAATCAAGAAATTAAAACTGAATTTTATGATAAAGCAAACTTAGTTATGAGAACAAAACAAGGACATTCAGTATATAGTGTTGCATATTGTGCTTTTGTTAATGAAGATGTAATATCAATAGCTATAAAATCATCATTAAAAGAAAATGATAAACCAGAAAAAGTAGTTGTAAAGACTTATACATATGCAATAACATCAGGTCAAAGACTAAGTTTTGAAGATATTATTAAACTAAAAGAAACAACTTATGACGAAGTTCAAAATACAATAAATACAGATGTTCAAAAAGCATATACAAATGCAAAAATCATTTCAGAAACATTTGGAAATCTTTATGAAAGAGATCTAAAGAGTGATATGTATAAAATAGAAAATACAGAGAACTATTTCCTAACACAAGATGGATATGTTTATATAGTTTATGCATATGGCAATAAAGATTATACAAACGAAATGGATATTATAATATTCTAGCTAAGGGGGATTAGAGTTGAAAAAAGTTAGTAAAATTCTACTAATCTTTGCATTAATAATGATTTTGATAACTCAGATTTCATTTGCTACTCAGGAAGAACAGACTGTCGATACAACAGAAGGGACAACCGAAGAACCAGCAGAAGTAACTGAGATAGACGATAACATGGAAGATGTTGCGGGTGGAGGAACAATTATCCAAGCAACAGCGAGAGTTATTGAGAGTAAAGGTGTTAAAGAGATTGTATCTGGAGACATAACAAACAGAGTACAAGAAATTAAAATTGAAATTATCGATGGAGTATATGTAGGAGAGGAATTTGATGCAGAGTATAAACTTGCTTATGATATCGAAGGAAAGATTCCAGCATATGAACTAGAGGTAGGAACAAAATTATTAGTATCAGTGGTAGAAGATGCAGATGGAAATACATCAGTTACAATACGCAATGTTGTAAAAACTAAGTATATGGTTATTTTAGCAATCATATTCTTAGTAAGTATAGTTATATTAACAGGCAAAAAGGGAATAAAGACAGTAGTTTCATTGCTAGCAACTCTAGCATATATTTACTTTATTCTATTAAAAGGAATATTAGCTGAAAAAAATGTAATAGTTCTATCAATAGTAACTGTATTTTTAATGGCTACAACAACATTCGTAGTAATGAATGGATTCAAGAAAAAGACAGTTTCAGCAATTATAGGTACAGTTTTAGGAGCATTACTTGCTGGAGGAATCACATATGTATTTAACAGATTCGCATTACTTACAGGAGCAGGTGAAGATTCAATACAACAAAGTATTGATTTAGCAAAGAATTCACTTAACTTCAAAGAAATGTTATTTGCAGAAGTTATGATTGCAGCAACAGGTGCTTGTATGGATATTGCTCTATCAATAACTGATGAGCTTGATAAAATTAAAAAGACAGAAGCAGATATAACTTGGAAAGAGTTATTCAAAAAAGGAATGGAAACAGGAAAAGAAATGATAGGAACAATGTCAAATACTTTGATATTAGTATTTATTGGTGGATACCTATCAATTACAGCATTATTCTTTAGCTGTGGATTTACATCAGCAGAAATATTAAATAGAGACATTATTTCAGAAGAAATAATATCAGCTCTATCAGGAAGTATAGGAGTAATATATGTTGTTCCAATAGTTTCATTCGTATATTCATTCTTAAATAGAGAAAAGATTATTTATAATAAAAAAGCTCACAACAAAGTAGAAGGAAGAAGAACTTTAAAAATATAATTAAACAAATAAAAAAAGATCTAGAACTTTAGTTCTAGATCTTTTTATTTTATTAATAATTAAAGAAATCAAATATTGATCCTGATCCACTAGATGATGGAACTTGAATTGTTTGTGTTTGAGTCTTTGGTTCTTCTTTTTCTTCTGGTGGATTTCCAAGAGTAACTTCAACTTTCATTTCTTCTTGATTTCTTATAACAGTAAGTGTAACTTTATCTCCAATTTCATAATTGTATTTATATCTATTTAATTCTGAGATTGAAGCAACATCTTTTCCTTCAATTTGTGTTACGATATCACCTTTTTGAATTCCAGCTTTTTCAGCAGGAGAACCTTCTTGAACTGATTCTACATAAACACCTTTTGGAATATTATACTTTTCACTTACTTGTGAATCAACGCTTGATCCTGTAATACCAATGTATGGTCTAATTACTTCTGAATTAGTCATTAATTGTTCTACTATCTTTGTTGTTTGAGATATTGGAATTGCAAATCCAACACCTTCAACTCCGTTACCAGCAAATTTTAAAGTATTTACACCAATTACTTCGCCGTTAGCATTTACTAATGCTCCACCAGAGTTTCCTGAGTTAATAGCTGCATCAGTTTGAATTGCATAATATGTAGCTCCATCAGTTTCAATCTCTCTATTTACTGCACTAACAATTCCTGCTGTTACTGAATAATCCATTCCTAAAGGATTTCCAACAGCCATTACGAATTCACCAATTTTAACATCATCTGAATTTCCAAGTGTTGCTGGAGTTAATCCGTCTTTTTCTATTTTAATTACTGCAAGGTCAGTATATGAATCTGTTCCTACAACAGTTGCTGGATATTCTGTTTCATCTCCA
>Ga0247610_10006520_pt1 | contig 12129 bp, 12 predicted proteins | sample 174DNAGHGhighgp2_FD_193483 | JGI IMG/M metagenome (GOLD analysis project Ga0247610, IMG submission 193483) | Sheep rumen microbial communities from Palmerston North, Manawatu-Wanganui, New Zealand - 1742 DNA GHGhigh gp2 | ecosystem: Host-associated > Mammals > Digestive system > Stomach > Rumen...
CTGCTTTGTCTGCGTTTGCGATACCATTCTTCCCGCTTCTCTTGCTCGGCCTTCTTCCTCAATTCCATTTTCAAGGCCGTTTCTTGCTCTAACTGCTGTCTTTCTTCCGCTTCCGCCGCATCATACCCTGCGTTTTCTTCATCCAGCTTTTCCTTGCGGATTCTCTTGATTTCGACGATTTCTTCCGGGGTGAACAGCCTTTCCAAAACCTCGTCCTGTATCCTCGTCCTGCCACTCCAAGCCGCTTCCTTGATGTAATCATCGTCATACAAATCGTCGGCCAAATAAATCTCGTCGTTGCGACGTTCCCTTTCCGCCCTCTCAAAATAGCGTTCTGCTTCTTCTTTCTGCTCCTTGGGTGTAAAACCATAGAAAGTAAGATGCCAAAGGCAAATGGCGGCCAGCTTTGTATCGGTGCAATGCAGGTCTTTGGCCCTCTTCACGGGATAGCCTAAACACTCGTGCCAATTCATTCCCTCCAGAACGCCGATGGATGGCACATTATATTCGGGGTCATATTTTGCCCATATGTAATCCTCGCTATGCGCCTTCACCTTCATGTCCCGGATGCAGTAGCAGGCTTTCAGAAATGCCCCTCCTTGATTGGCCATTTTGGAGTGAAAATCGATGATGATTTCCATCATGGTGTCGAAGTTGCTTTTCAAGATAAGTTCGCGAAGCGTGAGCGGTCGAGGGCCACGCCAATCGAGTTTTGTCCAGATGGGGTGTTTGTTTTTCATTCCAACAATGTTTTTCTGATACCGGCTGCAAAACCATCGCACTTCCGCAAATGCGCAATGGAATGTAGTGAATTATAGTGGAAAATAGGATTAAATCATCCGAATGATTTCGTCCAATTTGATGATTTCAACATGCGAAACGGCATCGCTTTAGTAAACGTGAAGATCCAGATGGCGAATTTCGTCCAGCTTCTCTTGATTCAAAACGCCTTCCTCCCAAAGACGGTCTGACTCCTCGTCAAGTTTCTGCTGGAAATAGCGCATGAGCACCATCTGTATCTCACGCGCATAATCCTCGCTGTTGTTGAAGGCAAAGAGTTTCAACAGGTGCATTTGTGTTGGGTTCAAAACTGCTGTATCCATCATGATGGCTTTTTATTTGCTGCAAAAATACACATTTTCCAGAAAACGGCAAGGGTTGTCCTGCTTTCTATCAATGGCAATAGCTGAATACCCCGCCGATATAGAGCTTTTCGTAGCGTTGGCCGAGATGCGGAATGATGTAAAGCAGAAACTCGTGAAGGGTGAATAGTTCCTTGTCGTCGTCTCTGCGGAAACAAACCAGCGTGTCGTGAAACTGGCACACTTCTGTCTTCCACCAGCCCAAGGGATATGGATATGAGGTGATTTTGTCGGGATGCTTCAAGAGGTCTTGAAGGCGTTTGACAGTCTCTTTCAAGTAGTCGTTGTTGCAGGGGTTGATGATGGTGTCGTCTTCGATGGAATAACCTTTGGGAAGTTGCTTCCGTAGCTCGTCGATGGCATAATCCCTGATGATTTCTGGGACATCCTCAGGCTCGCCAGTTTCAGCCCGCCAGGGATTGTTTGCAAAGAAGAATCAACTCAGTTCCCAATTCTCTAATCTGTCCTTCGGTGCAATGGGTTCAGCCGACACTTCAAAGATGAAATTGTTGCCAAGGTTACTGATGGCCTCCTCGCGGGCTTCGTCTTGCTTTGATTTTGACATATTATTGAGTGTTTAATGATTGTTTTATTGCATTGCGTATTATTCGTCTCTGTCCAAGATTTCCCAAATTTTCTCATACTCGCCTTTTGAGGCCCATAGCGGTAAAGTGTGCTTGCTACCACATTTGGGGCATGTGACTGGCATTGAAAGCGCGGTTGCCTGCCATTCGATATCCATGCCGATGAATATTTTGTGGCAGTCGGTGCAGCAAAAGGGGATTTTGCCTCTAATCATGGTATCTTTTCAATTGTGTTGGTTTTTGATTGAGTTTTGAAATTGTTGTTGGGGATTCGCATCCCCAACAACAAACTGCAGGAAGCAATTACTTGCCGCTAACCTTATAGATAGCCCAGAATGCTCCCAAAGCCACAAGCCCAATAATGGCAACTGGTTTGCCATCCTTGAGAATCTCGCCGAGACCATCTAAGTCGAAAAAATCACTCATGATAATCGATTTAGGTGAAACATTGGTCGTACCTTCCAAGACAAAAGAAATGCTTCTTTTGCTACACCTTTCGTGACGACCGTTCCGAGAGATGATTCTTTTCATATTCGTTTGTTTTTGATGCTGCAAAACTACAATCTTTCCTATAATAGACAACTGTTATCTTTGGTTTTATTGGTTCCGTGGCCCGAGAACTATCGCTTTGTTTCTTCCTTACTTCAGCCCTATAAGGACTGTCTTCGCCTTTGCTTCTGAACAAACCACCTTCTCGCTTTGGTTGAGTTTTCAGCGGTAAAAAACTTACGCAGTGTATTCATGGCTGTCATACGCACGAAGATATCATCGGTAAAACCAACTAATGGCGTTGTATTGGGGATGACCTCAAAAGGACACATTATGAAAAGGAGGGCAACTGCAAGCATTACTTTGGCACGCAAAGGAGAGGTCTTTGACACAAGACCGCAAATGATGATCGCCACAAAAAAGACAAACTTAGTCTTACTCTTGTGGACTATCCTTCTCGCTTTTCTAGCGAAAGTGTTGGTTGGTCCATAACTGGTGACATCGGCAGTGCCATTGGCGACAAAAACCTTAGAATCTATCATAGTTGAAGATTAAAGGTAAGACAATAGTTGTCCTTTCCGGCATGGTCTTTCGTCCCCGCCCCTCCTGGGCAACGTTACTTGGAGGTTTTCTTTTTACTTATTACTTATTGTCTTTGTCATTTTATGGCATTCGCCGCTGACAATGTGTTACGCCATTGTTGATTTTTCAAGAACCATGCCACACGGCCTTCTTTGGCCAGTTGGAATGATTCCCAAGACCAGGAACCATCCCAACCGTTTCCAGAAGCCTTAGGCCAGCTCGGCATCGTCCACCTCACCGAACCACTCGCGGTGCTTGGCCTCCGCCTTGGCAACAACCTCTGGGGTGAGAATATCCTGCACCGCATTGACAGCTGCGGCGACGGCTGTCAAGTCGTCGCTGAACCCGATGACAGGGATGGTGTCGGGGATGGCATCCACGGGGCAGATGAAGTAGACTAGCGCGCTGACGATGATCGCCTTCGCCCACGCAGGGGTGTTCGGCGACCAGAAAGCGTAACGCAGCTTCAAGACGTGCAAGACCAACTTCGTGCCTGCCTTCTTGGCATAGCGCTTCAGTTTGGCCCAAAGCTCGCTCTCGCTGTAGCTGGAGGTTCCACAATCAGCACCATTGGCGGTGCCATTAACGTCACGGGGAGTAGAATTAAAATCCGTCATAGTGATAAGATTTTAGTCCAACATCTGGTCTCACCTACTGAGGTTGAAGTTCTTTGCCTTCCACCTCCGCCAACCGTGGAGACCTTTCCGGTGGCGATTATTCTTTTTACTTTTGTATTTATTGTGACGTTCAAATGGCTTTCCATGCAGACCATGTGTCTATGTCGTTGGGGACTTTTCAAGAACCATGCCATGTTGCCTACTTTGGCTGGTTGAAATGGTTCCCGTAACCAGGAACCATTCCAACCGCTTCCAAAGTCCTTAGGCAAGCCCAGACTCGTCCACCTCTCCGAACCACTCGTGTGCCTTGGCCTTAGCCTGGGCGATGACTTTGGGGGTGACGCAGACCTTCACGGCCTTGTACGCGGCGGCAAGGGCGGCGAGGTCGTCAGCGAACCCGACGACGGGGATGGTGTCGGGGACAAGGTCGATGGGGAAGATGAAATAAGCAAGGGCGCTTATGATCACCGTCTTCGCCCACGCTGGTGTCTTCGTGGAGGAAAGAGCGTAGTACAGCACCAAGGCGAGGTATATCACCTTGGATCCAGCTTTCTTGGCAAAGCGTTTCACCTTGGCCCAGAAAGCGTCGTCGCTGTAGTTGGCGGGGTTAGCATACTCAGCACCGTCAGCAGTGCCATTAACAACAAATTCCTTATAATCTCTCATAATGCGGAAGATTTAAAGGTGAGACAATGTGTTGCCATTTTAAGCAGGAAGTCTTTTGCCTTCCGCCCCTCCTATGGCAACGTTACTGGAGGTTTTTCATTTTTACTTTTTACTTATTGTCTTTGTCGTTAATGACGGTGCAAAAATACTACCTTTTTTCTACTTGAAAATAGTTATAGCTTGTTTTAATGGTTCCAAAAACTAAGAACCATTAATATACGCGTATTAATCTTCTAAATCTGAATCACTTACATTATCAAACCAGTCTTCCAGTTTATCCTTGGCTTGCTTCTTAACCGCTGGGGTTATGTACGCAGAAGCAGAAGCTATGGCTATGCCTAATGCTACTAAATCATCTGCAAAACCAGCAAAAGGAATCACATCTGGAACTAAATCAACAGGGAAGATAAAATAACCCAAAGCGCCATAAATAAGTGCTTTTATCGCAGCCGGTGTTTTGTCAGATAAGGCGGCATAATATAACATCAAAGCTTTGCCGACTACGTTTTCACCTGCTGATTTACCAAACTTCTTAATCTTATCCCAAAAGTCCGATTCGTTGTAATCGTCCTTGTATAAATCCAATTGCTCCTTTGTTATTTTAGTCTTTCCCATAATAAACAGTGCTTTATTGGTTCCTATTTCGGTTGAATATCATTTGCTGATGGATAGATAACCACGCTTTGTGATGAAGGCAAAAAAGTCACAGCCTCGCCTTTTTTCCTTGGCAAACTCTGATCTTTAATGCGATATTCATTTCCATTATTATCTTTCACTATCCAATAAGACTTACCCAATGCCAAACTTTTATCAATATATCCATCTAACCGTTTCGGTTGAGTGTAATTAGTGATAAAATTGCTCATTTGCCAACCACTTTTTTCATAATCTTCCTTGAACCTTACAAACCATCTAGAAAAAATGACAAAAGAATCAAAAATCATATTCTGAAAGGATTGGTCATAGGTTTCAGGACTTCCATGATGTGGAATACTAGCGAAATGTGCCACAAAATTAATTGCAGCGGCTTCCCATTTACTTCTGCATTTTTCATTTAAATAATCGTGATCATACCCTCCTGAAGAGTTAAAACTGACTAGATTAATGATTTCGTAAAACCTAATCTTCTTTTTCGTTTGATTATGATAATAGAAAAAACCTTTATTCTCAAGCCAAGGTTCTATCGCGTCCTCAAAGATGGTTCTAATATTATTAAGACTATCCCAAGTCAAATCTTTTAATTCTCCATTTTTCCATTTCAAAAGGTCATCAATAAACTGTTTGCCTTTAGCATTGGCCATCGCATAAATAGTTCCAAATTCTGGATAATCCTTAAAAGGTCCATTCTTTTGCTCCAAAGCCTTACTTAAATCCGAAAAAAATGTGGCCAATTCACCTTTTAGATAAAAGTACATCTTCGTTTTACTATTTTGGTGAAAGCCCTTTCCTCCCAAATAATTATTATGCATACCCTCAGATGTTGCTCCTTTAATTTGAGGTGCACCTGAAAAGCAAAACAACAAGACTTTTTGTCTCTCAATAACAGTTGTTATTCCATCAACAATGCTAGCAATGATTTCTTGGGGAGACTTGTCCACATCGCTTTTTGGGAGATTCACATCTATGATGAAAGCATCCCAAATTGTTCCCTCATTTGCCCGTCTTATAAAATCATCTCCATTACAACATGTTTCAATAACAAGCGAAGAGTTGAATTTTTCAAGTTTCTCCTTGATAACTGTTACATCATCACCAGGAATCAATTGATCATCTACCCATAATACATGAAACTTTGTTTCTCTATCCATTTTATTGTGTTTTTTATGGTTTTATTCAATTCATCTTAATCCAAGTACTTAAACCTTAGCAAAACAGTTACACAAAACTCTTCGTTTGGCTTTGGAATAAAGAAAACGTCACCGCCATGCCTTTGCATAATTTCCTTGACACTATACAACCCAATTCCCCGATTTCCACTATTCCCATATGACTGGCTAAATTCAAATACTTTTTCGGCATCAGCCTCATTCCCCTCAAACTCCATGCCATTATTTGAAATGTAAACATTAACAAATCCGCCGACTAATTTATCTATCGAAATTCTCACTTTATTTTCGTTTTGGGAATACGTATTTCCTAATCCAAAAAATCCATGTCTTTTGATGTTGTCAAAAATATTGTCTAACACGGTACCAAGTTCGGATCCCTCAAAATCTATCCATATAGAACCATTATCAGAATAATCATCAACTATTGAGAACAAAGTATTATCTCTACACTGTATTTGCTTTTTTAATTCTCCGACAAGATTAAGTCGAGCAGGATTCTCGGCTTTTTTTTCTTTCCCTGCATTTTGTAACATATCATCAAGTTCTGATAGTTTCTTTTGCGCAAATTCTACATCTTCAATAGTATAATTATTTGAAGGTATTTGATAATCTAACAGATATCTAACAATACCTATTTTTGTAGAAGTATCATGACGAAGGGTACGAAAGCACATTTCTAATTCGCTTATTTTTTTTGCAAGATAATCCCTTTCTTCTCTCAATTGGCGCAACTTTTCGGCAAGTACATTGAGCTTTTTATTATTGCCAAAAATATTGCTAGTCCTTATTTTCTTCAGTGATCCTTCAAAACCATTATCCACATATTCTATTAGAGATTCCAACATTTTGGATGTCAAATCTGAATCAATTTGTCGAAATAAGCTATCATGCTTTTCCTTTTGTATCGTATCAACTTCATTGACAAGGTTAATCTTCGACTCATAATCTAATACAATGTCATCAATCAAAGCCTGTAACTCATTTATATCAGATGCATTATTATATGGGTTGTCAGATTTAATAAAAGCCACACCTTTAGGGTAAACGCTTTGGTCGTTCCATGAAGTCACGACTCTCCATCCAGAAACATTTTGATTGATTCTTTTCAACAGCTCATTCCTACCAATCAAATACTCATTTAGGTCTATGTTATTGCACGACAGGTAGAGCTTAACAGCTTCTTTTTCAAAGACATCGGATGGAATCACATATTTTGCATTAGACAAAAACTTGGAATACGGAAACTTATAATAGAAAAAAGCAACATTCCCTTCCCCTAAGCATTGCATGTCATTGTTCCTAAATACGCCTTGATGTTCTTCATCGCACGGGAACAAACGCTTCATCAAGAAACGAATCAAATCCATGAAGGCTTCTTTAAAATCCTCCTCTTTTTTTATTTCCCGTTTTGCTCTTTTAATCAGCTGAACTCTAAATGCCGTTTCCTTTCTTTGAAGAAAGCTGCTTAATTCTTCAATCAAGGAATCTTTTAATCCTGCCCCATCATGAAGTGATTTGTATAGGCTCAACATAACGGACAAAGTAGAATACTTTTGACTAGTGAAAGTACTGTCGAACCGAATGATAGTATCCAAATAATCCTTTGCTGTTTCTGCTTTAAAAGGACGGGCATATTCTTGTCTCATCCCAACCAAAGTGGAGACGACAGGAATCCATTTGAAGTGTTTATTGTTTTTCAAACTATCCAAAATGCATATGCTAGACGATTCCAATACTGGTCTAATTATATGAAATGGCAGGCCATATACAATTGAAGGCTGACAAACCTCTTTCGGTTTACTCAAAGAACTTACCAAATAGGGCAACATCAATTTGAAATTCTCCGAAGCAGCAATACGGGTATTTATTTCCCTCTTTAGGTTTTCTTTTTTATCATTCGAAAACCGATAATATTTAGCAAAACTTATTGTTTCAGAATCGCTCATATTATCAACTATTATGGAAAGAAAGTATTGCAATAAAAGCGTTTCTTTTTCCAAAAGATTGTTTCTATTCGAATAATTCAAAGAAAAAACGTCACATACCTTATCTATAAATTGTTCATAATCAAGATTTTCAATATTCAATGATAAATCTTTACTCATACCTTTTACGATGGAACTAGCATCAGTACAAACTTCAAATCCGCTATCTACAAATAGTTGAAGCAATGCTGACATCTCACAGTCTTGAGTTTCTACGAGAAAATTCCAAGATTTATCCATAACAAGTTCTCTTTTCGATTGCAAAAGTAATACTATTCCTTTTTATCAGAGCACAACTCGTCTTGATTTATTGGTTCTCATCAAAAAGAACCATTCCATATCTATCAGACATTTTATTCAACTCCTCTGCTACACGATGCCTAAAACTACCAGGGCCAATCACTTCAAGCATCGAGCCATAACTCAAAATCTGCCCAACCAATTCATTGTTAGGATACACAGTCAATTCAAAATCACCAGTTTCACGGCCTTCTTCAAAACTTGGCCAGCAAACAATTCGTTGGGTGCTGTGCATCGGTTTGGTCTTCAATCTTCCAAACGTATATTTGTCGTGCGCTCGCAAGGTTATCGTGGTCAATTCGGCATTTTCTTCCAATGTAACGCCAACCAAATTCGATAAATAGCGGTATTCGTCAGCCAAGGGAGGTATGTAAACACACGATGACGAAGCACCTCGTATTTCACCTTGTATGCGATCCAATGCAACAACATATCTTCTGAAGGGTTCCTTTCCTTCCATTTCAGAAACCCCTATAGAAAACAGCCTTCCATTGTATTCCTTCATAATATGAGGGTGGAAAATCAAATCCTTTTTTGCCCTATCGAAAGGCTTATATTCAAAATGACGTGGAGACTTCGTCGCAACTGCCTCTTCAAGATTATCAAAACGCTTCTTTAGCACTGTCCTGAATTTGATTTTTTCCAAAGGATCCTTTTCTGTTCCCTGATATTGATAATCCGTGCTACGCCCTCTTGGAATGCGAATGACCGGAAAACCATTCTCGTTAAATGCACGCACCACTTCTGGAACGACCTTTTTCAGCATTCCATATAAATCATGGCATGATACAGTAAAAGATAGAGGCTTGCCATCGTATTCTGAAAGAACATCTTCATAAGAAACGATTCTGCCCGTTAGGAGCAAACGGTAAAAGGCTTCAACCAAATCACCTCTTGTACCTTCATATGAAAAAATACTATTGCCCATATTATTCGTCATTGCGCTTATTCCGCAAAGATAGCAATTCTTTCCTTACCGCCACAGACACCCGCACATTTTTCGCGGACTGCTCAATGGTCATATCTTCTTTCTTGCCTCGCATGGCGCGAAAGTAAAGGCTTTCCGCTGGACGGCAATGGAATGTAGTGAATTATAGTGAAAGATAGCGTTTGGCAAACCTCAATTTGTCAGGCAAAAGAAACAAATGTTCCGCCAAACTTTGCTTTCTTTGGCAAGTTTGGCGGAACATTTCAAGAAAAACACTACCTTTGCAAAAACATTAGAACGCTATGGATAAGATTATTGGACGCGATACGGAACTGGCGAAGCTGTCAGCCTACAACCAAAGCGGAAAGTGCGAATTCGTCGCGTTGTATGGAAGGCGCCGCGTTGGCAAAACATCCCTTATTCGTTATTTCTTCAAGGACAAATTCGACTTTTTTGTCAGCGGCGTGTTGGAAGGAAACCGTGAAGACCAAAGGGATGCCTTCTTGTCGGCCCTGACCAAATATGGCTACGATGGCCCCGAACCGAAGAATTGGAAACAGGCTTTTGAGGCTTTGGGAACCATTATCGAGAAAAACAAGCGCAAGAAACGTTGTGTGGTTTTCATCGACGAAATCTCTTGCTTCGACTTCGAGTATTCCGGTTTCGTCAAAGAACTGGGTAGGTTTTGGAATAACATCGCTTCGTGGCACGACAACGTGTTTTTGGTCATCTGCGGAAGTGCCACTTCGTGGATGATTCGCAACGTCATCGAAAATCGGGGCGGGTTGCACAAGCGAACCACACACGAGATGCATCTGCGTCCCTTCAACCTATACCAGTCCGAGATGTACTTCAAGGCTAAACACTATAGGTGGGACAGGATGACCATCCTTCAACTTTATTTGGCATTGGGCGGTGTGCCCTACTATTTCTCCCTGCTCGACCCGGTCAAGAGTGCGACTGAGAACATCGATATGCTGTTCTTCTCCACCAATGCGGAATTCAAGAACGAGTTCCGACGCTTGTACACCTCCCTGTTCAAAACCCCTGAACGATACATGGACATCATCCGCCTGCTTTCGAAGAGCAAGGAAGGGTTGACAAGGGGGCAGATTGCCACTGCCCTCAAAATGTCTTCGGGCGAGGAATTGACCAAGATGCTCAAGGATTTGGTTTATTGCGACCTCATCATCCACCATAGTGACGGAGGCAAAAAAAACTCCGGCATCTACAGATTGATTGACTTCTTCACCATCTTCTACCAGACTTTCTGCGCCTCCGAAACCATCACCGACCGCGCTTATTGGAGGCATACCCTCAACACACCAGGCCAAAACAACTGGTATGGGCTGGCATTTGAACGCCTATGCATGTATCATATTTGGGAAATCATACAATCCCTGCGCTTGGACACCATCCTCACCTCATATTATTCTTGGCGCAGCCGCAAGTCCACCCCGGGAGCACAGATTGACATGATCATAGACCGCGCAGATGGCGTTATTGATATTTGCGAGATGAAATACTCCCGCTATGAATACAGCCAGGATGCAGAAGAGAGCCTAAAGCTGGGAAACCGAATCAAGACCTTCCAGACTGAAACCAAGACTTCAAAAGCCATTCGGACTGTCCTCATAACCACCAAGGGATTGGCTCAAGGTGAACATAGTGATGATTTTGCTAAAGTGCTAACAATAAACAACTTATTTGTTGAGAACACCGAGGAAGGTTAAGCCAAACTTGCAAAAAAATTCAAAGTTTGGCGGTAAATATCTCTTTTGGAATCACTTCTTAAGCTCACAAACGCAAGGATAAAACTCCGCCAATTTCCTTCTGAACTCCGAGTCGGCAGAGTTGGCATAGCTGCTGTCGCGGTCTTTCACCCACTCGGGACCGTGGAAGAAAAGCCGCATCTTCTTGTAGTCACCACGGTCGGAGAAGCTCTTGATGATGTAAATCAGTTCGTAAGGCTTGTTGTTCTTGCCGCGCCATTCTATCACGGGCAACTCCTCCCCTTTTGGGCGACATCTTCCCGTCAGGCGGTAGGCTAACAAGGCTTTCACCGCATTGTCGTCGGCGATATAACCCTTTTCGGCAAGCCAATCGATGAAAGCAATCAAAGTCTCAACACCTTTCTTCTTTAAGATATCGTCCATGTAGAAAAACTCTTTTGGGGTGTTGGATTTGTATTGCCAATCGAAGAAGTCATCGGGGAGCATGAAAGGCTCAGAAGGCTTCGGATTGGGGTTTTCGTATTCTTCCCTTATCCTGTCAATCAAATCTTTGGCTATGGGATGGTCGAGAATCGGGTCGATCAAGTTGCGCTCCTTCATCAAGAAATCATCGTACCAGTCCCAATAGTAACGAAGGTACACGCCTAGATTGATTTCGATGAAATGGCGGTAGTCGGAACAATACTGATAGAGCGTCTCGTCGCTGTCGTCGGAACTAATTCGCTCGGAGGATGGCTGCCATCGCTCCACGGCTTCAAGTACCAAGTCACTGTCTTCAGCATCGTCATTTTTCAAGCGGCCAGCCATGTAGTCAAGAAGATAGGGCAAGTCCTCGTCCTCCATGTTCTCGCCTCTGAAAGAATCGTCCAAGCAACTGGCGCACAATTTGGCCAAGGCCGTGGTGTCGCATCGGCTCTGTTCCAATAACGATGTAAAGCCCTCCATGTCGTTTTGCTCAATCCTGTCAAACAAATCCTTTTTTTCGCTTGATCCGATTTGCAATACCGAAAGGAAATCCATGACGGTTGTTTTGAGTAGGGTCTTTAGCGTTTTGAAAATCTCACTGGGCAACATGAAAGGCATGTCGGCATCATCGTCGTTGAGAATATCAACCTTCTCGTCCAGCAGAAAGCGGTTATTGTGAACAAACACGATGGCATTACAAAATGGGGCGAACACTTCCTTCCATAATTGAAGAGGTTCTTTCAGATCATTATCAGCCTCCTCATCCCGAAGGATCTCGTCCACATCTTCGGCTATTTTCTTCGAGATAG
>Ga0247610_10006522_pt1 | contig 12128 bp, 4 predicted proteins | sample 174DNAGHGhighgp2_FD_193483 | JGI IMG/M metagenome (GOLD analysis project Ga0247610, IMG submission 193483) | Sheep rumen microbial communities from Palmerston North, Manawatu-Wanganui, New Zealand - 1742 DNA GHGhigh gp2 | ecosystem: Host-associated > Mammals > Digestive system > Stomach > Rumen ...
AAAGTGCTGCGCCCGGATAGGCCCAACTGTATTCTGGACGTAACTCGTCAAGTGTAAAATTCAGGTCGTAACCGAATTCGCTTTCCATAGTCGCCTTGATTTCGTCTTTGCTCGCCCCCCTGCGTGCCATGAAAATGGCAAGTGCCGTTGCCTGCGCGCCCTTGATGCCTTCGGGGTGATTGTGCGTGCATTCCGCGGATTCCTTCGCTTTGGCAAGAACTTCTTCTTTAGTGTTGAATGCCCAACCCACCGGCGAGATGCGCATGGCTGAGCCGTTTCCGCAACTGTCGTAGGGCTTGCCCTGTCCTGTAGCGCGGGCATCGATGACATACCTGGTGAAACCGCCGCCGTACCCGCCAACCGGGCAATCGTACTTGCTCGCGTAAGCCACATAGTATTTCCACACTTCGCCCCCGCGCATAATCCAGTCCGCCGTCGCGAATGTCAAAATGCTGTCGTCCGTAGGCGAAACGCCATCCTTGATCAGCTCGAAATCCTTCGTCTTGATGTTGTCGAACTCGTAAATCGACCCCACCGTATCACCGATAATTGCACCTATCATAAATTCTCCTATTTTTTTTACTCCTATAATATCGTTTTTTATGCGGAATTTGTAAAGGAAAACGATTGTTTTGCGTTTTTCTGCTTGAAAATGGTGTTGCTTTATAACTCTTTCCGCAAAAACATATATATTATACATAAAACAATACAAAAAAGGAATATCTATGCCTGCTAAACAAGAAAAAATCATCGCTCGCGATTGTGCACATCTTCAAGAACTTATTGAAAGTGCAATAAAGAAAAATGGCCCAAATTGCGATTTGAATTATATTGATGTGTCCAATGTTTGCCGTATGGAAGCTTTGTTCAAGAATTCTCCGTTTAATGGCAACATCCGTCAGTGGAACGTGTCTAATGTCGTCAATATGAAAGACATGTTTTGCAATTCTCAATTTAACGGCGATATTAGCAAATGGAACGTTTCCAAAGTTACCAATATGAGTGGAATGTTTAAAAATTCCGTTTTTAACCGTAACATTGCTGAATGGAATGTTTCCAAAGTAACGAATATGAAGGAAATGTTCCGCGAATCGCAATTTGACGGTGATATCAGTGGATGGAATGTATCTAGCGTAAAGTATATGCAAAAGATGTTCTATGCATCTCGCTTTTGTGGAAATATTGGCAAATGGGATGTATCTAATGTGAAGAACATGGAAAAGATGTTCTTTGATACGCCGTACAATATGGATATTAGCGAATGGAATATTTCTAACGATTGCCAACGAAATGAAATGTTTAATCCAGAACAAAAAGATTTCATCCGAGATTATTTTAAAGGTGATTACTATCGAAAGTTGAAGAATTCTTTCCCGAAAAATTTTGTGAGTATGTCAGAAACGAAAAATAAATGGGAATATTTTGAGTTTAGGGCAAGTCCAGTGACACGAAGATTCGCTTCAGATTGGTTCCAGAATGATTTTGACAAATCTATTTTTACCTATACGTTTTTATTCCATTTGATTGCGCATACCGCTCTTATGGATGAGTATTTTAGCAAAGAATCTGAGGACACTTTAAAGAATTTTGGAACCAAAACGAAGTGGCTTTATCTAGGTTATGAAGTGTGGTTATGGCTGTCTTGCTCAAGAAACTCTTCCAAAGAAAAATTCAATTGTAATGATCTAAAAGCAATTATAAAAAATTTTACTTTGGTGAACGGAATCGGTGATTACCACAATTTCATTCGTGCCAGTATATTTGAAAAAATGTATGACGTGTTGAAGCAAGATATGCTAGAATTCGGCATCCCCAACGACTCCGCAAAACGGGTGCTTAAATCAATTGATGCTGTAACTCCCAAAGTTCTCAATGCTTTGTCAAGGTTAAAAGTATAAATCTATAAGGCTTTTAATCTCTAGGGCGAGTAGACTTTTGATGTCGAAAGCCCTTTTTTTGTGAAAAAACATCTCATATTTGATGGAGATTGTCCTGATAAATGGGACAGATTGTTAAATTGATTATTGGAAAATTTCAAGAAAAGGATTATAATATGGCTCAACATTTCTCTGTAAGAATTCCGTGGAAAGATAATGGTTATAGTGGACTTGTTTGCGAAAAACCATGCGCAAATACATGTTGCTTACGATTGAAAAATATTGCTGGCGAAAAGAATGATGAATTAGAGGATTCTCTAAAGGGGCTGTCTATTTTATCCCATGAAAAAGAGATTCCATGCTTGGCAGAAGGAGGCTGTTTTATGTCAGAAACAGCTTTTACAAGGCAAGTAAATCATCCTTATCGAGATATTTTTGAGTCTCATCGGCATTTTTGTCCTACAGATTTAGTGTATCCCCCATATTCTTATCCTGCTCGTCCGTTTTCTTGGACAATGCTAAAGAAAGACAAAATTGAAAATGTGAATGCATTAAAGGAACGCTTTAATATTGATTATGATTCTGCTCGAGAACCTAATTTAAAAACGAATTGGGTTCAAGATTCCGTAAATCAACGAGCGATGTTTAAAACATTCTACAGAAATTGTGTTGAAAATAAGTCTCTAATTTTACCATATGCAAAGCAAGTTCCGTTTTTAGAAGATTCTGGACGAGTAATTATGGGAATTGGGTATATTACAGGAAAAATTGATCCGCCTGAATACAAAACTGATGGGGGTAATGTTCACTCAATTCTTTGGGAAACCATGTTGCAGCATTCCATCCGTGATAGCCGTGAAGATGGTTTTATGCTTCCGTATAGAGAAATGATGGAGTATGCAAATGCTCATCCTGATTTTGATATTAGAACAATAGCCGTTTTTGCTCCTGATGATTATGTTAACGAATTCTCTTATGTGACAGAACACGTTTCATATGATGCTGTAATTAATGTTTTACAGCAGATTATAAAATCTTTAGAAATTATAAAAAACTGCATTCCAGAAAAGGGAAATTGGAACGAATGCATTCGTTGGACGAAAGAACGTCTTGATGAAGTTTGGTTGGATCGCGGCCCTTTCCCTGGTTTAGCCTCAATGTTGCAAATATTGGGCGTCCGCTACAGCGAACTTATAGCGGAAGAAATAAAAAAACATATTCAAGACTATAAAAATTTTGAAGATGAATTCGGCAAAATATTAGGCAATATTGATGAATTTTTGCCGGATGATTTACGAGGCAAAGTTGATTCTGCCGCCATACAGACGATTCTGTCTTTAGATGGCGAAAGAAAACAGGTATTCTGGTTGTTAGCAAGAATGTCATTGACTGCAGATCAGGCTGAGGGGGCGTTTTTCAAAGAGAAGAGACCTTATGATGCCGAAGATGCAGATATTTTAGCGAATCCATATTTGTTGTATGAGGAATCACTAAATGCCAAAAGTACTATTGCGATTCCTTTGAATAAAATTGACTTGGCGGTTTTCCCACCACAGATTATTCGAGACATCAATAGCCTTTCAGTGCCATCAGCACTGGATTCTGAAAATGATAAGCGTAGAATTCGTGCTTACTCCATTTGGGTTTTGGAACAACAAGCTAAAAACGGTCATTCTGTTTATCCTTTGAACTTGTTGATAGATGATATCAATTCTTTATCTAATATTCCTTCGTGTAATGTAAATAGCGATTTGTTTAATTCAGTAAAATTATTTGTTCTAGAGAAAATCAGTGAACAGGAATGTTCTGATGGTGAATTTGCGTACCAATTGAAGCGCCTATCTGAAATGGACTATGTGATTCGGCGATCCATTCAAAAAAGATTGGATGGTGCTAGACTTGATGTTCGTGAAGATTGGGAACGAATTGTAAATACGGCTTTTGATGGACAAAATGAAAATATAAAACAAATTAGTGAACTCGAAAAGATTGCACGGCAGGAAAAAGTTGCTGTGCTAAATGAGTTGGCTGCATCTAGGCTTTCAGTGTTAATTGGTGGGGCAGGTACTGGAAAAACAACTCTTTTAGCTTTGCTTTGCAAATCGCATCAAGTTAATGCTGGAGGTGTACTTCTTCTTGCTCCAACTGGAAAAGCTCGTGTTCGAATGCAACAGGCTATGGCAAAAGAGGGGGTGTCTGCAAAAGCCTTAACGGTTGCTCAGTTCTTAATTCGTTGCAGGAGCTTTAATTGGGATACAATGACATATTGCCTACCTACAAGAGATGCTCAAGGTGTTCCTGAAACCGTTATTATTGATGAAAGCTCGATGTTGACCGAGGAAATGTTTGCTGCGTTATTAGAATCTCTCAAAAAAAATGCGAAGAGAGTCATTTTTGTGGGAGATCCGAACCAGCTTCCTCCGATAGGAACGGGTCGCCCATTTGTTGATCTAGTTCGTCATCTTGATGTGGGTGATATGAAATTTCCTAAGGTTGGTAAGGGATTTGGCAAGTTAACTATAACAATGCGTCAATTTACCGAGGACGGAAGCCCTCGTTTAGATACAGAACTTGCTAAATGGTATAAGGCGGACTCTGAAGAATGCGATGAGAATGTGTTCAATCGATTGCAAAGTAATGATTGTGATAGTCATATTTCTTTTAAACAATGGAAAACTGCAGATGATCTGAATAAGATGATTTTGGAATCTATTGCTGAAGAAACTGAAATGGGATATGTTGATGATGTTCAAGGATTCAATATTTCCATTGGAGGAAAAATCAACAATGGGTGGATGAATTTTGGCGGTTCTCCTGAAAAGGTTGATGCATGGCAAGTTTTGTCTGCGTATAGGAATGATGAAATTATGGGTAGTTCTTCTATAAATAGAATTATTCATGAAAAATATCGGTCAAAAGAAACAATGCGATTGACTGATTGTCAAATCCGTGGAACGAAACATATACTAGGTCAGGATGGTATTGTTTTTGGAGATAAAGTCATTAATGTGAAAAATCAAAAAAGAGACGGTTACCCTGTAGCGGAAGAAAATAAGTATGTAGCTAATGGTGAAGTTGGAATTGTCGAACGGTTGTGGGAAAGACCAGGGGCTCGAGAAAATACCCATCAAATCCGTTTTTCGTCTCAACCTAGATGTGCTTATAACTGGCCGTCTGTGGTATCGGATGAGGGGGAATCTGATCTTGAATTGGCTTATGCGCTAACTGTTCACAAAGCTCAAGGAAGTGAATTCGGAAAAGCGATTCTTGTTGTTGGAGCTAAATCCGCAATGGTTTCCAAAGAACTCTTATATACCGCAATTACAAGACAAAAAGATAAAATAGTGATACTTTTTAATGATGATGCCTACAAATTGAAGGATTATGCTTCAAATGAATTCTCGGCTGTTGCTTGTCGTTTTACATGCTTGTTTGAAAAACTTAATATTGTTATTCATAAAAACAAATTCTTTGAGCAGAACTTAATCCATAAAACTTTGAAAGGTGATTTGGTGCGCTCTAAGTCGGAAGTTATAGTCGCGGATGCTCTTTACAGAGCCGGTATTCCATACGAATATGAAAAACCACTTGATTTGGGTGAAGGTAAACCCAAATCACCTGATTTTACCATAGAAGATGCCGAAAGCGGTATTACCTATTATTGGGAACACTGTGGTATGCTTGGCGAGCCTGGTTATAGAAAAAGATGGCAGGAAAAGAAAGAATTGTATTTAAAACATGGTATTGAAGAAGGTAAGAATTTAATTGTGTCTGAAGATAATCTTGATGGGTCCATCAATTCTCAGCGCATAGAGGAATTGGTAAAGAAATATTTTGGATAAAAAAGGGAAAAAATGAGTTTGACCAAAGACCAAATCAATGACTATAAAAATCGTTTATATAACGAACAAATGGATATTTGTCGTGTGATGCATAAGCCTCGCATGAAAAATGTTCTTAATTCTGTTATTTACAAATATTCAGGGAAAGCGCATTTTCTTTATGAAGTTATCCAAAATGCAGATGATGCTGGTGCTACAGAAATACACTTTGAATTATTTGAAGATCATCTTGTTTTCCGACACAATGGAACCAAACGGTTTACTATTTCTGATCCATCAAAAGAAGAAGATGATCAAAAGAACGGAATTCTTGGAGATATAAATTCTATTCTTGGCGTTGGCTTCTCAACTAAAGCCGATCAAAAAATAGATGAAATAAATAATCCCAAAATAGGAAAATTTGGTGTCGGATTTAAATCTGTTTATCAGTACACCGACACTCCCATTGTGTATGATTCGGAATTATGTTTTAAAATCGAGGATTTTTTCTTGCCAATTTGGTTGGAGGAAAAATATCCTGAACAAAAAAAAGATGAAACCGTATTTGTTTTGCCGTTTAATAGGGAGAAGTTGCCCGCAGAAACGGCAAAATCGGAAATTTTGGAAAAATTGCAAAAATTAGTGATGCCTGTTCTGTTTTTGCAATCTATAGAAAAAGTTTCTTATAAATGTGGGACTATCAATGGATGTTATTCTAAAGAAATTGTAGAACAAACTGAATTCGGCAACATAAATGCTCAAAAGATTAAAGTTGTCAATGGAAACATAAATGACTATTCACTAATGTGGATTTTCTCTCGACTTGATTCCAATAAAAGGACATATTCTGTTGGCTACTTTGTTGATGAAAATGGAAAATTGACTCCTCGGTCAAACTATTTTACTTTTTGCTTTTTCCCAACAAAAGTCGTTTCTCACCTAAACTTTATAGTGCACGCTCCATTCTTATTAACTGATAGTAGAGAAGGCATTCAGTGTAATTCTTATAATGAAAATCTGATTTCTCTATTGGCTCAACTATCAGCTGATGCTCTGGAATGCTTAAAAAAAATTGGAGATACAAAAAATATCCAGATAATTAATGACGATATTGTCAAAATCATACCGATAAGAAAGAATGATTTTAACGAGGCCGACCCCGATACAATTTCATTTTTCCCATTCTATTCCGCAATTCAACAAAAAATGAAAGAATGCCTATTGCCCACTATAAGCGGAAACATTTCCGCAGAAAAGGCGTGTTGGGCAGAAACAAAAAACTTATCTGATTTGTTTTCGAAAGAACAACTATCAGGAATATTTAGCTATGAACGATGGAATAGTACATTACGTAGATATGAGAAAAAGTCCCCCAGTAAGGAATGGATATTCACGTCGTTTGGCAAGCGAAATAGTCCTGAATTAGCTGCTTATCTTGCTGAAATGTGTGTGAAAGATTATTCTGTTGATGATTTGCTTCCTCAATTCAAAGCAAAATTTGTTGAATCTCAATCTGTTGATTGGTTATGTAGGCTGTATAAATTGATTTGGGTGAATGAAATAAGTGTTAAGAAGGCGAAAACATACCCCATTTTCTTAAATGCACAAAAAAAAGCTTCGCCAGCGTTTATAGGCGATAATGCAAATCTTTTCTTGTCATCCGATAATAGCTTAGGATATAATGTTGTTTTGCCAGAAATAGAGCATAATGAAGATGGGCTAGCATTACTAAAAAAAATGGGTGTTTCTCAGCCTGTTCTAAGAGATAAGATTTATCAAAAAATTTTAAAAAAAGAAGAGTTTAATGAAATTGATGATTTTAAAGACTTTTTAGATTTTTTCATTGAATGTACAAACAACGGCAAGAGTGCAGAAAAACTTCAACTCATTAATGATATAAAAAACAAGGCTTTCCTTGCTGTAATAAATGTTGATGGCAATAATTTGGAAAAGGCCGCGCCCAATTCTTGCGTTCACTTTATGAACGATGAACTAAAAATTTACTTTTCCGTTTCAAAAGATGAACAATTTGTCAATATTGATAAATATGAACAGGTTCTTTCCGCACAGGAACGAAATTATTTACGTCCATTTCTTGAAAGCTTAGGAGTATCGTCTTTTGCTATAAATGCACAATGCAAAATTGATTATGATAAATATTGTTCTGCAAAAGGCGCACTACCACCCTATTCTACACGGGAAAGGACATTTTATAAATATTTTTTATTAGGTGCCTTTGCATTTTTAAAAGAGACTGTCGAAAAGAAAAATAAAGAGTTCTCTAAAATTCTCTTGCATCAGATGAGCCATGGTCTCAAAAACGCATCAAGTAGGTGGTCGAAAAAAGATGCTCTTTTTGGATTCAACTGCAACTATTTTTATAGATCCTCTTGGGATGAATACATAAAAGACCCTGATTCAGATTTGTTTAGACAAGAAAAATGGCTTGTTGACAATTCAGGGAATTTTGTATCTCCTAGCGAAACCTTTTTGCAGAGACTTTCCGAAAATTACAACATTAGTGATCCCGACATAAAAGACTTTTTAACGGATTATTTAGGAATTCAAAGAGAACATGCTGAATACGATGATCTCAATCCCGATATTCGTAAAAAAGTAGAATTATCAGATTTGCTTGAAAAATATGGCCTTAAAGACATTTCTCCAGAAGAGATTAAGCTAATAAAAGAAATGCGCGAGAAAAAGACGGAAAATGGTACTTCAAGTGGATCTGAGAAAGAAAACGGCAATGGGCATGCTGGTTCCTCAACCACAAAAAAAACATCTAACGATAATTCTGATACCGATGAAAATGATCAAGACAGTACTCCTGAAAAAAAGATTACCAATGAAATCGTTAAGTTAGCTGAAAATAAGAAAAAAGGGGCCACTGGTCAATCAGATGATGATTCAGAAGAAGATGATGCCGATGAAGATGAATATACAAAAGCTTCTGTAGATTATACGAAAAAAATTCAGAAGGCGAAGGATAAATGCGCCGTAGAAGTAAACGAGTTAAAAGAATACGAAGCGGCTCAGAAGCTTGCGGTTGAATCAAAAAAATATTCTTACCAGTGGTTCTCTGCTCTTTTGAAGTTGGAAATGTTGTCTAGCAATGAATATAATTCAAATAGTCGTGAAGTTTCCATTTCGTTTTCCAAGGTCAAAAAAGACCCCAATTCAAAAAAGACTCTAATTTTGGAGCAACCAAACAAAAACATTCCTTCTATTATCGAAGAATTGTACGGAGTTAATCTAAATCTTCGAATGAAAGATGGTTCCGAAAAGTCGCTTCCTTTTGAGGCTGCTAGCATAAAGTCTTATTCGTTAAGAGTAATGCTTATGCATCCAGATCAATTGATTGATTTAGACCTGAATCAGGTTGCATCGGCAAGCATTATAGCAAAAAGTCCAGTTTTTTTGTTGCAGGAATTACAGAAGCAATTCGATACATTATCTTTCGCGGCTGATTTCGACATGAAATCTTCACTTTGCGAAAATATAAAGTTCGTGTTCGGTCCTCCGGGTACCGGCAAAACAACATTTCTCGCAAGAAATGTTCTAAAAAAACTTATTGAAGAAAACAAAAACATAAAAATACTTGTTTTAGCGCCAACCAACAAAGCAGCCGATGTTATCGTTAACAGAACAATAGATGTAATGTCTGGTGATGAAGGCTATAAAAATTGGCTAGCCCGATTTGGTGTAACTAATGACGAAAGTATCGAAGAAAAAGGTATTTTCTGTAGTAAAAATTACGATATAGAAAAGCATAACCAGAATGTTGTGGTCACAACAATTGCTCGCTATCCTTATGATGGTATGAAATGCGAGGGAAAGGATGACCAGCTTCTTAGAGATGTTAAATGGGATTATGTCGTTATTGATGAAGCGTCCATGATTCCTTTGGTGCAGATTATTTATGTGCTATATTCTCAGAAGCCTAAACAATTCATAATTGCTGGCGATCCGTTCCAAATTGAGCCTACTACAGCTGTGGATCTGTGGAAGGACGAGAATATCTATAAAATGGTTAAGCTTGATTCGTTTACGAATATCCATACGGAACCTCACAAATTTGCAGTTGAACTACTGAAAACACAATACAGAAGCATTCCTAGTGTCGGCAAAATATTTAGTGCACTAACCTATGAGGATTCTTTAATTCATTATCGCAAAGAAGAAAGTAGAAGAGCTTTAAATATTGAAGAGTTCCTTTCTTATGGCAGTTTGAATCTAGTGAAATTCCCTGTCCATAAATACGAGAGTATTTATAGGTCAAAAAAACTGAACAAGAGTAATTACCAAATATACTCTGCACTGTTTGCCTATGAATTTACTTCTTATTTGGCCAAGAAAATAGCCGAAAAAAATCCATCGGAGCATTTTAAAATCGGTGTAATCTCTCCCTATGCAGCGCAAGCCAAATTAATCAATAACTTATTGGTTGCAGAAAAAATCCCAGATTCAGTTTCTGTACTATGCGGAACTATTCATGGATTCCAGGGTGACGAATGTGACGTGTTGGTAACTGTTTTTAACGCTCCCGAAAGCATATCTAACAGCGACAAAATGTTCTTGAACCGTAAAAATATTATCAATGTCGCCATTAGCAGAGCTAAAGACTATTTATTTGTTTTAATGCCCGATGATAAGACGGAAAAGATTGAAAATCTTAAATTAGTGAAAAATGTTGAAAGTCTAATGAAAAGTAATCCTTCATGTACCGAGATAGGCTCGCACGAATTAGAAAAAAAGATGTTTGGGGACGAAACTTACCTTGAGGAAAATACGTTCTCGACAGGTCATCAATCCGTGAATGTCTATGGTATTCCCGAAAAGAAATATGAAGTAAGAAGTGAAGAAGATGCAATAGACATTCAGATACATAAATAGTGGAATCCAGCTTAGCAATCCCTAGCCCCCTCTCTGAGGGGGCTTTTCTAATGTCAGTTTCTGACCTTGACAAATATGGTGTTTTTTACTATATTTGTTCGGCTTTTATGAGTTTGATTTTTTAATTGTTTAATATAAATTGTTGGTTTTTGTTAGAGAAAAATTTTAGGATTTTTTGAGTTTTTCCTTATATACCCTAAAATTCAATCTCTTTACTTCAAAATTTTTTTCAAAAAAAGGACAAACACTATGAATAAAAAAGAAGCTATCGAATTGCTCCGTCAAAATGGTATCAATGTTGGAGGCAACGTTACGTTTGCGTCGCGAAATGCAGGAAAGGACGTTTACTGGATCAATTCTGAATACTCGTTTTTGCAAGAAGAATGGAATATCATTCTGAATGATCCGGATGAACGGAAAATCAGGTTGGTCGTTGTTCCGGCGGGCGCGATAAACAGGGATGTCGTTAGGGCAAAAACGTCTGATGAAAGTAAAACTCATATCGAAATCGGTTGCTCTGATTTCGTTGACGTTAAAAGCGAGAATAGGTCGCTGTGTTTCCGGCAATGGATTACTCAGACTATAGATTATTAGTTAGCTTGCCCTGATCGGGCTTTTACAATTCCCTCCCGTTTAGCGATAATATGGGAGGGGTTTATTGTATCCTGTCTCCCACAAAAATTAAAAAGGTAGGTTAAAATGGGATTTCTGTGGTTCGGAAAGAAAGAAACGTCGAAGCCGGCGCCGGATGGCCTGGTGCGTCTTGAAAATTATTGCGGGAAGTATGAGCCGGTGGAAGCCATTATTAAGATGTATAATGGTAACCATCCGATTCAGCAGACGGTAAATGCGTTCCTTGACTCCGAAATTCACGGATACAATCGCGAACGAATCATCTCTCTTTTGAAAATCTATAAGGATTTGAAGCAAAAGGATGAGCCGCACCAGGCTTGTGATGTTGAATTGGCGGAACCTACGGTGCGTCATTCCGATGGAACATACGAACCGTACGAATTGAGCCTACCCTTCAAATGTCATCGATATGGGGTCGTGGAAGCAATAATTGAATGTTACCACTCTAATGTTTCTGTGGATCGAACGCTGAAATTCCTGCGTGAAGCGGGAATTCATAGCTACACGACGGCGCGAATCAAGAAGCTGATTAAGATTTATCTTGATTTGAAGAAAAAGGGTGAGTCTTTTAATTTCACGGATATTGAGCTACTCGAAGGTCCTGTTGGTGGTGCGAAGTCAGCCGCAAAATCTGGCTCGCGTTCATCCGCGAAGGGGCGGGAAGCCTCCGCGGTGGATACCGATGACGATAGCGAAGATTTGCCCGAAGTCGATTTCGACGAACCCCTGCCGGAATATGTCGATGACAGTGTGAAGATGAACCGTGAGGAGAAAAAGCTGATTGCGGATGCTCTCCCGATTTTCAGTACGCTGAATGCCCATGTGATGGTGGTGGGCAAGGGGCTTTCGCCCGCTCTTCTGGTAACTGGTCCGGGCGGTATCGGTAAGTCGTTCTCGGTCG